>Ga0214921_10006713_pt1 | contig 15597 bp, 13 predicted proteins | sample LL1505_MetaG_FD_177992 | JGI IMG/M metagenome (GOLD analysis project Ga0214921, IMG submission 177992) | Freshwater microbial communities from Lake Lanier, Atlanta, Georgia, United States - LL-1505 | ecosystem: Environmental > Aquatic > Freshwater > Lake | place: USA: Georgia | collected...
GACGTGATGACGGAACGCCGCAAGGCGCTGTTTTTATGCCTTTTGCGTATTACGAAGCTGCGGCGAATCTGATGACGAATCCTGCGCTGGACCCAGTTGGCAAAATTCCAGAATTTAAATACTGCGCCGTAGCGATTCGCGCTGGTGGAGACTTAGCAACAAATATTGGCTTTAATAATTAGCCAATGCTTTAACCCGCAGCTTCTAAGCCATTTGCAAAATGTGCCTGCATACGCGCCACGCTGCCCGACACATCCCGTGCAAGCAAAGCTTCCAGCAAAGCTTGATGCTCACGCAAAGATTCCTCAATCCGGCCGCTTTTTAGAAGCGAGTTATGCCGATTGAGTTTCATCACCTTACGCAAATCTGCCACCATTTGGTCGCGCCAACGGTTGTTAGCGATTTCCAGCAAACGCATGTGAAAGCGTTCGTTGATAACAAAGAACTTATCGGTATTGCCAATTGCAGCAACTAATTCTTGGTGAATGCTTACTAACTCAGTAAGCTCTGCTTCGCTTGCCTGGGCAGCTACTACGCCCGCCGCATCGGACTCTAATAAAGAGAGCAGGTGGTAGACGTCGTGTTGGTCTTTGTCGTTGACTTCGGTCACATAAGCGCCACGGCGCATCTTCATCGTCACCAAACCTTCGGTGGCTAACACTTTGAGCGCTTCACGCAAAGGGGTTCGGCTAATGCCGTATTCCTCTGCCAAGCGCATTTCGTCGATCCAGCTGCCGGGCGCTAGTTCGCGCGCAAAAATGCGCTGACGTAGCAGTTCAGCGACTTCTTCATACAGCGCGCGCGGGGCTAGGGAAAGGGCAGACATGGCCAAATTCTATAGCAAAACAGTATTTTGAATTCATAATTATGAATGATAGAATGCTTGGCATCGGGAAATCCTTTCATCTCTAAGACCCAACTTCTATGGCCCAAGCACCGCAAACTCCCTCTGCCGACTACGAAGCATGGCTTCGCGCCGCTGCCAAATCTGCTCCTAATGGCGACGTCGCCGCGCTCAACTGGCAAACGCCTGACGGCATCAGTGTCAAGCCGCTCTACACCGCTGACGACACCAAAGCTTTACCCCACGCCAACACCTTGCCTGGGTTCGAGCCGTTTTTGCGCGGCCCGCAAGCCACCATGTATGCCGTGCGTCCTTGGACTATTCGCCAGTACGCTGGTTTCTCCACCGCCGAAGAATCCAACACTTTCTATCGCAAAGCATTAGCCGCTGGTGGTCAAGGTGTGTCGGTCGCATTCGACTTAGCCACCCACCGCGGCTACGACTCCGACCATCCCCGCGTCACGGGTGACGTTGGAAAAGCGGGCGTGGCCATCGATTCGGTCGAAGACATGAAGATCTTGTTCGACCAAATTCCTTTGGACAAAGTCTCGGTCTCGATGACGATGAACGGCGCTGTGTTGCCCGTGCTTGCAGGCTATGTGGTGGCAGCGGAAGAGCAGGGTGTATCGCAGGCGCAATTGAGCGGCACGATCCAAAACGACATTCTTAAAGAATTCATGGTGCGCAACACCTACATCTACCCGCCAGAGCCCAGCATGCGCATCATTGGCGACATCATTGGGTATACCGCTGAGCACATGCCCAAGTTCAACTCGATCTCGATATCGGGTTACCACATGCAAGAGGCGGGCGCCAACCAAGCTTTGGAATTGGCCTTCACCTTGGCCGATGGCAAAGAGTATGTGAAAACGGCCATCGACAGCGGGCTCGATGTAGACGCCTTCGCTGGTCGCTTATCGTTCTTTTGGGCGATTGGCATGAACTTCTATTTAGAGATCGCCAAAATGCGCGCCGCACGTTTGTTGTGGTGCCGCATCATGAAGAGCTTCAACGCTAAGAATCCCAAGAGCCTGATGTTGCGCACCCACTGCCAAACCAGCGGTTGGAGTTTGACTGAGCAAGACCCTTACAACAACATTGTGCGCACCACCGTCGAAGCGATGGCCGCTGTCTTTGGTGGCACGCAGTCGTTGCACACCAATAGTTTTGACGAAGCGATCGCTTTACCCACCGAATTTTCCTCGCGCATCGCCCGCAATACGCAACTCATCATCCAAGAAGAAACCCACATCACCAATGTGATCGACCCTTGGGCTGGTAGTTACATGATGGAGTCGCTTACCCAAGAAATGGCAGACAAAGCCTGGGCCATCATCGAAGAAGTCGAAGCCATGGGCGGCATGACTAAAGCGGTCGACAGTGGTTGGGCCAAGTTAAAGATTGAGGCCGCTGCCGCACAAAAACAAGCACGGATTGACTCGGGCCAAGACGTGATTGTTGGCGTGAACAAATACAAGCTCGCCACCGAAGATGCCATCGACGCGCGCGATATCGACAACGTCGCGGTGCGCGATGGACAAATCGCACGTTTGCAAAAAATCAAAGCCACGCGCGATAACGCAGCCGTCAAAGCTGTACTTGAGGCGCTTACTTTCGCTGCCGGACACGGTGGCAACTTACTCGACTTGTCGATCAAGGCCATGCGCTTGCGCGCAACAGTAGGCGAAGTAAGTGATGCACTAGAAGTCGTATTCGGCCGTCACCGTGCCGATACCCAAAAAGTGACCGGCGTTTACGCCGCTGCCTACGACCAAGGCAATAACGACGGAGACACGATGGAATATTGGAACCAGCTCAAAGCCGATATCGCTGCGTTTGCCGACAAAGAAGGTCGACGCCCGCGTGTGATGATTTCCAAGCTCGGCCAAGACGGCCATGACCGTGGTGCCAAAGTCGTGGCCACCGCATTTGCCGATTTAGGCTTTGATGTGGACATGGGCCCACTCTTCCAAACCCCTGAAGAATGCGCACGTCAAGCGATTGAAAACGACGTGCATGCAGTTGGCGTATCCACATTAGCCGCAGGCCACAAAACCTTGGTACCCGCCATCATTGCCGAACTCAAAAAGCAAGGCGCTGACGACATCATCGTTTTCGTGGGTGGTGTGATTCCTCGACAAGACTACGACTTCCTCTACCAAGCGGGTGTCAAAGGTATTTATGGACCGGGTACGCCTATCCCTGTGAGCGCGCAGGATGTGCTGTCGCACATTCAAAAGGCACTTGCTGGTTAATTCGCCCTTCGTTATACTGTAATACTGTATTTCAAAGGAGCTTAAATATGGCCGTTTCTGTCCGCATGGATCCCTTGCTTGAGCACGAGCTAGAGCTTGCAGCCAAACGCAAAGGGGTGACTAAATCTCAGTTCATCATCGACGCCGTGGAGCGTGCACTGGGTCGTAAAAATGCTTTTCAACTTATGAATGCGCTTCAAGTGGAAGAAGAGCGCGCAGAGTACAAAGTCGTTGCTAAAGCCTTCCAAGGCCAAGAGCAACCCTACGAAACAGACGCTTCGCGCGAGCAGTTGTTGCAAAAACTCAAAGATAAACATGGCAGCAGCGCTGATTGATGCCAGCGCCCTGGTTGCCATTTTTGGCAAGGCGCAACCCATGGCGGCCCATTTCAAGGATCTCATGCGCCAAGCCTCTGATGAGCAGTGGTCGCTATCTACCACTTGGCCCTGCGTGACCGAGGCTTGCTACCTCGTATCGCCACCCCAGCGCTATACCTTGTTGCGTTGGTTGGCTGCTGGCGCCATAGCGGTCTATCCCTTCGTGCAAGAAGAACTCACCAGTTTTGCAGACCTGATGCACCAGTACACCCAGGCACCCCGTACTGAAATGAATCTGGCCGATGCTTCTTTGGTATGGCTGGCGGAGCAAACGGGCGTCACTTCAGTGATGACCTTAGACAAACGCGACTTCTACCGCTACCGATTAAAAGACGGTCGTACTTTTGACATCCTCTAATGCAGACCAACCCTAGCCAACTATTGCAAGCCTTGCGCCACGGCGACCCCGCCGAGCAACGCCGCGCTATGGCTAAGGCAATTACTTTGCTGGAGTCCACCCGCAACGACCACCGCGAGTTGGCTGATGCTTTGTTGACATCGTTGTTGCCCCACAGCGGCCAGTCGTTTCGTTTGGGTATCAGTGGTGTGCCGGGTGTGGGGAAGTCCACTTTCATCGAAGCTTTTGGTCTTTACTTAATTAGCCATGGACACCGTGTAGCCGTGTTGGCTATCGACCCATCGTCTAGCGTGTCGGGCGGTTCTATCTTGGGCGACAAAACCCGCATGGAACATTTGTCAGTCCATCCACAGGCCTATATCCGTCCAAGTCCTGCCAGCGGCACTTTAGGCGGGGTCGCAGAAAAAACCCGTGAATGCATGTTGGTCTGCGAAGCAGCAGGCTACGACGTGGTGATTGTCGAAACGGTCGGTGTTGGCCAGTCAGAAACCGCAGTGGCCAATATGACCGATATGTTTTGTTTGATGCAATTACCTAATGCCGGTGACGATCTGCAAGCTATCAAAAAAGGCGTGATGGAATTGGCCGATTTGGTGGTGATCAACAAAGCCGACATCGACAGTGCCGCGGCTACCAGGGCAGAAGCACAAATTACCAGCGCTTTGCGTTTGTTGGGCCTGCACGGTAACCCACAAAACCAACACCATGACAAGGCAACTTGGAATCCCCAAGTGGTGCAACTCAGTGCTTTGCTGGGCCAAGGCTTGGATGCATTTTGGAATGCCGCTAGCGAATTCAAAAAACTCCAAATTGCCAACGGCCGCTTTGCCTCGCGCCGACAAAGTCAAGCCCTGTCTTGGATGTGGGAACGTATTGAAGCAGGACTCAAACACAACTTTCATGCACAGCCGCAAATCCAAGCCCAGTTGGCAACCGTTTGCGCGCAAGTCAGCGCAGGCCAACTGGCGCCCTCTACGGCAGCCAGACACCTGTTGGCCATTGCAGCCCACAGCCAATCAAAAATTTAGACGGAGAAAACATGCAAGACATCCTTGAACAACTAGAAGAAAAGCGCGCTGCTGCTCGAATGGGCGGTGGGCAAAAGCGCATTGACGCGCAGCACGCCAAAGGCAAGCTCACGGCTCGCGAGCGCCTCGAGGTCTTGCTCGACGAAGGCACGTTCGAAGAGTGGGACATGTTTGTCGAACACCGGTGTACCGACTTTGGCATGGCCGATCAAAAAATTCCAGGCGATGGTGTGGTCACGGGCTACGGCATGATCAACGGCCGCTTAGTGTTTGTGTATAGCCAAGACTTCACGGTGTACGGCGGTGCTTTGTCTGAAACGCACGCAGAGAAGATTTGCAAAATCATGGACCAAGCCATGAAGGTCGGTGCACCTGTTATCGGTTTGAATGACTCTGGTGGCGCTCGCATTCAAGAAGGTGTGGCGTCTCTTGGCGGATATGCCGATGTTTTCCAGCGTAACGTGATGGCTAGCGGTGTGGTGCCGCAAATAAGTTTGATCATGGGACCTTCTGCGGGTGGTGCGGTCTATTCGCCTGCTTTGACTGACTTCATCTTCATGGTGAAAGACAGCTCTTATATGTTTGTTACTGGCCCAGAAGTCGTCAAGACCGTGACGCATGAAGAGGTGAGCGCTGAAGAACTCGGTGGAGCCATCACCCACACCACCAAGAGCGGTGTGGCCGATATGGCATTCAATAACGACGTGGAAGCCTTGTTGATGCTGCGTCGCCTCTACAACTACCTGCCGCTCAACAACCGTGAGAAAGCGCCTGTTCGCAAGAGCGGTGATCCGACGGACCGCATGGACACCAGCCTAGACACCTTGGTACCCGAGAACCCCAACAAACCTTACGATATGAAAGAGCTGATCGTCAAAACCGTAGACGACGGCGATTTCTTTGAATTGCAACCCGATTACGCGCAAAACATCTTGATCGGATTTGCCCGTATGGACGGACAAACTGTTGGCATTGTCGCCAACCAACCCTTGGTCTTGGCTGGCTGCTTAGACATCAAGAGTTCTATTAAGGCTGCACGCTTTGTGCGTTTTTGTGATGCCTTCAATGTGCCCGTGATTACCTTTGTTGACGTGCCTGGATTCATGCCCGGTACCAGCCAAGAATACGGCGGCATCATCAAACACGGTGCCAAGTTGCTCTATGCCTATGCCGAGTGCACGGTGCCCAAAATCACGGTTATCACCCGCAAAGCCTATGGCGGTGCGTATGACGTCATGGCTTCCAAACATCTGCGTGGTGACGTGAACTTCGCATGGCCCAATGCCGAGATTGCGGTGATGGGTGCCAAAGGTGCGGTGGAGATTATCTTCCGCGATGACAAGGGCGATCCCGCAAAAATTGCTGCCAAAGAAGCCGAATACAAAGCGCGTTTTGCCAATCCGTTTGTGGCTGGTGCGCGCGGCTTTATCGATGACGTGATCCAACCCCATGAAACCCGTAAGCGCATTTGCCGCTCCTTGGTCATGCTCAAAGACAAAAAGATTGATAACCCATGGCGCAAACACGGAAACATTCCGCTGTAAGCCTAGGAGAGACATATGTTTAAAAAAATACTCATCGCAAACCGTGGCGAAATCGCCTGCCGTGTCATGGCCACCGCCCGCAAAATGGGCATTCAGACAGTTGCCGTTTACTCTGAAGCCGACAAAGAGGCGCGCCATGTGGCGATGGCTGATGAAGCCGTTTGCATCGGGCCTGCATCTTCGCGTGAGTCCTATTTGGTGGCCGACAAAATCATCGCTGCTGCCAAGGAATCGGGCGCTCAGGCCATTCACCCTGGTTATGGTTTTTTGAGCGAGAACGCCGAGTTCTCCAAGCGCTGTGAAGAGTCGGGCATTGTTTTCATTGGGCCTAAACACCACTCCATCGCAGCCATGGGCGACAAGATTGCCTCTAAGAAGCTGGCTGAAAAAGCCGGCGTCAACTGCATTCCTGGTGTGAACGATGCGATCGAAACACCTGAGAAAGCTGTCGAGATTGCCAAAGGCATTGGCTACCCCGTGATGATCAAAGCTAGTGCAGGTGGCGGTGGCAAAGGCTTGCGCGTGGCCTACAACGACAAGGAAGCACTAGAAGGCTTCACCAGTTGCCGCAATGAAGCCCGCAACAGCTTTGGCGATGACCGCGTCTTTATTGAAAAGTTTGTCGAAGAACCGCGCCACATTGAAATCCAATTGATTGGTGACGCGCAAGGCCATGTGCTGTATCTGAACGAGCGCGAATGCTCGATACAACGCCGTCATCAAAAAGTGATTGAAGAGGCGCCATCGCCTTTCATCAGCGACGCCACCCGCAAAGCCATGGGTGAGCAAGCCGTGGCTTTGGCGAAAGCGGTGAAATACCAAAGCGCTGGCACGGTTGAGTTTGTAGTCGGCAAAGACCAGAGTTTTTATTTCCTCGAGATGAACACCCGCTTGCAGGTGGAGCATCCTGTGACCGAGTGCATCACGGGTTTGGATTTGGTCGAATGGATGATCCGTATTGCAGCAGGTGAGCCACTCACCTTGAAGCAGGAAGATGTGCAACGCAATGGTTGGGCGATTGAGTGCCGTATCAACGCAGAAGATCCTTTCCGTAACTTCCTGCCTTCCACGGGTAGGTTGGTGCGCTTCCATCCCCCAGAACCCACCATGTTCCAAGCCAATACTGAGCAATTGCTCGGTGTGCGCATAGACACTGGCGTGCAAGAGGGTGGTGAAATTCCGATGTTCTACGACTCGATGATCGCTAAGCTCATCGTGCACGGGCGTGACCGCAATGACGCCATCGCCAAAATGCGCGAAGCATTGAACGCATTTGTGATTCGCGGCATCAGCTCCAACATCCCTTTCCAATCCGCCTTGCTGGCGCACCCACGCTTTGTTTCGGGTGACTTCAACACAGGCTTTATTGCCGAGCAATACGCCCACGGTTTCCGTGCGCAAGACGTGATTCACCAAGACCCAGACTTTCTGATCGCTTTGGCTGCTTTTGTGCGTCGTCGCTCTCGCGAACGCGCTGCAAGTTTGAGTGGTCAGTTACCGGGCTATGACGTAAAGGTCGGTCAGGCCTACACCATCATCACACTTGACGCCAAAGGTGACCATCACCACACCCAAGTGGAAGTGGACGATTCGATGGGGCGCCACGGAACCGCCATCATCAAAGTCAATGGCAAAAACTATGCGATAGCCAGTGAATCGCGCATCAAGGACGTCGCCATCCAAGGCACTGTCAATGGACAACCGTTTGTTGCGCAAGTCGAACGTGGATCCTCCAAAAACCCGTTGGGACTTCAGATCCAACACAACGGCACACGCATCGACGCGATGGTGGTGTCACCCCGTATGGCTGAGTTGTACAAACTCATGCCGTTTAAAGCACCGCCAGATTTGAGCCGCTTTGTGCTGTCTCCCATGCCCGGTTTGTTGGTCGATGTGGCGGTCAAGCCTGGTCAAAAAGTGTTGGCTGGCGAGCGTGTGGCGGTGATCGAAGCTATGAAGATGGAAAACGTCTTGTTTGCATTGCAAGACGGCGTCGTCAAAAGTGTCGTGGCGGCTCAAGGCGAGTCACTGACCGTCGACCAAGTGATTGTGGAGTTTGAGGCATGACGTCGGGCGTAATTCAACTTCAACGTCCCTTCAAAGTGCTAGGCGTTCAGCAAATCGCTATTGGCGGACCCGATAAACATACGCTTAAAAAACTATGGGTTGATATGTTTGGGCTCGAAGTGACGGGCACCTTCCAGAGCGAACGCGAAAACGTCGATGAAGATATTTGCGCCATGGGTGTTGGGCCTTTCAAAGTTGAAGTTGACCTGATGCAACCCATTGACCCTGAAAAAAAACCAGCTGTCCATACGACGCCCTTGAACCATATTGGCCTGTGGATAGACGATCTACCCCAAGCGGTCGAATGGCTCACCTCTCAAGGTGTGCGCTTTGCCCCGGGCGGAATTCGTAAAGGTGCTGCTGGGTTTGACATCACCTTCTTACACCCCAAAGCCAATGAAGAATTTCCCATTGGCGGCGAGGGCGTGCTGATTGAGTTGGTGCAGGCTCCAAGCGAGGTGGTGAAAGCTTTTAGCGCACTAGCAGCGCAGCCTGTCTAACTATTTTTTCGCTGTTACATACAAAGCAGTGCGAAATCCGTTTGCGCAATCAATTTGAGAAGCTGGTTCAAGAGTCAGCTTTACGCGTGTTGGCTAGTGCTTCCAACCGCTGCTCTTCTTCTTTTTGTAAGCGTGCAAGTCTTACTGTTTTAGATTCATAACGAGCGCGCGCGACGTTGGCTAAATCTTGTGACCAAGCATGCCAGCCAGTGAGATTTGCATCGACAGGTTCAAGCGCGATGCAGTCGACAGGGCACACGGGGATACACAACTCGCAACCGGTGCAATAAGGTTCTATGACGGTGTGCATACGTTTGTTGCTACCGACAATCGCATCGGTAGGGCAGGCGTCGATACATAACGTGCAACCGATGCACCAGTCTTCATCAATGACCGCGAGGGTACGTGGTGCCTCAATGCCGTGTTCTGGGTTGAGGTGTGCGACTGCTTTTCCAGTGATAGCAGCTAAGCGAACAATGCCTTCAGCTCCTCCAGGCGGGCATTGGTTGATAGCGGCTTCTTCGTTGGCAATGGCTTGTGCGTATTGCAAACAATTCGGGTAACCGCAACGCGTACATTGCGTTTGCGGTAGGGCGTCAAGAATGCGCTCGACCAGACTCACTTGGCTGATCGAGAGGCTTTTTTGGCAGAAGCCTTAGATGGCGATGTTTTGACAGTGGCGCGTTTATTGGCAACGCTTTTAGCAGCTGCTTTTGCAAGATTGGTCTTAGTAACTTTGGCGCGAACAGGCTGAGTCTTGTTATGTTGAGCAATGAAGGCTTTGACAACGGGATACACCACATCGCGCCAACGGCGTCCGCTAAAAATACCATAGTGGCCAGCGCCTTTGACTTCCAAATGATCCATGATTTCACGCGGCAAACCAGTACACAATTTGTGCGCGGCCTTGGTTTGGCCAGAGCCTGAGATATCGTCTAACTCACCCTCAATGGTAATCAAACCAGTATCGCGAATATCTTGGGGACGCACCAATTCCATGACACCTTCGGGTGACTTGACTTCCCATGTGCCACGGACGAGTTTGAACTCTTGGAACACCGTGTTGATGGTTTCCAAGTAATAGTCGGCATCCATATCGAGCACCGCGTTGTACTCGTCGTAAAACTGTCGATGCGCTTCGGCATTGGTGTCATCGCCTTTAATCAAGTCTTTGAAGTAGTCGTAATGGCTCTTAAGATGACGATCTGGGTTCATCGCCACAAAACCACTGTGCTGCAAGAAGCCTGGATAGACGCGACGACCGGCGCCAGGAAAATTATCTGGCACGCGGTAAATCACATTGTTTTCAAACCAGTTGTAACTCTTGTTCATAGCCAAGTTGTTTACGGCGGTAGGGGATTTGGTCGCATCAATCGGGCCACCCATCATGGTCATGCTGAGCGGTATTTTTTCACCGCGTGAAGCCATCAAAGAAACTGCAGCCAAAACTGGCACCGTAGGTTGGCAAACACTGATGACATGGCAGTTGCCATAGTGGTATTGCAAATAGCGGATGAACTCTTGGACATAGTTCACATAGTCGTCCAAGTGGAACTCACCCTCACTCAAAGGCACCAAACGCGCATTGCGCCAGTCAGTGATGTAGACCTTGTGCTCTTTGAGCATGGTTCTAACGGTATCGCGCAACAGTGTGGCGTAGTGGCCAGAGAGCGGAGCAACGATCAATACAACAGGCTGGCCTTTGATCTTGGCAAGCGTCTTGGTGTCGTCAGAAAAACGCTTGAATCTGCGTAATTCGCAAAACGGTTTGTCCATCTCTATGCGTTCATGGATAGCGATTTCTACGCCATCGACATCGATGGATTTGATACCAAACTCTGGTTTTACGTAGTCTTTTCCCAGACGATAAAGCAAGTCGTAACCCGCGGACACGCGATGACCGAATGACGTAGTACTGATTGGAGACAAAGGATTGCTGTAGAGCTTAGCCGTAGCCAGCGCAAAATCCGCAAACGGCTCCATCAGGGTGCGTTGGGTTTCAAAAATTTTATAAAGCATGCGAGAGTTCTCTCAAAAAGGTGCCCGTGCAATATAACAGTGCAATCAAGACGCAAATTGGGGGCTGTCCCCCAATTTACTGAACAACTTTGGCGATGGATGCGCAAACGTGGTCGATATTCTTGCTGTTCAAAGCTGCCACGCACATGCGCCCTGTGTCGGTGCCATACACACCAAACTCATTGCGCAGACGCACCATTTGGTCTTTGGTCAGGCCTGAATAACTGAACATGCCTATTTGGCGTGTGATAAAGCTCATATCTTGTTTCACGCCAGCGGCTTTCAGGCCATCGACCATTTTTTGGCGCATGGCTTTGATACGTAAGCGCATCTCGCCCAATTCTTTTTCCCACAACGCGCGCAACTCGGGGTTGCCCAAGACGGCCGCGACAACTGCACCACCATGGATAGGGGGGTTGGAATAGTTGGTACGAATGACTATTTTGAGTTGGCTCAAGACGCGGCCGCATTCTTCTTTGTCCTTACACACTACGCTCAATGCGCCTACGCGCTCGCCGTAGAGGCTGAAGCTTTTCGAGAAGGAGGTTGAGACAAAGAAGTTCAAGCCAGCAGTCACAAACTTTTGAATGACTGCGCCGTCTTCTTGTATGCCGTGACCAAAACCTTGGTAGGCCATGTCTAAGAATGCGGTGAGATTTTTGGTTTTGACCAAGTCGACTACTTTATCCCACTGCTCGGGGGTGATGTCGTAGCCCGTCGGGTTGTGACAACAAGCGTGCAATACGACCACCGTGCCTGCTGTCGAAGCATTCAATGAGGCGAGCATGCCGTCAAAGTTGATGTCTTTTTTACTGGCGTCGTAGTAAGCGTAAGTCTCTACCGTGAAGCCCGCGTTGGTGAACAAACCACGGTGGTTTTCCCAACTGGGGTCAGAAATCAACACCTTGGCCTTGGGGTTTAAGTGGCGAAGGAAATCAGCTCCGACTTTCAAACCGCCTGTGCCGCCCAAACCCTGCACCGTGGCAACGCGGCCGGATGTGACGGGCTCTGAATCTGCGCCGAACACCAAATGCTTGACTGCGGTGTCGTATGCCGCGATGCCGTCGATTGGCAAGTAGCCGCGCGCACTGGGGTGGGACATCATGGATTTTTCGGCGGCTTGCACGCACTCAAGTAGAGGCAATTTGCCGTTGTCGTCAAAGTACACGCCCACGCCTAGATTTACTTTGTTGGGGTTGGAGTCGGCGGCAAATTGCTCGTTGAGGCCCAAAATGGGGTCGCGGGGTGCCATTTCGACAGCGGTAAACAGTGACATCGTCAGTCCTTGATGGGAGGTAAATCGGGAGGTTTCGGCGAAAGGCGGGCAGTCTGAGGTAGGCTTAGGCGTTTTCCCTATATTTTAAACGCCTGCAGGGCACGCTTTTGAGCATGCCATCTATGAAACCCATGTCCACGCCATTAGCCGTTGATTTAGCAATTGCGAAAGCCCAAGTTGAAGGCAAAGTTGTAGCTGAAGGTGCTGCAACTCCTGGCACCGGCACCTTTGTCAGCTACCCCGGTTCGCCGTTTGAGTTGTTCCAACCGTATCCGCCAGCAGGCGACCAACCCACGGCTATCAACGAACTGGTCGAAGGCATTAACGACGGCGAAGTCTTTCAAACCTTGTTGGGTGTGACAGGCTCTGGCAAAACCTTCACCATGGCCAATGTGATAGCGCGCATGGGCCGCCCAGCCATCATCTTCGCGCCCAACAAAACCTTGGCCGCCCAGCTCTACAGCGAATTCCGCGAGTTTTTCCCGAAGAACGCGGTTGAATATTTCGTCAGTTACTACGACTACTACCAGCCCGAAGCCTATGTGCCGCAGCGCGACTTATTCATTGAAAAAGACAGCGCGATCAACGAGCACATCGAGCAAATGCGTTTGAGTTGTACCAAGAGCATCTTGGAGCGGCGCGACGTGATCGTCGTGGCTACCGTTTCAGCCATCTACGGTATTGGTGAGCCCGAGAGCTACCACCGCATGGTGATGACTGTCCGCGCGGGGGACAAAATCGGCCAGCGCGACGCCATCGCCCAATTGGTGCGCATGCAGTACGAGCGCAACGACCAAGATTTCTCACGCGGCAAATTTCGCGTGCGGGGCGACACCATCGATGTGTTTCCCGCCGAGCATTCCGAGTTGGCCATACGCATCGAGCTGTTTGATGACGAAATCGACAGTCTGCAACTCTTTGATCCACTCACAGGCCGTATCCGCCAAAAAATCCCGCGTTTCACCATCTATCCTTCGAGCCACTACGTCACCCCGCGCGACCGCGTGTTGGCAGCGGTCGAAACCATCAAGGTTGAACTCGCCGAGCGCTTGAAAGAACTAGTGGGCATGAACAAGCTGGTCGAGGCCCAGCGCCTAGAACAACGCACCCGCTTTGATCTTGAAATGTTGTCTGAAGTCGGCCACTGCAAAGGCATTGAAAACTACACCCGCCATCTGTCAGGCGCCAAACCCGGTGACCCACCCAGCACCTTGACCGACTACATGCCCAAAGACGCGCTGATGTTCTTAGACGAGAGCCACGTCATGATCGGCCAACTTGGCGGCATGTACAACGGCGACCGTTCGCGCAAAACCACCTTGGTCGAATACGGTTTTCGCTTGCCCAGTGCCCTCGATAACCGCCCCCTCAAGTTAGAAGAGTTTGAAAAGCGGATGCGTCAAGTCGTCTTTGTATCGGCCACGCCTGCCGACTACGAGAAAACGCATGCGGGCAGGGTGGTGGAGCAACTGGTGCGGCCCACAGGATTGGTTGACCCTGAAGTAGAAGTGCGTCCCGCCACCCACCAAGTCGACGACGTGTTGCAAGAAATTCGGATTCGGGTGGACTTGAAAGAACGTGTTCTTATCACCACGCTGACCAAGCGAATGGCCGAGCAGCTGACGGATTACCTAAGCGACAACGGCGTCAAAGTGCGTTACCTACACAGCGATATCGACACCGTAGAGCGCGTCGAAATCTTGCGAGATTTGCGTTTAGGCACTTTTGATGTGCTAGTCGGCATCAACTTGCTGCGCGAAGGTATTGATTTGCCCGAAGTCTCGCTGGTCGCTATCTTGGACGCCGACAAAGAAGGCTTTTTGCGGTCCGAGCGCAGCTTGATCCAAACCATTGGCCGCGCAGCCCGCAATATCAGCGGCAAAGCCATCCTCTATGCCGACCGCATGACCGATTCGATGAAAAAGGCGATTGGCGAGACCGAGCGTCGTCGCGCCAAGCAGGTCGAGCACAACACCTTGCACGGCATCACACCCAAAGGCGTGTTCAAGCAAGTGCGCGATTTGATTGACGGCGTCTACAGTGAGAAGGCGGGCAAAGAGGCGCAAGAGCGCGAAATAGAAAAAGCCCGCATCGAAGACATGAGCGAGCGCGACATCGCCAAAGAGATTAAACGCCTAGAAAAGCTGATGATGGAACACGCCCGCAACCTCGAGTTCGAGAATGCCGCCCGTGTCCGAGACCAGTTGGCCAACCTTCGCGCGCAGGCCTTTGGCGGGGCTGGCCACGACAACGTTGTCGTTTGAAGGGGTATTACTTGACCAATTCCGTGGGGATTAGGTATACTTGACTCAATTAGTCGACAAAGCCCCCACTTTACTTAAAGGAGCTCCCCATGCGTCTTACTACCAAAGGTCGTTTTGCAGTCACTGCCATGATCGATTTGGCGCTCCGCCAAAGCAATGGCCCCGTGACATTGGCTGCTATCAGCCAACGTCAGCAAATTTCTCTCTCTTATCTAGAGCAGTTGTTTGGCAAGCTTCGCCGCCATGAGTTGGTTGAATCCACCCGTGGCCCCGGCGGTGGCTATTCCTTAGGTCGCAAAGCGGCCGACATCACTGTTGCCGACATCATCGTGTCAGTGGACGAACCCATCGACGCCACCCACTGTGGCGGCAAAGAGAACTGCATGGGCGAATCCGGCCGTTGCATGACCCACGAACTGTGGACTTCTTTGAACCAACGCATGGTCGAGTTTTTAGACTCCGTCAGCTTGCAAAAGTTAGTCGACGACCAACTCGCCAAAGGCATTGAGATCGAAAACAAGCCCAGCATGCGCAAAGCCATCTCTGCCATGCCTGTGTCTAAGCCCATCCACGTCAACGCACCCAACTCCGTCTTTGCCTTGGGCAACGCTTTCGCTAAAAACTAATACTGCTGGCCAACACCATGGACATGACCCCACATTTCCCGATTTACCTCGACTACGCATCGACCAATCCGGTCGACCCCCGCGTGGTCGACGCCATGATTCCCTGGTTGCGCGAGCACTTTGGCAATCCTGCCTCGCGTAGCCATGCATGGGGTTGGGAAGCAGAAGAAGCGGTTGAAAAAGCCCGTACTGACGTCGCCGCCTTGATCGGCGCGGACCCCCGCGAAATCGTTTGGACCTCCGGCGCGACCGAGTCCAACAACCTCGCCATCAAAGGCGCGGCGCATTTCTACCAAACCAGAGGCAAGCACCTCATCACCGTCAAAACCGAGCACAAAGCGGTGTTGGACACCATGCGTGAACTCGAGCGCCAAGGCTTTGAGGTGACTTACCTCGACGTGCAAGCCGACGGTTTGATCGACATGGACGTTCTCAAAGC
>Ga0214921_10006714_pt1 | contig 15593 bp, 12 predicted proteins | sample LL1505_MetaG_FD_177992 | JGI IMG/M metagenome (GOLD analysis project Ga0214921, IMG submission 177992) | Freshwater microbial communities from Lake Lanier, Atlanta, Georgia, United States - LL-1505 | ecosystem: Environmental > Aquatic > Freshwater > Lake | place: USA: Georgia | collected...
CAACCACTACCCTACCCTCTTCGGTAAAACTTGCTTTAGGAATTGGCAATGAACCTGCTTTACGGCCTACAAGGTCATATTTAATTGGACCAGTTTTACTATTACTTCCTGTTCCACTTCCATTGCTTGTTCCGCTTCCATTGCCGCCACCATCGCCGTTTCCTGAACCATTGCCGCCATTACCATGATACAAGGTATTTCTCGAACCATCTAATGAACCTTGGTCACCTGTACCAACAGTTGTTCCCTCGCTAGCTGTTGAAGCAGAACCTTTTTTCTTTTTGTATGAAAATTTTGAATTAGCTTTTCGCTCCTCAACTTTTGTTGCTTCTTCTGCTTTTGGAGATTCTTTGGATTCTACTTTTGTTTCTGATTTGCCTTTCACTACTTCAGCTGTTTCCTCCTTAGGGTCATCATTAGTCATGATGTTTTCAGCCTTAGATGAACTGATGCGCGTGGTATGTGTTGGTTCAGTTGGAACATCGGTTTCATCAACATCTGCATTATTACCCGCAACTTCTTCGGGTTGCACGTCGCCACTTCCTGTTTCGCTGGTTCCAAAGTTTACTTCATAACCACCACCACCTTCCTCTGGAAATGGCGGTATGGGAGTTTTAAAAACAATAAGCCAAAACAATAATAACAACAGGCCATGAAACAATAATGTTCCAATCAAACCCGCTAGTTTATTATTTTTAGAATCTTCTTTCATAATTTCTTTTTATGGTTGATGCAAAAGCAATACTATTCCATAAATAAATTATTTTAATTATTTTTTGTTACAGTGGATAACACCATTTTTACTTTAAGTTTATTGCCAATTGCAAGTACATCAACCAAATCTTGAATTGTTAATGAATTGTCAAAACGTAACAAAATTGTTGGTTCTGGAACTCCCGCAATTTTTGCTGATATTTCTCCTTCTAATGAATTCATGTCAACTGGTTTATTATTGAAAGTAATTTCCTTGCTTGCCGATACATCAATAAAGAATTGTGTTTTGCTTAATGTAGATGATGACTTTGCTTTGGGCAACATCAGTTTTATTACACTTGGATTGACCAAGGTTGAAACAATCAAGAAAAACAACATCAAAAAAAACATGATGTCACTCATACTTGATGCACCTACTTCGGCAGCAAATTTATGGTTACGTTTACGTAAATTCATTGTTTGATTTAGGTGTTAGTTTACTCGTTAATTACATCCATAAACTCAAGCGCAGCAGTTTCCATTTTAAATGAAACTTTATCAATCATATTTTGAAGGTAATGGTAACATACAAATGAAAATAAACCTACCACCAAACCAGAAGCAGAGGTAATCATCTTCTCATATAAACCTCCTGAAATTAATCCGATAGAGATATTATCAGCCAAAGAAATGTTGTAAAATATTTTGATAACCCCACTGATAGTTCCAATAAAACCAAACATTGGAGCAATACCAGCAATGATTCCTAATATAGAGGTATTACGTTCAAGTTTGGCAATTTCTAATTTACCAACGCTTTCCATTGCACTCTCAATTTCTTTGGTTGATTTTCCTAATCGAGAAATGCCTTTGTCAATCATTACTGCCTCTGGAGATGAGCTTGCTTTGCAAATACTACGAGCAGCTTCCAAATTACCTTTTAATAAATTTTCGCGTACGCTATTGACAAGGTTTTTATCTACTTTCTTTGCCTTGCGAATAACTGTATAACGCTCAATAAAAACATAAATGCTTATTACAGAAAGTATTCCAACAGGAATCATAATAACTCCGCCTTTCATTATCAATTGCAATAATGACAATGAATCTTCTTTTGGAACAGCAACAGCATCAGCAATAGTTGCAACGGTTTGTAAAAAAATATTTGCTAACATAAGTGTGTGATTTTCTTTAAGGAAATAATACTTCACGAAAGTACAAAGGCTACATAGGATTAGTAAATGTTAGAAGATAAATTATAAACACTACATTGTTAGTTGAATGTGGAATTGCTTTGCTATCAAATATTAGTAAATGAAACGATATAATTGGAAACACAAAAGGGACTATGTGAGTAAAAATATTTTATTACTTAGATAGTAATTTCTAATTTTTTACAGGGTAAGAAGAAGCAGGCTCTATGGTAGATTTTTATTTTTTTGTGCTTGTAAAAAGTACTTTTAGTGCCGCAAAATGTTACATTATTATTACAAGAAAACTATTTATTTGTTGGAATTCCACAAGAGTTTACTCTCAAAAAAGGTTGCCTATAAAAATAGAATTAATTTTAAGAATTTTCATATTATTGATTAGATACCGTTAATTGAACATGAATAATAAACTCAATCTTTGAATAAGTTCACACAAAACAATTGATGTCTCATTGTGTTTCTTTTTCTACTTTCGCACGATTTTAAAAATGGAAACAAATATTTTAGATACCAAACTAACAGCCAAAGATTTTGTAACTGACCAAGAAGTGCGTTGGTGTCCGGGTTGCGGCGATTATTCTATATTAAAACAGGTACAAACCGTTTTACCTGAACTAGGCTTAAAGCGCGAAGAAATAGTTTTTATTTCGGGCATTGGCTGTTCATCACGTTTTCCTTACTATATGGAAACGTACGGTATGCACAGTATTCATGGACGTGCAACAGCAATTGCAACTGGACTAAAAATTACCCGCCCCGAATTAAGCGTTTGGATTGTTACAGGCGATGGCGATTCGCTTTCGATTGGAGGGAACCATTTAATTCACTTATTACGTCGTAATGTTGATGTGAATATTTTATTGTTCAATAATGAAATATACGGATTAACAAAAGGACAATATTCACCAACATCTCATGAAGGTTTGGTAACTAAAAGTACACCGCTTGGCGCTATTGACCATCCTTTTAATCCAGTGGCTTTGGCACTGGGAGCTAACTCTACATTTGTAGCACGCAGCATGGACCGTGACCCTATACACATGCGCGAAATGTTGAAGCGTACCAATGCTCACAAAGGAACATCACTACTAGAAATATATCAAAACTGCAACGTTTTTAATGATGGAGCTTTTGAAGTGTTTACCGAAAAGGCATCTAAAAAACAAAACACCTTGATGATGGAACAAGGCAAACCACTTGTGTTTGGTGCCAATAACGAAAAAGGAATTTTGTTAGATGGGCTTGTACCGCGTATTGTAAACATGACAGACGTTTCAGCAAATGATTTGTGGATTCATGATGAAACAGATGCTACAAAAGCATACTTGCTAGCAAGATTTTTCGAAGACCCTGCTGCAGAGAATGCATTTCCTCGTCCTTTTGGAGTTTTCTTCACAAAAGAAAATTCTTGTTATGAAGATGATTTGATTGCACAAATAGAATTTGCAAAGTCACAAAAAGCTCATGCCAATTTGAATGAGTTGATTAGTGGAAAAGATTTTTGGGAAATAGTTTAGGACAACCAATAAAACTCGCATTAATAACAATTTTCCGAATCTTACACCTTGTATTTTGTTTTTTTGAAGTTCTAATTATAACATTCTTGTATTTTATTAAATAGTATAAAATTATACATGTATGCTTTCAATAGCTTGTTAATAATAGAAATGTAAGACCACTAATTGCTATTTTGGATTTGTTTATTTGTGCCTTAAAGCCGGGCATCATTCAACTAAAAAATTTTTATACAATTTCACTTCCATGTGTTAACGAAATAACTCTAGTGAATAGTTTTGGGAATACTCTTAATATTTTCAAAACAAATAATGTTGAATATTTTTTTCCAAATAATTTTTGCAAGAAAAAGGCAATTTGAATACGTAATGAAAAATTCTTATTCCATTGCTGCTCGTAATTTTTAGTTAATCTCTCTTTAGATATTTTATTGTCAAAATAAAGTACCAAGTTTTCGGACAGCAACTTAGATGCTCTTATTGCCATACTCATTCCATTGCCGCAAAGCGGCGCAATAGCTCCTGCTGCATCACCCAACATAAATATGTTTTGCTGGTGAGTAAACTTTTTATTTAGTGCTATTTTGCTAATTGCCAACGGCTTTTGAAAAATGAACTCAGATTCAGTAAAATACTTTTTTAAAATTGGGTTTTTGTACAAGATACTGCGTTCCATTTCCTTGATGTCGTTGCCTGATTCGTTTAAATTTTTAGTTGTGGTGATGTAGCACAAGCAGTAATTATCACCATCAATTTTTGAAACACCGCAATAGCCATCTTTGAAATTATGCAATTCAATTACATCAATTTCTAAGGTGGACTTTATATGATATTTCACTGCTATATACATGCCTTTAGACTTTGGATTAGGATCACTAATAAATGACGGCGTTAATTTACCATAACTACCACATACAATTCTTGCGTGATATTGACCTAAAGTTGATTTTAAAATAGCAAAGTTATCTACTTCATCCACTCCAGTCACATTTGTTCCTTGCAGTATATTCACCCCATAATTTAAAGCAAGTTTAGAAAGTTCATGGTCTAAAGAATACCTACTAATGCCAAAACCACCCAAGTCTAGTTTACTTTCAATCATATATCCATTTAATGCGGATACTCTTAATTTATTAATCTTTGGAAGATTCATTTGAGATAATGGCAAACCTAATTTTTCTAAGAAATTCCAACTTTCCATTGAAATATATTCTCCACACACTTTATGAAATGGATAACTATTCTTCTCAAATAAAATCACTTTTTTATCCGCTTTAGCTAATTGTATTGATAAGCATAAACCTGCCAAACCACCACCAATAATGGCACAATCATAAACTATAGGTTCTAAATTATTAGGCATAAATAATTACTTGATGTCTAAACGCCCACATATTTTTCACAGTAAATTTATGTGCACCACTTTGCTTTATGATTGCTAACCATTCTCTTTTCTTAAATCCCCTCAACACAGATAATGGCGCATCGTTCTTCACCAAATACGATTTAGAGAATAAATTTGTAAGCACTTTTATTGAATAGTACGCAATTGGATTTCTCTCTAAATCATTAATTATAAGTGTAGCCTTATTTTTTTGTGCAAAATGAATGAGTGAAATTATTTGTTCTTCATTTAAATGATGACAAAACAACGAGGCATGTATAAAGTCAATATTTTCAATGTGTTTCAATGCATTTTCATAATCATCATTAATAAATTTAATTGCAGGCTTTGGATTATTTTGGTTTGAATAATTGACACAACTTTGTTTTAAATCTATTCCAAATAGTTCAGTATTTATTTTCCGTGAAATGCACCAAGTATAAATTTCTTTCAATGTATCTCCGCCGCCACTACCAATATCGACAATTGAATAATTTGAGTTAGACTGATGTATCAGTTTTTTTAGCGCATCAAAAGTTATTCTGTATCCACCCAAATACTTATTAATAAAATGCAATTCTTTTAAATTTTGAAATAAGTCTAACTCCGGAATATCGCTTCCGTCAAGTAATTCAGGTGTGTAACTTCTAAATTTAAACATGTTCAAATGTTATCGATTCTATACTTAATCCTGGTCCAAATCCTAAAGCACAAATGTTTTTATGAGAAGCTTTAATATTATTTTCTACATAATTTTTAATTACAAATAGTATTGTTGGCGAAGACATATTACCAAAATTCTCAAGCGTTTCATAAGATTCTTTTAAATCAGATTTTTTAAGATTATATGTAGTAATGCATTCATCCAAAATTCTTTTTCCTCCGGGATGAATCAGCCATTTGTCAATAGCATCCGTAATTGATGAAGAAAAGAGTTTTGGTAAATGTTTGTTGATAATTGCCGAAACATATGAAGTTAAATTCATTACAAAGCCAGTTTCTGTAACTTGCCAGGCCATGTCATTACTTCCTTCGTGCGCCACTATCGATTTAAAACTATTTATTTTTATTGGTTTAAATGTGTTTGATATAGGTTGGTTGTTGTTTGAAATTATGGCAGCAGCACTTCCATCAGCAAATAAATTATTTGATATGATGTAATCATCAGAAAATTTTCTTTGAAAATGAATTGTACATAATTCTGTGCATACAATTAAGACAGTAGCTTCAGCGTTACTTTTACAAATAGTATCTGCTTCCTTCATTGCTAAAATGGCAGCATTACATCCCATAAAATTTATGCTTGTTCTGGCAATTGAGGCTGGTAGATTTAGATGTTTCATTAACTCAATATCCAAACCAGGAGCATACAAACCAGTGCAAGTAACCGTAATGATGTGCGTAATTTTATTTTTTATTTCTTCGATATTGGGAATATTATTTACAGCTTGTAATGATAGTTTTATGGCTTCTTGCTTAAATAATTCCATCCGTTTATTCAATCCAATTTCGGGTAAAAGCTTTTTGTTTTGATTAAAAAATTCAAATTTATTATCAGGTAACGAAAAATCTGGAATTACTGAAAACCTTTTCTTAATGCCACTTCTGGAGGCAACAATTTTTATTTTGCGTTGTGTTTGAATATCCTCATCATCAACAGCATTGCTATAAAAATCAATAAAATTATTTTGTTGATGACAATGTATCGGATTGGCAGTTGATATATATAGTAGATAGCTCAATGGGAATGTTTTAGTATAATTAATAAAATAAAAAAGGTACTCATACAAACTGATGCTATCATATTCATACGCATAGTGTTCTTGAAATTTGCATTTTTTTGATTCTTCAACACACTAACAAACCAATAAGTGAAGTACGAAATAATTGGTATGAAGAATAGTTGTAATAAATAGAAATGATGGGTGTTGTTGTTTTGTTTAAAATGTAAAAAATAAAACACATTGCACGAGGCAAACATAGTTGCCGTAAAAATGAATGTACCGTTTATTCCTAATTTATAACTTAAAGTTTGCACACCATCTTCCATATCTTGTTTATGCTGATATACCTGGCTAAGCGGATATGCTCCTGCAATTTGTAATGACGTTGCAATCAAAATAAAAATATTTTCATACACACTAAATGTATTGTTATTAATGGCTATGATACTCATGTAATAGGTAAATGCTCCTTGAAAAAAGACTACAACTGCAAAACCTAGAAATGCATATTTCTTTAAGCGTATTTGTTTTGAACTATAAGCACGTGAGGCTAAAATATAAAATAAAATCGCTATTGAAAATGATGCGTTAATAAAAGTAAAACCACCGACTATTCCAATCATATCAAATAGTAAAGTAGTGTAAAATAATTCTTTCGTTGGCATAGGAGGATTCTCTAAACCGCCAATACTAGAAGTGTCTCTATCTATATAACTGTTGTAACCGTTACTTGCTGGATACACAAATAAATGAATGATAACAAATGCAATTATTGTTTCAGTAAGGCTGATAGTCTTTGCTTGGCTTACTGCTAGCAAAAATATAGGCATAAGAAATATCGAAAACGGAATTCTTAACAGCTTTATAGTGTTTCTCTTTATCATCAAATGTACCTCACCTTCATAAGCACTTTTGTTTTTTGGTTGGGTAAATGTTTAAACTTAAAATCATTGAAATGCGGTTTAGTAAATCCTGAATGATAATAGTTTGAAAATCCAAAACCTTCTTTTGGCAAACCAATAAAATTGTAATCCATTTTGCCATTGCTATTTTCATCGTCAACGAATGAAAAACCATATTCTCCATATTCAATTTCAAGTTTAACATGTAAGATGCCATTCGCAACATTCTGTTTTTTAAATGGTATTATTCTAAAAGATTTTTCCTTTTGAAAGCTATCATCATCTTTACAAACGCCAACGCGAATTTCTCCATGATTATTTCGAATTCCAGTTATAGTTACTTCAACAGTTTTATCACTAGTAATAAAACTACTAAAAATCATTAAAATGAAGAATTGAATAATTATTGATTTGAGTTTCATAAATTGAAAATAATAAAGGTTGGTTTTTAAGCAACCTTTTTTGTAATTAAAATTTAATTTCTCGTTTGTGACAATAAGGAGTTCCACCACCTTTTTCATAATACTGTTGGTGGTAATCTTCGGCTGGCCAAAACTTACTGGCTTGTAGAAGTTTTGTAGCAACCTTGTAACCTTTTCCTTCTAATATTCCAATTAGTTTTTCGGCAGTATTTTTCTGATTTTCATCCACATAAAAAACAGCTGAAAGATATTGTGGCCCAACATCGTTACCTTGTCCGTTTGCTTGTGTTGGGTCATGTATTTCAAAGAATAGCTTTGCCATGTCTTCATAGGTTGTTTTTGAAGGGTCATAGGTTACTTCAATAGCCTCAAGATGTCCTGTAAAATGTGCACATACTTCTTTGTAAGTTGGATTTTCTTTGGTTCCACCAGTATATCCAACCTGAGTAGCAATTACTCCTTTTGCATTTTGAAAGTAATATTCAACACCCCAAAAACAGCCACCAGCAAAAATTGCTTTTTCAACTTTAGGCTTTGCACCTTCTTCAATAAATTTTAATGAAGATGTGTTTACGCAATGTCTTGTGTTTTTATCTGTAAGCCCCTCACCGAGAAAAACGTGTCCTAAATGTCCATCACAATTAGCACAAGTAATTTCAGTGCGCTGTCCATCAGCATCAGTAGTTCTTTTTACAGCACCTTTTATTTCATCATCAAAACTTGGCCATCCGCAACCCGAATGAAATTTTGAATCGGAATTATATAGCGGTGCATCGCATTGGCGACAAACATATAATCCTTTTTTAAACAAGTCAGTGTACTCTCCAGTAAATGGTCTATCAGTTCCTTTCTCAAGCATAACGTACTTTTCAGCGTCAGTTAGTTTGTTTAGTTTCATGTTTGTTTCTTTATTTATTGTTTGAGTTGTTTTGTGTTGATTAACTTGTCCATTGCAGCTGTAACAACATATTAAAATCATAAACGTAAAGAAAGACAAAGATGATTTTTTGAATTGATTTAAAACACTAATTTTTGTTTTCATGTTGTTATAAAATTTCTAAAACTTAAGCTACAGCGTCAAGTATATACAAAATTCCAGCATATTTGTTGGAGAGTGACGACATTAATTATTGGAAATTAAGGATTTTACTTCTAAAAGTATCATAAACTAAGAGAATTAGAACTACAAAAATTGCGTTAAAAAATCCAAATACACATAAACTAAAATTACTAATGAAAGCAATAATTCTTTTAAGGAAAAAGAGCAATAAATGCTTTCACAAATTAATACGGCTAACACTATCAAAATAAGAATTGAAAGATTGAGTTGAGCTAAATCATTAATTATGTTAGACAACAACAACCTAACAATGATTTAATTAATAATACACCATTTTCTCTATGGATGATGCAATGCATTGTGGATTAAAATAAATCTATAATTGTAAGTATAAATACCTCAGCAACATCATCTATTGATAGGATACCGGTAATGATTAAATGAGAAAATAATTCACAAAGCAAAAGTTCAATTCATAAAGAAGGACTGATAGAAGTAGTTTGTAGCAATAATGATAATATAATTGTAGTTACTTTTAAAATAACTGTTCCTGTTTAACGCCAATGTTCAAATCCTAGCTTTTTAAATAGCACAACTGATTCGGTATGTGCACTTAGTTTAAAATAGAGTGTTTGTAATAAAATTAGGGCTGCAACAAATCAAAGCAAAACAAAAACGATATTCAAAATTATCAATGTATATAATTCAATTGCTTCTAAAAAAAATTGATTGAAAAGTGTTGCGATTTAGAGCAAAATTATCAACTCCATTTTTTACATTTTTATACAAAAATGGAATCCAATTCCATTTTTTACATTTTTATACAAAAATGGAATCCAATTCCATTTTTTACATATATTTGAAAACTAAATAATTTTATAATGGTTAATCGATTAATATTTAAAGAAGCCAAACATTCACTTACTCAGTTTAGAGCATTATGTATTACTGGTCCACGACAAAGCGGCAAAACCACTTTAAGCAAATTATTATTTAAGGGCAAGCCGTATATTAATTTTGAAAATCCTTCAATACAAAAGGATGCCGAAGAAAATCCTGAAGCTTTTTTGAAGCGATTTGTAAAAGGTGCTGTTTTTGATGAAGTTCAAAGAGTGCCACATATTTTCAGATACCTACAAGAAATTTTAGACAATAACAATAAACGCGGACAGTATATTTTAACTGGTTCAAATAACTTTTTGTTACAAGAACAAGTATCTCAATCACTTGCCGGCAGGGCAGGCTATCTATCATTATTACCTTTTAGCTATGCCGAATTAGTGAATGCTAAATTGAATAAAGATGATATAAACAAACATATATTATCTGGCGGATATCCAGAAATTTGGAATGAAGATTTGGTTGCTGATAAATGGTTAAGTAGCTATTTACAAACATACGTACAACGCGATGTAAGACTATTAAAAAATATAAGTAACCTAGCCACATTTAATAGGTTTATTTACTTATGCGCAAACTATGCTGGTCAAATATTAAATAGAGATGACCTTGCAAGACAAACTGGTGTAGATTCCAAAACAATTTTATCATGGTTGGGCTTACTAGAAAATAGTTACATCACCTACACATTACAACCTTGGTATAATAATATGAACAAGAGAATCGTGAAAAGCCCAAAGTTGTTTTTTTATGACACAGGTTTGCTTTGTCATTTACTTGGAATAAAAACATTAACAGCACTTAAGGCAAACTCTTTATACGGAAGTATTTTTGAAAATTGGGTGATTACAGAAATAAAAAAGAATAATTTTAATAACGGCATAAACAGTGGGCTTTATTATTTTAGAGACAGCATTGGAAATGAAGTTGATTTAGTTTTAGAGAAAGGAGGATTACCTATTGGAATAGAAATTAAATCATCTACTAAATTTAACAATGAAATGTTGCGTGGATTAAAATATTGGCAGAAGCAACAACCCAAGAGCAACAGTATATTATTTTATGCTGGCAAAAGTCAATCAAATATTAGTGAAACAATGACTATACTACCTTGGACTGATGTAGTGGATGTATAGCTGATTTAATTATTATAAACTTTTACTTTAATGATTAAAGTTGTGTTATCGAATAAAATAAAACTGGAATTACCAAATATTTATTCAATAAACGAAAGGGCGAAAACATACATGTTAAACCCAACTTCGAATTTTTAATTGTACTTGTATCTTAGGTTCAGACTATAATTAAACAAGTTATATTAAGCTTTTGAAACGAAAATAGTATCCAAATTATCATTAGACAATCCCATAAATAAAACTTGTGGCAAAGTTTATTTTAATTTTACTAGTGTATTTAAATAATTAAAATCATTTCCGAAGTAAAGGGATGTGGGTGAAATAGCTTCGACAATTTGATTATTGAAAAAGCACGTTTACTTATTAAGTATTTCTACATTAATATGCTGTACAATTGTAATGTAGACATATAAACAACTATCTTTTTAAAGTGTGATTGGTTTCCCTTGATAGAATTCAAGCACTTTTAACTTGAAATGATAATCATATTTAGATTGTAGCAAGTCAATCTTTGCTTTTGCCAGTTTATTTTTTGCATCATTAAATTCGAAGGCATTAATTACACCAACTTCAAAACGTGTTTCTGTATTTTTAAATGAAGCTTGCAATGCTTCAACTGACTTTTGTATAGCCTTATATTTCTTAACTGAAGCAACAGCATCTGCATAAGCTTGACGAACATTTCTATTCAAATCACGCTTAGCAATTGCTTCGTTAAATTTTGCATTTTCGTAGCTAATTTTTGCACGTGCTATTTGCGATTTCACTTGAAAACCATTAAATATTGGTATACTCAATTGAAACCCGAAACTCTTGTTAAGGTTTGATTGCAATTGCTCTCCATAAGGTGTGGTTTTAGTACCAGTAGGAATTACTTGATTGTAAAAAACTTCTTCGCCTGATGTGGTTTGCCCTATCACCACAGGCACAGTAGTGGTTCCTGTAAAAACACTTGATAAGCCCGAAAAACCAGAACCAATACTACCACCAACAGTTAGTGAAGGCAATAAATTACCTTTGGCTAATTCTATACCTGTGTAGGCCGATTTAATTCTACTTTCGGCTGCTTTAATAGATGGCTGAAGACTATTAGCTGTAGCCACTATTGTTTCTGCATTAGCAATATTTTCGTTTATACTTGGTTCGGGCAAAGTAGGCTTAACAATACTAAAACCCTGTGCTGATGGCAAGTCTAATAATAATGTTAAATTCAAGTATGCAATATCCAAGGTGTTTTGAGCATTCACAATATTCAATTCTTCACTTGCCAATTGTGATTGTATATCCAGTAATGTATTTTTTGCCGCACTTCCCGCATTAACAAGAATTTGCGCTCGTTGCTCTTGTTGTTTAGTAATTATAATTTGATTTTCGGATCCTTGCAATTGCTCAATAGCATACAAAATATTAAGATATGCCGACGCAATATTTAATATAACATTTTGGTTATTTGCATCAGCATCATGTTTGGCTGTTTCAATATTTAGTTGACTTTGTTTTATGTTATTGTATTGTTGCAATCCATTGAAAATTGTGATATTTGAACTTAACGAGTAGTTATCGCTTCTAACGCGTTTATCAGCAAATTTATTAGTGTATTGATCAATACGCTTACCAATGTTGTAGTAATTAGAAACACTTCCGTTTAGGTTTGGCAATACAGAAAAACGATTTTGTTCTAAGTTTACATAAGCTTGTTCTATTTGTAAATTAGATTGTTTTACATTGATATTATTCTTTAGAGCATAATCAATACATTGTTGTAAAGACCATATATTTTGGGTAAATCCAATGTGAGCAATCAGAATAAAAATTTGAATGAGAATTAATCTTTTAAACATGTTGATGAATTGATGTTACAAACCTAAAATAAAAATTAGCAAAAGTTTAAAATAACCAAATGAACCTAAATCAAAATTATGTTTAAGAGTTAGTTATTTTGTGATGATTATTTTCTCGAATTGGGACTTAGCTTCTGAAATTACTTTACATAAGTAAACTCCATCATTCAACTGTTCGACGTTTAATTTTTTACTGTTTGAATCGATGTTCGTAACACTCATAACAATTTGACCCAGACAATTGTAAACAATTATAGTTTCAATAATTTTTGCTGATGAAATAGTAACAGAATTCATTACTGGATTAGGAAAGAGTTTAACATTATTATCTGTGAAATCATTTTCTTTGGTGCCAGCTGTTATATCACCAGAATAATAGTTTAATCCACCGCAAACATTACCAATAATCATATCTTTCTGACCATCGTTATTAATGTCGGCAATTGCAATTGCGGAGTTTCTTCCTTCCCAAATTTGCGCATAATTAGTGTCGATTTTTGTAAAAGTTCCACTTAAGTTTCCATCAATATTTCCATATCTAAAAATCCTTCCAGATTTTGAACCACATAACAAATGATACGTTCCTGCAACATCAAATAATTGAGGTATGCAATAACCATCGTTGAGTGTTACGCCATTATCAATACCTGTGAATACATCACCGAAAAACGTTGTTATCTCATCAAAAATTGGGCTTTGAGATGTGCCATTGTTTTGATAATACCTAATCTTCCCAACATAATTTCCCACAATCAAATCCAATTTTCCATCCCTATTTACATCCACTAATTGTGGTGCGGCATTATTACCAACATCAATATTTGAAAAATAAGTTTGAACCAATTGGAAATTAGCAATGGTTCCAGAAGCAGCAATGTTTAGGTAGTAAGTTAATTTCCCATCGATAGCGCCCAACAACAAATCAACATCTCCATCGGCATCTAAATCACCAAAAGCTGGTACTATATAATTTAAATTTGTTGTTGTGGAAAGGCCTAAATAATCATCATCCTCTAAGGAGTATTTTGGATAATTTGCAGTTCCAATATTTTTATAAAGCATCAACCTTGCTTTTATTTCGCTATTCACAAATCTTCCAATATTGCCCACTACAAAATCCAATAATCCATCCGAATTATAATCAAAGAATGCAGGATAAGCACCTTCGCCATTGTCAATCATTTCGCCAACTAAAAAATCGTTTTGCTGGTATTTAAAATTTGGATTATCAGTTGTACCTGTATTTTTATAATACCAAGAAGAAAGTCTGTTTTCGCTACCAACGCTGGTGTTAGGACTTGCCAACAAATCTTTTATTCCATCATTATTTACATCTAAGTAAAAAGGCGTTGGAAAAATTGAAATGTTGATGGGTGTATCGTAATTCGGGAAAGTATTGTCTTGCTGTGTTCCAAAAGCATGTGCAATGTTGCCACCATTTGTTATTCCAGTAATTGTTGAACAACTAATATCTGAAACCAATAAATCTTTATCGGCATCGCCATCCAAATTAATTGCTAACAGAGCAGAACCCGAGTGATTAGTATTCCTGTCTTCTTCCGAATTATTTTCATGCACCATATTTCCGCAGGGGAGATTAAGATAAATAGAACAATTCGATTGGTCTTCTTTAAAATCAGCCCAGCAAGATGTGGCCAATGAAAATTTTAAACTATCGCAATTACCGTATGTTTCTTTACTCAAGTTTTGATGATACTCTACATAATAACCGTTCACAGAATAGGTAACTATATCAAGGTCTCCATCACTATCAATATCTGAAATAGAAGGTATATCAACCGATGAAACATATAATGGAATTGAATCGAAATAGTAAATAGAATATAGCTTTTCAACAGCCGTTTCAAATTGTAAGCCTGAGATAGCATTACCAGTATTTCGATGAATTTTTATTGCGCCTTGATTTTGTGTAAAAACATCCTCTTTGCCATCGCAATTATAATCGGCAAGCAAAACCCAATCGCGCATGGTTGTTGGAAATTTTTTAATGTACTGCGGCGCATATTTATATGAAACCGTATTTTCAGTTCCTTCATTTAAAAAAGTAATCACTTTGTTGGAACTTTTATCAAAAGCAAATAAATCTTTTATGCCATCATAGTTTAAATCTATTTCAGAAAACTGCATGTAGTTAAACCCACCAGCCCATGGCAATTTCAGTGCAATATTGTTTTGATAAATTTGTACACTGTCTGTTTTATTAAATCCAAACTGAGCATAGGTTTTTAATGCTATCAAAAGCAAAAATGCAATGCAATAAAATAGTTTCTTTAACGTGAGCATCTATTCAAAATAAATTATAGTTTCTTAGCTTGGTTCCAATACTCATCCATTTCAGCTAAAGTCATTTCACTTAATTCGCGGTTATTTTCCTTCGCCATTTTTTCGATGTATTGAAAGCGCTTCATGAATTTTTTATTTGTTTTTTCTAAGGCATCTTCTGGATTTACGCCAACAAATCTTGAATAATTAATGATTGAAAAAAGCAAGTCGCCAAACTCCTCTTCTTTTTTCTCTTGTGAAGAATTTGAATCAATTTCGAATTTCAATTCATGTAACTCTTCTAACACTTTTTCAAATACTTGATTTCCATTTTCCCAATCAAAACCAACTGCACGCGCTTTATCTTGCATGCGAGAAGCTTTTATCATAGCTGGCAATGATGAAGGAACTCCGCCTAAAACCGATAAATTTCCTTTTTCTTTCAATTTGAGTTTTTCCCAATTCTCTTTTACCTGTTCTTCGTTTTCCACTTTTACATCTCCATAAATATGTGGATGTCTAA
>Ga0214921_10006715_pt1 | contig 15592 bp, 8 predicted proteins | sample LL1505_MetaG_FD_177992 | JGI IMG/M metagenome (GOLD analysis project Ga0214921, IMG submission 177992) | Freshwater microbial communities from Lake Lanier, Atlanta, Georgia, United States - LL-1505 | ecosystem: Environmental > Aquatic > Freshwater > Lake | place: USA: Georgia | collected 2015-05-28
GTTCCTTCCTTATAACCATAGCAGCTCCATTTCCAAGACCTTGATCGACCTCAATTAGGGCAAGATCATATCCGGGGAGAGAGGCAACGGTCCTCGCATTGGCCTCATGCTTTTCTTTTGTCGCAACCTTGATTGACTTTGCGCCGGATACGACATGCCAGCTGGTTACAGCATGTTTTTCATCAATAAAGAAACCAGAACCGACACCACCTCCTTCTTCATTTTGAACGGCAATAAACAATATGGATTGACTCCAACGTTTTGCGATTTCCTCTGGTTCAACCGAAGCGTGAACGAGGGCCAGCCCGAAAAGGCCCACTATGACTAGTAAACAGATATGCGGCTTATTGGGTGCCACGTTTTTCACCATTTATGGAAAGAAGGACATCTTCATTCCGTTCTTTAAACTGAAGGCCGTAGTCAAGCCCTGCTTCAGTTGCAATTTCCTTAAGGTCAAGAAATTCAGAAAAAGAATCTGGGTAAACAAAGAATACCGGATATTCAGTCGACTTATTAAGTTGTCGAAAGTATTTCTGGGCATCCTGATGGCTGCTGATTCCTGACCCTAGTATTGGTCTTACAATATCGAAGGAAGACTCGATGGATGACACGTCTTTCTTAGTTTCTACAGATACATAACCGAGATTGTATCCACCCTCTTGCTTAAAAAGCGGAAACAACGCTCCTTCTCGAACAATTACATAAGCTCGACCTCTATTTGGGTCTTGTGTTTCACGAGGAAATCTTACAATTCTTACTTTATTTCCTAAAATTTTTTTCAGCTGCTCGTCTAGTGCCGAAAGCCGTGAGTTTAGCCTGTTGATCTCACTTTGAAGCGATCCGAGTTTGTTATCGAGCTTAACACTAAGTTGCCTTTGTTTTTCAAGGTCCTGTTTTAGCTTCTCTTGTATAGACTGAATGTCCGAAGGTGCTGCCACTTCTTCTACAAGAGAATCATATTTCTCCTGCAAGGCATTGTTTTTTGACTCAAGGGCTGATAACTCCCTTAACATCTGGGGGGTTATCTGCGAGCTCAGACTCTTTTCTTGTTCCTGGTTCTTCCTGAGGATTTCAATTATTTTCTCCTTATCATGCTGCAAGCGGGCCATTTGCTCCTCCATCAGTTCTTCAGTCTCACTTTTAGGTTCTGGATTTTTGGTTTTCACGCCATCCCCTGCAAGGAGGGCGGTCAAAAGGGCTATAAAAAGGGCGCATGCAAAAAAGTTGCACATGATGTCCAGGAGAAAGTCCAAGCTGTCCCAGGATACATTCTTGTCTCGCAAAGAAGCCATATTTAGACCTTGGGTAAAGAGGAGATAACTTCGGGCTCCTCCAGTCGATATTTTGGCGGAGCACCTGGTTGAATCACAATTCCTTCTTCAAGCGCATCCCATCCAACATCGTACCCAGCCTTATCTTGAGCATATTCCCTTATTTTCTTGTAAAGAGAAATCGCACCGGGTTGAACGTAAATAACAATGCTAGTTACATGTTTATCGTGTTTCTTTAGAAACTTCTCAAGTTTTGCGACAATATCGTTTTCATTATTAGGCAGAATTAGTTGATTCTTTGGGTTATCGAATTCCCATGCCTTATTCTCTGGCGCCCCGAGAAACACAATGATGGGAGCCTTTGTCGAGGGCTTATTGTCAGGATGTAGCCAGATCTTGTTTTTATCTGCCTGAGAGACAGCCACCTTGGAAGCGGACTGGCGGACTTTGAGAACCAGCAAATCATGTTCTTGGCTTAAGGTCTCACATCTGGCTCTCTTTTGTTCGTTCGAAGTCTCCATTTCCTTCACCTTTTGAGCTATAGCTCTTAACCCAGCTTTGCTTATTTGCTCGTCGCGAAGATTATTTTTTTCCTGATTTTCCTTGTTGAGAGGGCCTATCTTGTCGTTTAGCGCAGCAATTGAGTTGCTGAGTATGCCTATTTTTCGTTTTATAGCATCCGGGTCCAATGCATTAAGAGAAACTCTTGATTCGTCAAGTGTTTTCACGAGTTCGGTGACTTCATGCTCAAGTTGCTTTAGCTTGGTTTCAAGTGCCTTATTGGATTCCCATTTTGCAGAAGGTGTTTCATCGGATACAGAATCCAGATACGTTCCAAGAAGAAGTACGACAAGGATAAGGATCCCTGATACAGATGTGATTATATCCTGAAACGCAAAGAAACTGATCTTCGGCCCATGCGAATGCCGGATTCTTGAACTCATCCTAAGACATCAAGTAGCACTTATCAGTCTTCTTTTGTATTTAGCCTTAACTTAGATATGACGTATGCCTGACAATATTCACTGCATTCATCAAGCAGCGCCAGTTCCTGTCGCTGTCGAAAAGTAATCCAGATCTGAACAATTAAAGAAAATATCAAAGCAACCAAGGTAGCTTCAAACCCGGTGGATAATCCGCCCGTAACGCCTTTCAGAGCATTTTTAATCTGATCCAGGCTTGAAGAAGCAGCCAAAACAGCTCCAAATCCGCCCACGGCCGTACTTAATCCTTGCACGGTACCAATAAAGCCAAGAACAGGCATCGCCCAAACAAAACCATGCAGAAGCGTGAAACTTCCCCCAATTGCATTTTCATCATCCACCGCTTGCCCTCGCAAAACCGAGGAGACTTCGCTGACTTGGCCTAAGTGATGGAGATTTGAAAGCGCACGCTCAATTCGGTTCAGGAGAATAAAGTCTTTTGGATCACTGACAATCGTATGGATTCTTTCAAGTACGGCCCGTGCAGTTTTTTCGGTCAGCACGAACTCAAGTTGGGCAGGAACAACGCCCCACTCAAATGCTTTTTTCTGGAGGCTCACCTTTCTGCCTTTTACAAACAGAATAACACATGATGTAAAAAAAAGGAACGTCGCGGGGATAACAGTTGTCAAGTTTCCATGTCTCAGGAATGGCTCATATAAATAAATCAGATTGGGAGAATATGCCTGAAAAAGCTTCATTAAGCCGTACCAAGCCCCTGCAAGAATAGCGCCTCCAAGAAAAGCCAGCCATGTATTAGTCGATGTAAAACGCCCCGCCTTGAATCCAAAACGAGCCTCGATATCTAATTGATTACCTGATAATGCGCTTGTTTTATTCATTTTTAATATTCTATTTTGTTTGTTTTTTTATGCAATATGATAATGGCACATTCCCATTAAATGATATTTCATTCGAATCTTTGGTGTGTTCACTTATATATGTAGTCGTCATTACGAATGTTATGAGTAGCGTACTTTTAGTTGCAAAGACGCCACAACTCATTACGTCACCAGAAAAGGATTTCTTTATTCCTTGGTTTGCAAAAGAGAAAAGTCATAATACAGATTTATTTGCTTGTTAAAAGATGTCCTTATGTAATTACTCTCAGTAAAGGCAACAAAACAAACCAAATCGTCATGCCAAATATTGGTAAAGTAACAGACAAAACAATCTGGGCAATGCCATGCCCAACTTTTCCGCGAGTTAGATTTATTATCCCAATAACCATTCCAGCAAGTCCGAAGGCTGGTGGCAGAAATACAAGTGAAATGATCGCGCAAAGATAACCAGAAATGACAAGCGTATTTGAGCCACCAGAAGGGTTTGAACTTCCGATGGGATTAATAGTATCTGATAATTGAAGACTTGGAACACCACTTGTTGGGGCGCCACAAGAGGGGCATATTACAGCAGCAGCAATAACTTGGTTACCACAGTACTTACAGAAGAAGGAGTTTCCTTGATTTTGAAGTGGGGGAGGAGGGGGAGTTTTGGATACAAGGCGACTCACAGGTTTCGCAAGTTGGTTGTCTGGGCCATCAGAATCCAGGACTTGTGGCACCCGCGTCATTTCAGGGAGCTGAGGGGGCGGCGGGCTGACTACAACTTCAGTTTGCAAGGAGATGATGTTATGCAACAAGATTTTCGAGCCGTCGACTTCTGCGATGTCATAGAGACTTATTTCACCAGAGCTAAGAAGTTTTCGAACTTCAGACATGTCATGCGGACCTGTTTTTTTACCACGGATAAAAAGATGGATATTTTTCTTCATATTTTATTTGATGTATTGTTGAAGAGACGGATAGTTCACGGTTATATATTGTTTTACTTCTGCGTCGCTAACCCCGGACTTTTTCTGTGCATGATTAATAATTTCCAAAGGATTTCTTTTTAACTGATAGATCGGGGTATAAGGCGGAAGTCCGTCTTTTTTCATATCAAGCACCTCAATTTTACCACTCAGAAGTGGAATGACATACCCACCCTGCACTTCTGTTATTTCGGGGAATAATCCGTTCTCCGGCACAAAGCCTGCCAGAATTAACTCTGTACTCATTCCAGTGTTTACGAGAGTGCTGAAGAATTCTATTTGAGATTCAGAGTTTTTTGGAAGTGAACTGATATTCACTAAATAGTTTTCAGAAGAGCGGGCATTCAACCATTCGGCATCCTTAACAGTAGATTCCTTTAGTTTTTCTACGTAGGATGAGTACCAGGGCAGATAAGCCACACCATATATTTGAGGGCGCAAGGCACATAGCTCTGCTAGTTTTTGCAATAAAAATACTTTTCCTGAATCAGGTACGTTCGTTGCTTTCACAATATGATCCATCATTCTGCCCACATTGATCGTAGGTGCCTTTGCTGAACCTTCTTTGAGTGCTTCAAGAAAGAACCGCATTGCCGATTCGCGGAACAGGCGGGATACGGGTTCCTCAGTTGCGGTAGGCTCAGTTTTATCCGTCGACAACTGTAATCTTTTTTTGATATCCGGTTCTTTTGAATCTGTGTTGAATAAACGGCAGGTTTTTGCGTACCAGCGCCCTCTACTATCCTGATATTTATCCTGGATTTTTCCAATGCTATAAACCTTCGCTATCTTCAAAGTCCCAGCAGTTTCATCTGGGATATGATAAATATAAATATCATCAAGAAAGGCTGCTTCCATAATCTCGCCAGAAAGCTCCTTCTCTTTGGGGGTGGCATTTTCATACAAAGAGTTTCTTCCTTCAGCGGATTCGTATTGAATCGAATCATTAAATGGAATCCATATTTTCTCCCGAAGCTTTCCGGCGGTTTCAGAAAGTTTCGAAACCGATTTCAGCACTTTTAGTGGCTCTGCAGATATTTCCGGTTGGAGTGCAAGTTTTTCAAGGGCCTGGTAATATTTTTTTTCTGAATGCTCATTGGCAGCCTGAGCTACTTCGGTTCTGATCGACTCAATTTCCGTGGCGATTTTAAGCTTTTTAGATACTCTATCTGCAAGATCTTTTACGTTTTCGAGACTCCCCTTATCAAGAGAAACTGCTGATGGCATGGATTCATTTTCTTTGATCAGAAAATGAAGCTTGTCATTAAGGGGTTTTAGCCGAAGGACTGCAGTCCCATCACCCGGTTTAATGCCTTCGTACTCAATTTTGCATTCGGATAATGCCTTGTTGAGTGTGGAAGAATCCGATTGCCTCTTTTCATCCGCTAGTTTCAACCAATGTTTTTCTAGCTTTGATTTTAAGTCCCCAAGATGCGTGCGGTATTCAATATAACATTCTTCGATTCTCTTTTCAATGAGTCTTAACTCCTTGCCTTCGTCCTCCCAATCCCGTTTGGAGGTACCCAATTTAAGACGAAAGTCTTCGATCGCTTTTTCGACATCAGCTGCGCCTGCCATTGCTCTTTCTATCTCTGCCTGAATCTTTGATTTATGTTCTTTTTGAGTAATGTCCTGGCTTACATCTTTCTCCTCATAAGTCTGCAGGAGTTTTTTAAGCTCTGTAACTGTTTTTTGGTTTTTAGCATGCTCGATTGCTTGCACTACCTTTTTAGTTTCGCCTTCAGCTTTGGCCTTGACGTAAACAAACCATCCCCCCGCTGTCAGCACTGCTAAAGTCGCAAAGACAATAGTTCCTATTCCTAGGCGCATTCTTCGAAGATGTATGGCCTCCTCTTTTTTAAGGTGGAGTTGAATCTTATGACGTCTTTTCTCAAGATCCTCGGTCCAGTCGTGCTTTAATTCTTCGCCCCTTCGCCGATACTGCTCGAGGGTACCAAGTTGATTTCGTATTTGAGGTAATGACTTTTTTTCGCGATAGCTTATGCTTACTTCATAATCTGAAAGGACTTTTCTAAGCTCAGCTTCAGTATTTTTTATCTCGTTTTTTCTGTTCTCTTCTTCGCGGCAGCTGTCTGCCCAACCCATTAAAGAAAGTAGATTCCCCTTAACTCCGATCTTTATGCCCACTTCCCTTGCACGACCACGGATATCGTCAGAATACTCCAAAGCCGATCCCCAATCTCCGTTTTTTTTCCACTCTTCAAGTTTTCCAGGAGCATTTTGCAATTCTTTTTCGAGTTCGGTTTTTCGGTATTTGGTACATTCGTTTATAATTTGATTAAATAGCTCACCCTCAACGGGCAGAAAACCCAATGCCTCGTATTCGTTAAATGCTCGATTAAGAGAATTGCGATCACCCAGTTGCAGAATCTTTTGCATTTGAATGATTCTTGCCTGAGTTTCAACAGCAATAATTTTATCCAGTTCGGTCTGTGCCCATTTATCTTTTGGATTTTTGCGGAGTGCTACTCGAAGAGTAGTAACGGCACCAGCCCGATCACCTTTCAGCATCTTTCCCCTAAATTCATCCGTCACGGATGTCTTGCTTCTGGAGCCATCTCCGTAGCTCTCAAGGACGAGCATGACTTGTCGGGAATCAAACGAACCAGGATGCGGCAACCCTTGTTTTCGACAAAGGGAAGCCCACTCAGCGCTCTTTTCAAAACCGAAGGCGCGAATTAAGTCCGGCAAAGCCGGGGCCTGCTCTGAAAGTGAATGCGCTTGCATGTTTTCGTTCTGCGAAAGCAGTACTGAAACCTGATTGAGCCTCCGGTTGGTCGACCGAAACAGTTCTGAAAAGTCTTTTGCAATATCAGGATCTGCTGAACGCTTATTGGCAAGAATATCTCTTATCGCCTGAATAGTCTGATTGAGTTGGTTGATACTCATATTATTCACATATCTGAAAGTACCGAAGATCAGCATCGCCAAGAAAGAGTTCGTATTTCCTTTTGCCTGATAAAAAGTTCTCAAAAAACAAATCAGCATCAGATTGCGGTTGTCGATTCCCACTGGCATCGACGCTCATAATATAATCTCGATATTTTCTCCAGTTGGTGATAACGGCTAAATTATTTTTATTTTTAGAGATTTCCTCGTAATCAGTATCGGAAATCTGAGCTAGTTCTTTAGATGGTTTCATTAAGAGGTATTTCCTTAATTGATTTACTTTTAAATGAATATCTTTCCCTAGTTGATTAAAAAGAATATTAGGATCTTCAGACATTTGGCCACCATTTACACTGCCTAATAGGCCTTTACTATCTCTTATAACTTCTTGAACAGATTCCTTTACTTTATCCTGAAGTTCTTCCTTTGGCAGATTACTATATTTATTTGGTGAGTTCGCTCTATTTTTATAGTTATCTTTTTCCGCAAGATAAGCTTTTGCAACTTTATCCCGATTCTCGATGAGTTTTTGTACTTCAGAATCAGATAGCTCATCCAATCGCATCTCATTTTTATTTGCCTGCCAGAGATTCTCAATTTCTTCATCTGTTAAACTAGGACTGATGCGCTTGAATTCGTTTAAACAATCTTTTTTTCTGATTTCAGATGCAGTATTAGTTATGGTTCGAATTGCATCCTGATCTAGGGTTATTAGATTGTTGGTAATAACTTTACCTGTATCTACGCACGTTACGCTCCATCTCAACGCATCGCGCCCTTTCGCATCAAGGACATCTTTTCCCGTGCTTTCCCAGATTACGGTTTTATTAAGATAGTTTTTAAGTGTTTCTAGAGAATCGAATATTTCTTTATTGTGCCAAGTTGATTGTATGATGAGTGGAGATGGCTTCTCTGTTTTAAATACCACAATACTTTCTTTATTTTGGTTTTTACAGACAAAGACTAAACCACTTTTGGACTTTGACCTAAATGCGTCTTTAAAAAGCCCCTTTTCGTTGAAAACATCAGTGGTCTTAAGCGCTGTTTTCTTGTAGTTACTTACCTCAAGATTGGTAATAGCTTGGCTTTCTTTTATAAAACTAGGGCAACTAAGGTTAGCCACAAGAATATAGTAGACAGTTGCGGCCGGAAAGTCTTTGAATACCTTGTCTCTAAAATCCTCAGTAAAAAATGAATCTAACATTAGCTTTTCTAGTTTTCTTGATTCTTCATTAAAAACAGGACTAATTGAGGTTGTTTTATTACTATTAATATTTTCTAGGACTTTATCAGATTCTTTTCTGCGCTCTTTTTCATAGCGTATTATTTTTGATACATAAGGCACTGCGTCAGGGATATTTTTAAAGCCTTCCAGTTTTTCAAGGAGCTTTGTGTATTCTTCATTTCCAGTCGTGGATTTGGAAGGGAGTTGTTTCGCGATTTCACTTATTTCCAAGAAGTTTTCGAATGGGAAAGACTCTTTGCTTTTAAGATTCCATTCTCGCTTTAAACCCTGAAGCAGGCTGAGATCATTTTCAAAGTTAATATTACTGGATTCGGTTAGAAATTTTATTTTTTCAGATATCTCTTGCTTCAACTTTGTTTCTTGTTGTTTTTGTTTTTCCAGATTCCACTGATTGATTCTCATTTCAAGAGTTGATAGCTTTTTAATTGGTTCATCCGTGATGGCTATATTCCGAACAATACCAAGTTTCGCTCGGACGCTTTCTATATTTTCTTTCTCTTTTTTGAGATTTCGAACTCCTCGATCCAATGCTTTTATGGACTCTTGTTCCTTATCCCCGAAAGGCCTCAGCATTTCTTTTGTTAAATCCGAGTCATAATCTTGATCCTGCGGAATCATTTCCCCGGCAGACAAGTTCTCACTGATACTTTCGATACACTGAATTAGCGCTACATCCGATGCTTTTTTGTTTCCTTCCGATATTCTTTCAAAGGAGAAATATGCCACGGCAATAATTGCTGCAGCAGTGGCTGTCAAAAGAGCTAGTAAATAGCTTTGCTTGTTTTTTGTATTTGAAACAACGGCCCTGGAAGTACTCTCTCTGCGCTGGAATACCTCTTTTGAAACCCGTGCATGTGGCTGGGTTTTGACCTCTCTCGGGGTACTACGCATCTGCTTGACGCTGGAGGTTGGGGAAATGGCAGGATATCCGCCCCTGGCAATTTCCATCAGTTCCTTGTTGCCAATAGGATCACCTTTCAAGGATTCAACCCGTATTATATTTTTACCAAGTTCTTTTCCAGTTGGCAGTGGATCCAATACATTCCATGCGCTCCATTGATATTTTGATGCTTCTACGATCGTTCCAAGATATGTTGTGAAACTTGTTTCCCAAAGTGCGTCTTGCTTGTCTGAACTTTTTAGACGCAGACTTTCGCCCATCAGATGCAAAAGCTCAAACTCGTCGAGCTTTTCATGCAACCAACAACAACCCCCTGACTGATTCCATGGAAATGCACCCCACCCTGAGTCACCTGTCAGGTCTTCCCAGTGTTTACATGGGGGAGAAAGCCTCCTTACAGACGAACCGATAGCATCACCTTTATCATCTTGAAGAGGTGATGGGTTTCCCTCCCATTGATCCTTCCAACCATCCCAGAAAAGCAGAATTTCTGCGGGTGATGCTCCTCCTGCAGATTCTCCGGGCTCGAAGGCCAGATGATGCGCAATAAAATTAGACCTCTGGGTAAAATCTAAACCCGCATCCCTTATCCTACTGAGCACTCGGTATTTAGCCCCTCCAAGATCAACCAGACGGTAAGCTAGTATTGTCGGGTTAGGAGAAGCAGTCCGGTGCGAGTAAACACTCATTTGCTCCAAACGCTGGACTAATCCAGTCCTCATTTGTTCAGACCGCGCCGCAGTGCAATAACCAGAGGCTCCAGGTTGGAAGCCCCTCGGAACACTGGTAAAGATCAACTGCTGGGCCACGGATTAGCAGGCCTGGATTAAATCCGGACGTAGTTGAGACAAAATCCAAAGAAAAGGCGCCTCAATCAGCATAGGCTTGATTCGGGGTGGATCTGGAGCAAAACCCTTTCCATTGCTTGTCTCTACCGCGTTATGACCAAATGTGCTTGTTGGAAAATACATAATATTAGGGGCAAGGGCTTCCGCATTCCGGACAACAGCAGGACATATATCCAACAAAAGATGCCGGGCGACATGGGAGTTATCATGGACCGCCTCAATGTCCAGAGCACCATTTCGAAGAACTTCACGTGGGGCCGGCGTTCCCTCCGCGTAGAGCGAACACCACGCATCATATTTTCCGACGATGAATGCCAGTGGGACATCAATTCCTTCATTGATTCCAAGGTTCTTAACACGACCAATTCTGTTTTTCATTTCCGCCAGGATAATCTCCTGCAGATCAGGCAACGGTTGATTCAGCTGCGGGTCATTCACCCCCAAGAATGTCATCCGTCTTGAAAATTTCGGACTTTGCAATGGGTCGAACAAGAACATCAAGGCAGAAGCCCTAGTTACGTGTAATGAGCCCGGATTCTTTTCGACTGACTCTTGAGGTGTAAAATGCTCGCCAGCGTTATCGTAAAAGGTAGCAATAAAGGGCTTACAGTCGTCCCGCGCAACTCCGTAGCTAAATGGAATTGGCATCGGGATTTCCCTGCCTCCTTTGTAAACCATTTTATATGTCACACCTCCAATCAGGGTTTTTTCAATAGCGGCTTGATTTGCATCCTTCGCACTCAGAATTCTTTCTTTATAGTTTTCCAAGTTCATATTTCCCTCGGGATCATGATTTTCCCACCGAAGGTTTGTTTTTTTTGCAAGCAAGGTCGGCAAGACATCAGTTAACAAAGCAAGAAAATATGATTTTCCAGCTCGTTGCCCTCCGACCAAAGAAACAACTTCTCCCGGATTCTGAATAAAGTTTGGGGGAAGTTTTTGGTGGCAATGAGGGCACGCCATGTCTGGACAAGGATACCCGTAGGCATCGAGTGGCCGACGCCCATCCATCTTTGTGGCTTTAAATCGAAGCATTTGATCCGGACCCAAAATAGAGTCGCCTCTTAATTCTTCGTGAACAGCCACAGAAAGTGTGTCTGTCGAATCAAAAGACTCTCCGCAGTGAGGGCATGTAAACTCACCCATTCCACGAACCATTCCAGACGCAGATGAATCTTTGAATGAATCGACAGGATCGTCTTCATGGACAAGCCCAGGCCATTTCGAGGCATGGAAGCAAGCATCCGTGCTCGATATCTGGATTACCCCTTCTGTTGCCCAATGTGGATTCGCTTGGAGTTGGCGAGTCAATTCAATGGGGTTAAAAGGGCCATGAGTCCCTCCCCCTTCCTTCAAAGCAAAGGTAGGAGGTATAGATTTTCTTAACCACTCATCGGGTTTGGATACATGGATTAGGAAGAGGAGGCCGCCAGGGGCTTGCAAACAGAAGGCCGAGTTTTTTTTAAGCAATACTTCCGAACTTAAAGGTGAACAGTTAATTTCAGCTTGTGTATGTACTTCTGGGTTATCAACTTGAAGCAATAAGTTATCTCCCGATTTTAGGAGGGTACATGCCAATGGTGGTAGGCCATGAATACAAAAATCAACAGCAGCTTCCTGACCACCCCCTCCAATTAAAAAGGGGAATCTTTCGATTTTTAGGCCCTGCCCAAGAAATGCATCAACTGCTAGCCAACCCATAATGGGTATTTTTCATATAAATAATAATTAAGGAAGCTTGTTTTTTTAAATAATAAAAGTGCATGAAAAGCATTGGGTGGAGCACATGTCCTTGCTGGCTAATACTTTATGACTTTTGGTTGTGTGCGCTATGGATGCTCGATAAATTTTCGAAATTTCACAGGATATAAATATTAATACTACTTATCAATAAGATCCCGGATATTTTATTTTTTTATCAGATCCAATTCGTTAAATTACATTCATGTCTGATGGCGTGCGAAATAAACGCAGGGCTCCTTTTTTGTTGGTATATTTATTTTTAGGCCTGACCAACTCAATGCTTGTATCGTGTGCCCCGAAAACAAGAACAATAGAAGGCTCGGTCTTCGTTGTCACAAATACGCGGGATAATATAAAACTTGCCAATGTTGAGGTGAACTTTCGCAGTGACAAGGAGATTGATACGTTTTTAAGTGAGTTTCTTCCTAAAGAATTAAAAAAACTAGAAGATTTAAAAAGCCTAATATCAATAGGAAAGAAAGCTGAAGCTGATTGGATGACAAAGGCAAGTGCTCATAAATCTGATATAGAGAATATTACCGCTTCGATTAAAAGCAAAAAAAAGGAAATGGACGTGCAGGCACCCCAAGAAAACGATAATGAAATCGAAAGCCTACTTAAAGAAAAAGAAGAAATAGAGAATGAGATATCCAAAGATTCAGATAAGATAAGATATTATAAAACAACTTTCAGCAAGCAGATAGACGATGTATCCACTCGAATCAAATATCTAGAAGATATCTTATGGAGAGAGAAATCTAAGTTAAGAGCCTCTTCTGAACCCGAACCAAATATCCCAGAGATTCCAAGTCTCCAAGAGCAATTAGCCACGATGAATCAAGAAAAGAACCTTAATATCAGAGCATTGACCCGTGAGATTACTTCTCTTTCCGAGAAGTTAAGACAACTCAATATTTTTCTTGGTGAAAAACAAAAAGAGTTTTCACATTTACAGAAAGAGAATGAGAAAATAAGACTTGAACTTGAAAAGAAACGCAACGAGGCAGCGAAGAATATAGAAGTGCTTGAAGAAAGCCTTAAACAACATGAGAAGGAATTGAAAGCCGTAACTTCTGAGTTAGATACTTTAAATAAAGGAAATATACTTATGCGTTCACTGCTTTCTAATATCAACGAGGTCTTTCAGCAAACCTTGTTTAAAGAGTTACCGCCTTGCGCACTGTCTACGAGGACGGACGGAGATGGCAAGTTTGAAATAGAAATACCGTATGAAGGAAAGTTCACCGTTTCTGTTTTTTGTGAAAGAAAAGTTACAAGCGAGTTGACCGAGAAATATTTTTGGTTAATCCATTTACCTGAACGAGATAGATCCAAAGACAAGTTTTTCAACCTCTTCTTTATTCCATTCAAACGGATCGCTTCAGATAAGTTCAATCTGACTCCAAGCAACAGAATTGGTAGTACGGATGAGCACTGTGCAGTTAAACTACTCCAGCCAGATTAATAATATTGCGAATCAACGGTATGGATCAATTTAGCAAGACCTAACGCTCCGCCCTCAGTACTTTCTTATGTTAGTACGTTCATATCAGCGGCACGCTTTGCATCTCCTCCTTGGTTTGTGAATGTTTTGCAAGGGGGTCAGGGCTGGATCATTCCTTCGTCAGATCTACCCCAACATGAACTAGCTACACACTGAGGTGAATGATCTACCCCGGACTCGCAAGATGACTCGGTACAGATTGAATTCTCTGATTGGATGGTAAAAACTTCCATTCACGCCAACAGACCGTGAGTCTGCATTAATCATGGGAATTAGATTTCCCGGACTCTTACTATGACAGGCCGAGCTTTGCGCGTCCGCTTCGATTATCCAGAAAGGCAACCAAGGCCGCCACGGCCGCGCGATCCAAAGGTCCACCTGCTTCGGCAAGAATTGTCCGAAGAGCTGAATCAAGCTTTTGAGGCTGACCTTCCTGGCCTTGGATCAGATCGACCAACCGCTTTGCCGCACTCACCACCTTGGCGGCAGGCAGAATGCCATCACCTTGGAGTTTCTTGGGGAAACCTGTTCCATCCACCCTTTCCTGAGCCTGCCGAATGACCTCGGCGACGGGCCCCTCAAACTCCAGGCCAGACAAAAGATCCGCACTGCGAACAATCGCTTCCCGAAGGCGGCGCTTCTCATCCTCATTCCGGCTCCCGCCCTTGTTTAATAACTCTTGAGGCAATGAAACTGTTCCGAGATTCAGAAGCTCCCCGGCGAGTTCTGCCGTTTCGGCTTCGTTAGGCGTCAATCCCATCTCCTCAGCCGTCCCGCGAGCCAGTTTGGCGATCAACTTGCCGTTGGTTCTCGCTGACTCGGCCTGCCTTCCGTCCACTTCTTTGACAAAGGCATCGATTAGACCGCGGAACATGCGTTCCCGCTTCTCACGTTCCGTAATGAATTCAGTGATGTCCTGCTCGATCAATAACACTCCAGGGGGATGATCGCGGTCCGCCCGTAGGGGGATGTGGTCCGTCTTGGTATATTTTTTCTTTCCGCCCTCCTCGAACTCAAATCTTCCTTTTTGGGGCTGCCACTTCCCTTCCGTCCGGTCGGCCGGCCATCCGGGATACAGTTCGTCGATGACCTGTTTGTTGATTTTTTGATAGGCGGCGGCCCGGACCGGTCCGATCACGCCAGGCATGGTTTTCCCAGAAACCTCTTCCGTGGTGATTCCAGCAGCCTCTGCCAGCGTTCGGTTGGCAAAACTGTACTTCCCGCCCGCATCGACCGCTGCAATGGCTGTTGGCTGATTGTCGGTGATCACCCGAAGGAACTTGGAGAATCCGGTAAACCGCTCGGCGGCAATCTTGAGGCGCTGAGCTTCGGCAGAGGCCCTCAATTCAGCTCCGTGCTTCCAGGCAGTCGCCATGGAAATCGAAGCCAAGCCCAGAACCAGCACAAATCCGATCAGCATCGCCTGCTGACGCTTTTCGGAAGGTCCAAGCGCCTCTTCCTTGTCGGCGGTGCGCAGAACAACCCAAGGCGTTCCGGCGATTTTACGGCCCAAGACCAGACTGGGGACATTCCCGTAACTGGGGCGGATCTGGAACCCGCCCGGTTTGGAAAGGGCGAAAGCGGATGCCGAATTCGCAGGGTCGTTTGGGGAGTCAGCTGTCATCGGCTTTGTGCCGTTGGGCAGAGGCAGACGCCGTGGAGAGAGATACTGAACCGTGTTGCCCGATGTCCCGGGTTTTTCCTGCACGATAAGATTCTCAGCCGACTTGAGGATCTCTCCCGGTTGACTCATCAGCGGAAACAGCTCCTTGGCAACCTGCTTGAGGCCCACCACGTAGGCGATTGGTTTCGCATTATCTTTCGCATCCATCGGATAGATCGGGACGATAAATCCGAGGCTGGGTTGTCCTTCCCCATCCAAACGCATGTTCCATAACCCCCGCTGACGTGCCGCATTCTCTTTCAGAACATCGAGGAATCCATCCTCCTTCAGGGCCGGTAGAAACTCACTGGCCACGAGCACCTGTCCGTTCGGGGCCACCACCGCGATCCCGGCGATCCCCTCCCGCACAACATTGGCATTAATTTCGAGAGCGGGCGGAGGTGTTACAAATCCGTTCTGCTCCGCCACGCGTTTCAGATAGTTCCGTAAAAAACCTTCGGCTCCTTCCTTCTTTTCCGGGGGGACCGTCGCATCCAAAAGATTGTCGATGTAGATTTTTTGGGACTCATTCGAGGCAATGGAGCGCAGGATATCGAACTGGGAACCCAGCCACCCCTCGACCGCGGCCGCCCGTGTTTCCACCACCAGCCCCATTTGAATCTGCCAATCCCGAAGGGTTCGTTCTTTCTCCGAACGGACAAAGGAAAGAATCGCCAAGACTCCTCCGACCGTGAAAATCCCCAAAAACA
>Ga0214921_10006717_pt1 | contig 15591 bp, 22 predicted proteins | sample LL1505_MetaG_FD_177992 | JGI IMG/M metagenome (GOLD analysis project Ga0214921, IMG submission 177992) | Freshwater microbial communities from Lake Lanier, Atlanta, Georgia, United States - LL-1505 | ecosystem: Environmental > Aquatic > Freshwater > Lake | place: USA: Georgia | collected...
AGAGTACATTATGGAGATCCTAACTTGCGTATAAAGAAATCGAATCCCGCAAAAAGAAAGAGTTTTAGAGCAAGGCACAAGTGTTCAGCTGCAAAACCCGGCACACCTAAATATTATTCTTGTAAAAATTGGTAATGAAAACATTTAAGGATTATTACGATAAAAATATTCTCGGTGTAAGGGAGATGGTAAACTTTATTGATTTTCCAGATCTGGGAGATGTAATGGCTAAGATTGATACTGGTAATGAAGCCTATAATGTGCTGCATGGTGTGAACATAAAAAACGATGGAAAAGTTGTATCATTCAACACAGTTGATAACAACAGGCTTACACTCAACAAAGCAGACAGCATTACAATACATATAGGAAGTGGTGTGAAGGAAGAAAGACCAGTAGTGAGGTTAAGTTTTAAATTAGGTGATAAGGTGTATCGTGATATTCTTTTTAGCATAGCAGATAGAACAGAAAATGAAGAGCCTGTCTTAATTGGTGAACCTTTCCTGAAGCAAGCTAAATCAGTTGTAGATTCGAGCAAATAAACTATTAAAACCTAGGGCATTGAGTACGTCTCTAATGTTATAGTGATCAATGTGATCAGTTACATATATAGTGGGCGAGAAATGTAGTTCGTTGTCAATTCTCATTCCTGTTTCCTCACCAGAGAGAAGTATGTCATCGACGTAATCCATTGCACCAAAATTTTTGAGATATTTGAAATAATAATCTTTCTGCTGACACTCAATAAACACTTGTAATCGTATAGCTTTCTTGGCTATTAATGTCAACTCTCTAAAGCAAGTTATAGAGGAAGGCGGGTTTACTATATCCCCATTAATTATGAGGTTGTTGACCACATAATTATTTAGTCAAAATAAAATAACTTTATCTTTTCATGTTAGCAATGAAGTTATAAAATTCTGCTCTTACAGCAGCATCATCCATAAAATCACCACTAAGCTTGCTAGTCTTCATTTCACAACCATCATGCTTCACACCACGGTGGCAAGCACATGTGTGTGTTGCACTCACAACAACAGCAACTCCTCTATTCTTTTCACATACATCATTAATTGCACCGTGAATCTGCATTGTAAGGCCTTCCTGTATTTGTGGTCTACGAGCATAAAACTCAACTATCCTATTGAGCTTGCTCAAGCCTATAACACGACCTTCAAGAGAAGGAATATAAGCAACATGTGCTACACCGGTGAAGGCAAGGTGATGATGACTGCACATGCTTTTAACAGGTATGCCGCCTTGAAACACCATACCATCGTAACCATTGCTAGGAAATGACGTAATTTTGGGTGGCTCTGTGTAGCAACCAGCAGCTAAATCATTTACAAAGGCTTTTGCAACACGCCTGGGTGTATTGGTACTGTTTGGATCATTGCGCCAATCAAAGCCAAGAGCATCCAAATATGCTTCATAAGCTTTAGCAGCCTTTTCAATGATATCTAGTTTTTCTTCCTCTGTATGTGGGTGGTTTCCGTTAGCAAATCTTAGTTTATATTCTTTGGAGTACTCTGACATAGTGTTTATTATATGTTAAGTATTATAGCGTTCAACATAAATATTATTATGGGGTTTCATAAGCTATTAAGTGAATCATTGAGGGTGACGAATCTCAAGAGAATAAGAATTAAGACAGATCCCTCTTGTGTAGCAAATACAGAAGATTTTACAGATATAAAAGGATATGAGGGATATATTCTTAGAGAATGCATGGGTAAGTTGAGAGTTCTCGTATTGGCACCAGATATGCCCATAATGGATATACCACCAGAAATGCTCGAGCATATAAATGATGAGAGTAATACAGATATGCTTATGGAATTTAAAGAATATGCAAAAAAATACATGACAACCATAAAGAAGAAACAGCTTAATGACCCTGTTTATACAAATATAGACAACTCATCAGAATATAAAGATGTAGAGGTATTTTTAAAACAGAATGGATTGACAGAGCAAGAGCTCAATGATCTCTACAGAGGATTTATTGAGCATGAATAAATTTGATCAATTGTATGAAGCTTTGGTTTCAGAGATAGATTGGCGAAAGCTAGCTAATGCTGCACCGGGCAAAGCTATATCTGGTGCAGGTAAGGCAACAGCTGCAGCAGGATCTATGGCAAGCAAAGGTATTGGTGCGTTTGGATATGCATTGGGCACTGGTGGTAAATCCATACCAGGAACACAAGCTTTACAAGCAGGAATACAAAAAAGTACTGCAGCTGTTGGTACAGGTATTCAAAAAGCGGGCTCTGCATTTTCGAAATTCTCTACAGGGCAAGTTGATACAGCTAGAAAAAAAAGTGAACAAGAAATTGCAAAACAGCTGGGTATGCCTTCTACTCAATCACCAAAATCAGGAGATACGGTAAATATTACTGTAGGTAAATTTGCTGGAAAGGGATTAGGTATAATGTCTCCTAAAGCTTTGTTTACAAAGCCTAAGGCTTATGAAGGTGGTATGTTATATACAATACCCTTGCAGGGTATTAAGGTAGCTGGTAAAGACATTGCAGCACTTAGAGTACAGCATAATCCTTCTGCAAAAGGAGCTGCAAATGTTTATTATTCTGATAATAATAATATGCCTATCGAAAATCCTGAAGAATTGGGGCTACCAAAAACAGTAATATTAAAACCCAATCCAGATCAACAAGCTTCAAATTGGATAATTTCTGATAGACAAACAGCAGAACCAATAGAATTAAATTCAAAAGGTAAAAATATAAGACCAGGCACAACCATAAAGAGGAACACTATAATACCCGTACAAACATATGGAAATAGAGTAACGCAATATAAAGTTCTTACAGATCCAGATGCAAATGGTGATTTTGTAGCACTCCCTGTATAAAAAACTATATACCACTAAGAATAAGAAAATCACAAAAAAGCAGTTCAGGGTAATGTTGCTGAATTCAGTTTAAACTGAAAAAACAGTTGATTTTTACATTACATAGATTAAAATAACAATAGTGTAGAAAAGAATATCTATACAAACAAAGAGAGTGTTGATTTCTGCATTAGTTAGTTTATTATAATTTTATGAAATACGAGAGTACAAAGATCATTGAATTAGGTTCATGTGCATTTAGACAGTGGAGAGCAGATAGTCATTGCAAATTTATACATGGATACAGATTGGTAGCTAAGTTCTGGTTTGCATGTGATAGATTAGATGAGAAAAATTGGGTTGTGGATTTCGGTGGCTTAAAAGAACTTAAGCAAGTTCTAGAGAAACAATTTGACCATACACTGTGTATTTCAGCTGACGATCCCCAGCTTGAGCTTTTTAAACACTTACATTCTACTGGAGCGTGTGATCTACGTATTATGCAGAAAGGTGTTGGTATTGAGAGAACAGCTGAATGGTGTTTTGATATAGCTGATGCACATGTAAGAGGCATTACAAATAATAGATGTTGGGTTAGTAAGGTTGAAGTATGGGAGCATGATAAAAATTCTGCTATAGTATATTTTGCAAACGAAGTAATTACACCTGCTATATCCAACACTGCAATAGATAGAGAGCAAGTTACTACAACGGGAGCAGGTCTCAATATTGAGACACCTGTTTCTGCCGGTGGTCAAATTGAAGCAAAACCTCTCAAAAAAGACATAAGACCAGCTACAGTTGGCAATGTTGTTACAAAAGGATTTGGTAATCCTTTTGCCGGTACAAGCTGGGGTAACTAGTGGATACAAATAACCCAGAAGCGAGGCAGCAGCTTTACGGTGGTGAAATATCTGATTATTACCCTTCTAAAAATAAACAAGTATCACCTGAAAAGGACATGAAGCAAATGGGTGATATTTATCAGCAAATACTCAACAAGAATAACCCACTCAATCTCCCCACAGCTTTAAAAAGTAAAATTTCAATACTTAAATCACTTTGATTTTATACTTGTTATAACCTTAACAATAAACTTAAGTAGTTTGCTTCTTGTGATATCTTCTTCAGTAAAATGAAAGGTATGTATACCGTTGCTATTACTATCATCTGTATCAAATGCGCTCATTATCTTCTCAAATCCTGATTTCTGAATATCTGACTGCAAAGAATCACCTATAATAAACAACTTACAATTCTTACCAAATCGCGTTAGTATAGTGACTAATTCACTATGTTCCAGATTTTGTGCTTCATCAACTATTACTACATTGTTTGTAAATGTTGCACCTCTCAAGAAATTAACAGGTATACTCTTAAGATAATCACTCTGAAATAGCATTTCTGTAATATGTTTACCAACCAACTCATCACACTTCTCTATAAGCGGAATACTCCATGGCTTAAATTTATCATCAACTTCACCAGGCAAGCTTCCAAGCTTTCTTGTTGCAGACTCAACAATACTTCTTATATATACTATTTCATCAATTTTTTTTTCTCTTAGCATAGATAACGCAACATACACAGCGAGATATGTTTTAGATGAACCTGCAGGACCATCACAAAACATAATTTGTGACTCATCATTTATAGCTTTATCAACAAAAGCTTTGTGATGGTCGTTTAGATGGAATTTTTGATCAATTTTAAAATTAAGAAATATATCATTTCTTATAATACCATTCTCATCTTTAGCCTTGGCAGCTTTTTTAAGCTGTCTGTCTTTCTTTGACATCTAATAATATTTATTGATTTTTACTATCTTTATAGCATAATAATGCTATGGAGAAGAGTATATTTCTTTCGGACGACAAGGTTTTTCACACTATTGAAGGTGAGGGTGAGCATATAGGCAAACCTTCATTGTTTATGCGCGTTGCTATGTGCAACCTCACATGTAAAGGATTTGCTAGCAAGGATTCTCCACATGGGTGTGACAGTTTTGTTAGCTGGTCAGTAAAGAACAGATTCACTTTTGATCAGCTATTTCAATATCTCGAAGATCATAACTATATTACTTTGCTGCGCAGAGGTGATATATTTAAGATCACTGGTGGAGAGCCTCTTATACAACAAAAAAATCTTCTGGAATTTATTACAGCTTTTGCGGTTAAGTATCGCTTTATACCTAGAATTGATTTTGAAACAAACGCCACCATTATTCCTGATCCTGCTTGGCAGCTTGACTACCTGGCTACATTCACTACTTCTCCAAAGCTCGCCAGCAACGGTGATCCTGAGAACAAGCGATACATACCTGATGCATTAATGTGGCATGCACGCAATGGCTCAGGATTTAAATTTGTTATTACAAAAGAAGAGGACCTCAAGGAAATTGAGGAGCGCTACATAGAGAAGTTTGATTTTAGAAAAAATAAGGTATGGTTGATGCCTTGTTGCGGAAGCAGAGAAGAACATATTATTATTGCTCCTCTTGTAGCTGAACTATGCAAGAAGCATGGGTTTAATTTTAGTCCAAGATTGCAGCTTGTTATTTGGGATAAAGCCTTGAAGGTTTAGTAGTATCTATTAATTAATAGTATGAGAATTGCCATAGTGGGATCTGCTTGTCAAGGTAAAACAACCCTCACAAATGATTTTATTAAAAACTGGCCAGCTTATAAGCGATCAAAAGAAAGTTATAGAAATTTAATTAAAAAGGAAAAAATTAAAATTAATAAAGAAGTTAATAGTGATGGGCAGTGGAAAATTCTTAATAGCTTGATTGATGATCTTCAGAATACAGAAAAAACTGATAAGCTTATCTTTGATAGATGTCCGCTTGATAATTTGATATACTCTATGTGGAGTTTTGATAAACAGAAGTCTGATATAGATAAAGAATTTATTGACAAATGTATACCACTTGTGTGCGAAAGCATGCGTCATTTAGATATTATATTCTTTATTCCTATTACTAAGGTAGCTACCGTAAAGGTAGAACAAAGAGAACTAAGAGAAGTAGACAAATCATTTATTGAAGAAATAGACAACATATTCAAAGCAGTACAACGCTCGTATTATACAGGCAAGTCGCCCTTCTTTCCCAAGGATGATTCCCCTGCAATAATTGAAGTATTCGGTTCACCAGAAGAGAGAATTAAAATGATAGAACTCTATCTCAATAAGGATGGTGAATTGCACGGTGAAGAAGAGAGTGTATTAAACCCTGAGAATTTAGATTACATGGAAACATTGCTTAAAGCACAAAAACAAGCAAAAGAGCAAGAAGAAGAAGAAGTTAGATTGAGAAAAAAATACCTTTTTAATAAATAATTAGGTGAACAAATTTAATAAAAAGTTTGAATCTCTTGCAGAGAGCTTCAAGTCCATCAAGCACGTAAAGCGCGAGTTTTATCCTAAAAACTTTAATCTTTCAGAAGACTTCGTAAATGCCTTTAGAAGAGAATACAAGAGACTTATTGATGAAGGTATCGAGCCAAAGAAAGCATTAATAAAGCTTAATAAAGCTCTACTCTTTCATACAAATTAATTGTAAAAATAAAGTATTCTTACACCTATACGCGTATTTAAACTAGCAGAATTTATTGCAGGTAATCTTACTAGAAAAAGCATATAATCATCACCTACCCCGGTTCCCGGGAAATAATTAAAATCACCTATAGTTGGTGCATAAGTACAACTAGCTGCATAACCGCTTGGTGAATAAGGTGTAAGTATAAAATATGAAGCATAGTTTACACTATTACCTATTAAGCTCCCTACACTTGTACCGCTAGATGTTAGTGGAAATCTCCCTACATTAATAATGGAAGAACTGGATGCATTTGCAGGTATTTCTGCAATGCCAGTATATTCATAAACCTTTTTGTAAGCTTGCGAGGAATTAGCAGAAAGCGTATTATACAAATTGAGAAGTTGTATGTACTCTGGTGATCCTGTAATATAATCGGAAGATACTATAATACCGTTGGTAGTTTTAAAGCTATTTTGATAAGCATAATCTTTAGTGATTCCAAGTTCATTTCCTGCATATACAGCATTCGGTGTTAGCGATGCAGTGCGAATATTTGTAAAAACCGCATTACTGCCTGTTATATTTCCTACAACAGTTGCATTACCAGCAGTATCTGCTCGGACTACATTAAAATTTTGAAATTGTATAGTTTGAGTGCCATTCTGTGTTTCTAATACTATTAAGTCTGTATCAGCAGCTACCTGTGTTTGTGGCAGATTAGCTATATTAATAGCGTTACTATTTGTTGTGTTTGTTGCCATCGATATTATTTATACTATAATATTAGAAATAATATGTATAAAATAGGGATAGGCATTATTACATGTGACAGATTTAGCTATCTTAATAATTGTCTAGAGAGTTTGCCAGATTTCGAGGGCCCTATTGTAATTGTTAATGATGGTAAGCAGAATCTCGAAACAAAAATACAGAAACTTAAGAACCATAAAAAAATACATCTTATTCAGCATGAAAACAATAAGGGAGTAGGTATAAGCAAGAACGATGCATTGACCTATTTATTAAGTTGCGATGTTGATCACTTATTTCTCCTTGAAGATGATATAATAATTCTCGATAAAACAGTTTTTCAAAAATATATTGAAGCATCAATAACTTCAGGAATATTACATTTTAACTACGGTCCTGGAAGTCCTTTTAACAGAAAACAAGATCTTAATACTTTTTATGACTTACATAATAGACATCTTTGTGATCAACATTCTGAACCTAATCCAAAGAAAATTATTGACTACGGTAATAACATTAAAATTTCTCTTTTTGAACATACAGTAGCAATGTTTTCCTATTTTAATCGCAAAGTACTAGAAAGCGTAGGGTTACATGATGAACAGTTCTACAATGCCTGGGAGCATGTAGATCTTACGTATAGAATTATTAAAGCAGGATACCATCCCCCATTCTGGTGGTTTGCAGATATATTTGACTCTCACAAATATCTCACTGAAGCACCAGGAGCAATTGACAATAGTAGTATTGCTGGAAAAAAAGAACAATGGGAAAAAAATGTATATGGTGGACGTGAAAAATACAAAATTAAACATGGACACTATCCCAATCAACCACCCTATATAACTGAAAATCAAGTCATATCTTGCTTAAAGCAAATTTATACACAAGCACATAGCAGTGAGCCCAAAAAGAAAATTTCCTCATGATAAGAAGACTGTGGAAATATATATTATCTCCTATATAATATTTTAAAAAGAATTAATAGTAAATACATATGAAAAATATAATTAAAAAATCAGTCATTTTTTATCTCATTAATGATAACCAAATTCATTTAAACCGGTTATTTTCAAGCCTCTACCTTTTAAATAAAAATTTTCTTTCTTCATATCCATACCCTGTTGTGTTTGGGCATGAAGGCTTACCCCAAGATGCAATAGATCATATCAAAAAAATTCTTAATGTAGAGACACATTTTTTTAATATAAATTTTATTTTACCAGATTACACTGAAGAAATTAAAAATAAAATACCTTTTAAATTTAAAGGCCATTGGGATGAAAATGCTTTTTTTTCTATAGGATACAGGCACATGTGCCGGCTTTTTTCTGGTGATATTTTTAATTATGATTTTTTTTCTAATGTAGATTACTTTTTACGTTTAGATTGTGATTCTTATTTTATAGATGAAATTAAATATGATATCTTTGATTTTGTTAAAACTAATAATATATTATATGCAACAGTAGGAGAAAGACAAAATGAAATGGATTATGTTATAGAAGGATTTGAAGACTTTTGTAAAAATTATTTTAAAGACGCTTACAGGAGTGACTGTATAAATAACACATTTGATACACATTTTGAGCTTATTAATTTTAAATGGTTTAAGGAAGGACCATATATGAAATATTTTAAAGCTATAGATGATACTGCTAATATTTTTATTAAGAGGTGGGGTGATGCACCTATAAAATACCAAGGTGTTAAAAACCTAATACCTTCACAGCAAATTCATATTTTTGATCTTCCATATAAACACGGAGGTGATTATGCCATATAATGATGTTAATTGGGATATACGTAAAAAGCCTCATATTTTTTTAAAAAAAGCCATAGAACACTTTAAAGCTTTAGATGGTAAAACTATAGTGGAGGTTGGGACCATGAGAATACCCATGAATCATGACATAGAAGATACCAATCATGATTGCTGTATGGAAGGTCATAGCAGTATTTTATTTGCTTCCAACTGTGATGAATTTCATACAGTAGATATTGATATTGATGCTTCAAAAACAGCATTTAAAGCGCTTAAAGCAGGTAATTTAAAAACTAAATGGAATGTATATAATGGTGATGGTATAAAGTTTTTACAGGAATTTGAGGGTATTATTGATTTATTATTTCTGGATGCTTGGGATATCGGTGTACCCAATTATGCAGAAAATCACCTTCTTGCTTACCAAGCCGCTGAATCTAAGTTAAATAAACAGCATTTAATTTTAATAGATGATACTGATATTAATTTTACCCAGGAGAAAGGATATCATAATGATGAAGAGAGCATGGGCGGTAAAGGCGCTATCTTGATACCTTACCTTATTAACAATAAATACGAAGTATTATTTAAGGGCAGACAAACCTGTTTAATAAAAAAATAAAATGAAAATTGCCATAATAGTACCTTCTCGCGAAAGAATGAACCGAAAGCTTACACTCTTAACTTCTATTATTACATCTGTTAATAATATTGATAATGTAAGAGTTTACTTTGGTATCGATAAAGACGACCCAACACGCGATTTATCCTATAAAATAGCTGCAGCAATTCCCTGTGTAAAGATAGTTGATATTGAAACAAACGGTAAGTTTCCTGGCTTAGGTAAGCTTTGGAATATTTGTGTTGAAAATTCTACTGAAGAAATTATATCAATGATAGGCGATGACATGGTTTTTCTTACAAAAGATTGGGATAAAATGCTTTTAGAAGAATTTAAGAATATGCCGGAAGATAAGATAAAAGCAGTACATTGTAATGATAATCACCACGGTAAAAAACTTGCAGTAAATTTATTTTGTCATAGAAAATATGTTGAAGTTATGGGTAAGTTTATGAGAGAAGAATTTAAAATAAATTGGGTTGATCAATGGCTTCATCAGATGTTTAGTGCTTTTAATCGATTAACTTATCGCGAAGATATTATGATTGAACACAGGCATTGGGTATATGGTAAAGCAAAGCATGATGCTGTTGCAGTAAGAATGGCTATTGAAGATCCTAATCAAGTCAGTGATAAATTATGGGGACAGTTAGTAGATGAAAGAATAAAAGATACAAAAAAACTCGCTTCTTATTTAAAAATTGAACCTAATTGGTCTGAAGTTGATACAATAGGGAGCACTGTTAAACTATGACACGCACAGAGAAATATAAATTTAAAATACAAAAAAATCAACACAAAGCTAATGTACCAGCAACATGGGAAGACTCAAGTGAAAAAGATACACTAGATTTATTTGAAGCTTGTTGCTTAAATTTAAAAAATAAAAATAACAAAATATATTCTATGGTTGAGCTTGGTTCGAACTGGTGTTACTACTCTCTTCTCTTTAAGCATATTCTAGGTAAAGAGAAGACACTTAATATAATGGTTGAACCCATAGAAGACAGCCTTCAGCTTGGTAAAGATCATTTTGCGCTTAATAACTGTGAGGGTGTTTTTTATAAAAAAGGTATTACCGACACAATGGAATATTACAGTGAGCAAATAAAACTTGACCTTATAACTTTAGATGAAATCATAAAGCAAAACACATTATCGTATATAGATATCTTACATTCAGATGTGGACGGTTGTGAAATTGATTTAATTGAAAAAAATATTGATTTTTTTGAAAAAGGCAAAGCAAAAAATATTTTTATTCTTACACACGGTGATATCTACTCAGATAAATGTAAAACGCTTTTTAAACAATTTCCATATAGTCTTATTGCTGAATACCCACACGGTACACAATGTGGTGATGGTCTTTTAGTTTATAAATGTACTAGCAAATAATTAAAATGAAAATAGCATTAATGTGTCCAACAAGAAATAGGCTCAATAAGTTACTAACGCTTATATCTAGTCTCGCTACAACCATTAAAGGTAGAAATGTACAATTAGTTTTAGGTGTTGATAGTGACGACCCTGCTGGAAAATATTACGAGTATTTGAGTAATAATATTTCATTTATTAAAATTATTACCTTCAATAATAACGGAAAATTTCTTGGATTATCTACTATGTGGAATAATATGGCAAAACAAGTTGATGCAGATATTTATGCTATGATTGGTGATGATATGTTGTTTATGACGCCTGATTGGGATATACAAGTTATAAAAGAGTTTGAAAATGGGCCTAAAGATAAGATTATATTACTGCACTGTAATGACGGTATGAGAGGACCAGGTAATAAATATGCAAACGTACCACCTCTTTGTGTTAATTTCTTTTTACATAAAAACTATATAGCCACTACAGGGTATTTTGTAGAACCATATATGGAAAACACACATCACGATACATGGCCTCAAATTATTTTTAATAAATTACAGAGAGTAATCTATCGTCATGATATTTTAATAAAACATTTACACTATAGCGAGACAACAGGTCAAATGGATGGTATTAGCAATAATCTTGAAACACTGAGGACTAATATATGGAATAATAATGATTGGATCCAGAAATATAATAAAGAAATGGATGAAGAGTTTGCCAAGCTAAAGACATATATTAAAAATTTTAAATGAAAATATATACACATTATAGTGATAGTCATAAGGGTATGTATGATAACTTTAAGTATACATTAAGAAATATATATTCAAAAGAACAAGCTACAATAAGATGCCTCTACCATCCACAAACTACACAAAGCGGTTCTTTTATGACACATGGCTGGCTTGATTCAATGGAATACAAACTGAATTTAATTTTAGATGCAATTGATGAAAACAAAGATAACTGGTTTATTTTTGCTGATTGTGATGTACAATTTTTTAACCCTTTTATTGAGGATTTAGAAAATACACTACAAAACGCAGACATAGCCTGTCAAGAGGACAGGGGTAGCTTATGTGCAGGTTTTTTTGCCTGCCGTAGCAATAAAAAAACTTTTAATTTGTTTGATACTATTAAGAATAATTTTCGTAATCTTGTAAACGATCAAGTGGCGTTAAATAAATTTCAAAATTTAGCTACATGTAAAATGCTAGATAGTAAAAAATATTTTACAATAGGTAATTTTTTTAATAATCCCAATGGTACATATAACTGGGATAATACTACAGATATAATACCACCTAGAGAAATGATTATACATCATGCTAATTATGTTGTAGGTGTAGATAATAAGCAAAAAAATTTAAAAATGATTAGAAAAAATTATGAAGCTTTGGTTTAATAAAGATAAAGTTAATTTTAACAGTTTTTGTTCTGAGCAATTTTTATTACTTTCTTTTTTTAAAGAAAATATAGTAAAAAACTGTAATGATTTTGAAAATTATATTGATTGGGCAAAGTCAATTTCTAATACCGTTTCTTTTACCTCATTAGAAGAATGCAATTATATTCTATTTCCTGAAAAACTTAACAACAATATTCTCTCTTATATTGATAAAGCAAAGCGACATAATAAAAAAATTATTGCATTCTACAACGATGACAAGGATGCACCTATAGCCTTAGATGACACAGTGTTGCTTTATAGAACATCACTCAATTCATCTAAAAGAAAACATAATGAATTTTCCATGCCTGCATGGAGTAGAGACTTCAATGATTATGTTTTATTTGAGCCAAGACATAAAAGCATAAAGCCTGTTGTCAGTTTTTGTGGTTATCTTTCTCACCCTCTTAGGAAACTTTGTCTTGAAGAGCTTGATAGTAATCAAAATATAGAAAAAAACTTTATTATACGAGATATGTTTTGGGGCGGTAAAGTGCATGACATAGGCTTAAGACGCGAATATGCGCACAATATAGCTTCTTCAGATTTTGTTTTATGTACTAGAGGGGCTGGAAACTTTTCATACAGATTTTATGAAACATTATCCGCAGGAAGAATTCCTATTTTTGTTAATTCTGATAGCATTTTGCCTTGCGATGATAAAATTAATTGGAAAAATATTTGTGTGTTTGCTGAAAGGCCTCAAGACATTAATGAAGCTATATATACTTTTTGGAGCAGTTTAACTGAGAATGGTTATCTCAAGCTACAAGAGACAATAAGAGAAATATATTTAAACTATATTTCACCTGCTGGTTTTACAAAATATTTAAGCTCACTATATAGTTGATTAAATTCATTATACCTATATACTAAATTATGATAGCCAGTCTTACTTTTACATATGGTGATGAAAGAGAAGATATTTTTAAATATAAACAAAAAGATTCTATCGACAAACTACTAAGATCTGAATTAGACTATAATCTGTATATTTTTCATAATTCTTCAGAAAAATATATTGAAAATATAAGATTAACTGGATATTTAAATGACTTTAAAATTAAATTTGGTAGTATAAGCGGAACATACCCCCAGGCTCTTAAAATTGCGTTACAACTCTTAAAGGATAAAGGCGTAAAAAAGCTTCTGTTCTTACAGGATGATGTTTTTTCTGTAACAAGTGATGTTGAGCAACTATATGATCTAATAAATTTTGTAAAAAAAACAGATTTAAATTATTTAAACCTTGAGCAAGCTTTTGACGACAAAAGTATTGAAATATTAAGTAAACAGAAGACATTTAAAATATTTAACACCAATACAGATTTTTTTAAACAAAGAAAACTCTGGTCGTTTGATGACGGGCCTTATTATGCAAGTATGGATTTTATTCTCAATGAGCTTTATGATGAGACATATTTTAGTTATCCAGATATTTGGTCAGCCGAATGGTATTTGAAATATAAATTCGATAATAAGAATATCTTAAGACCAGTAACTGATACAACATTTTTTAGAAGAGTTAATTTTTTAGGAAAAAATGACTGGAATAAAGAAAGTGAACTGATTTTTTTAAATAAAAATTTTGTATGAGCGTTCACTATACTGATGTAATGGGTAGATATGGAAATCAGCTATTTCCCTATTTGGTTGGTCGTATCTTATCTCATCACTTAAAATTTAAGTTTTTTAATCATACCATTAATCATCCAGATTTTATCTTGCAAGATATAGAAGAAGATGAAGAAAATAATAACTATACTTCTTACGATACACCAGTTCAGTTGATCAATAGTATTGAGCAACCAAATTTAAATATATTTGATCTTATAAACGATAATACACCAAGAAAGATTGCTTTATATGGTTATTTTCAAAAAAAACAATTAGTACTACCATTTAAAGATTTTATTAAAAAAATATACAAATATAAAAAAATTATTATTAATAAAAACGATTTAGCTGTTCATATAAGATCGGGAGACCTATATATACCCAGCTTAACAAACAACCTGCTGCCAACTGAATATTATGAGCATGCTATTGAATCAACACCTCATGAAAATATTACCGTTTGTACTGATGACCCCAGTATGCCTATTTCTGCACATATAATTAAAAAATATAACTGCAAAGTATATAGCGGCAACGAGAGAGATGCTATAATTTTTTTATCATCTCACAATAATTTAATATTAAGTCAAGGCACCTTTAGCTTTTGGGCTGGGTTTTTTTGCGACGGTGATAATATAATAAATGCAATCCCTAAGACTGGCTGGAATAGTAGAGAGAATATAAAGGATATCGATCTTTTAATTCAAGACAAAAATTATAAATATATAGAATTAACCTAATTCTTGCCTTGCTAAAAGCTTACAGTATAATAAAAGCATGGTTGTTTCTTTTTTTGAAGACATTTTTCCTTATGAAAAATTTCCTGTAGAATACGAGTGTTTTAAGCAGCTTAAAAACAACAACATAAATTATATTGCTGTACCGTGGACACAAATATTAAATAGTCACTGGCTTGATTATCCTAATAAACAACCAGCTGAATACTATTTCAGACAACTAAGTAAATACAAGATACAACAAGCAAATAATTTCACAGTATGTCAGCATGATAGCTATATGGCATTAGAGCTTTACTTTAAACATCTCAATATAACAAAAGTGTTCTCACCACTTCATGAAAGCGGTAACAATATTCCCGGTATAACTATTCTACCTATACCTTTTACAAGTTCCTTTAATTTTAAACAAGTTAAAAAAGATATACATTTTTCTTTTATTGGCACCTACACTTCTCATCCAATACGCGAAAAAATGAAAGACCGTATAATTGGTCCAAACATAGTTTACAGAGACACCTATCATGTTGATTCAAATGTAATTCTCAATAATAAAAACACAAAATTAGCAGAAGAAAGAGAATATCAAGATATATTGCAACGAAGTCGATTTTCTCTTTGTCCAAGAGGCAGCTCAGTATCATCCGTAAGATTTTGGGAGAGCATACACGCACAAGCAATACCTATTTTAATTTCTGACAACTGGGTACTGCCTGAGTGGGATTGGAGCAATACAATATTAAGCATACAGGAAAAAGACTTTAATACAATGAACTACAAAGATATAATAACTTTTCTTGATAATATACCTAAAGAAAAAGAAGACAAAATGAGACAAAATTGTGCTGAAGCATATAAAAAATTAATACATC
>Ga0214921_10006718_pt1 | contig 15589 bp, 11 predicted proteins | sample LL1505_MetaG_FD_177992 | JGI IMG/M metagenome (GOLD analysis project Ga0214921, IMG submission 177992) | Freshwater microbial communities from Lake Lanier, Atlanta, Georgia, United States - LL-1505 | ecosystem: Environmental > Aquatic > Freshwater > Lake | place: USA: Georgia | collected...
TGAGTGGTGCGGTGACCCCGGGAGTCATGCTCCTCAACTCTCCTTTGAGATCTTTCGCGATCATGTCGCCGATGGCTCCTTGGGTAATGAGAATAATCTGGGCTGGTGCCTCCAGGCGAGGTAGCAAGGTCGCGAGGGCGCCAGCGAGTGCGACCACCCCTCCCTGTGCTGTGGACGATTCGCCGGAGTCAGCGTTGATGAAACAGAAGTTGTAGTGGTCGCCAAGCAACGGATCCTTTGCGAGGGTGGAACCGATGACCGGCCATTCGTACGACGCCAGCGTTGTTGGAGTAAGGAAGATGACCGTTGGAAGGGCCGGATGCGCATTGCCGAGACATGAAATCGTCTCCTCCGCGGGCGAGAAGATCTCCGTCCACGGTGCACCCTCACGCGCGCTCAGGGTGACCGTTCGACTGTGGAGTGGGATATCGCTCTGTTCCAGGGTGTTGAACGCCGCGAGGTGCGCGCGCGCCCGCTCATCGGTCACCCGCTCGTCGAAGGTGACGAGAAAGGCTAGTGGTATGCACTGCCGCGCGGTGCGACGCCCGTTAGTCGATTCGGTTGCGAGGCTTTGGCATCCCGTACCGACAGCCCCGAGAGCTCCTGGAGATGTCGAGCTCGGCTCGTTGTCGAGGGTTACCTCCCACTCAGTGAGGGGTAGGGGGTCGTGGTCCGCCTCAAGGTCAACGATATATCGCGTATCGTGGGTTGATGGCGGTTGCCTTCCGTTGTTGGTGAGTCGGGCGACCTCTCGAACGGAGCGATTGTACGCGGTGGTGAGATCCTTGCACAGCTGCGCGGTGGGCTCCTGACAACCCGACTCCCCGAATAATCCCTCGTAGGAGTAGTGCGAGGCTCGCAAGAAACGTTCAAGGGATTCCGTGAGTGGAACATCCAGGTCGTTTTGTCCTCGCAGGTACCATGCCTCAGAGATAAGGAGCGAGCGTTGCGCAGCGGATTGTTGACCGGCGAGTTTCTCGTTCGACTCAAGGCCGTTTGGATCGCCGAGCTGTTCAGCGCTCAGCCCGAGGTGGGTGATCTCATCCTGCGCGGTTTTAGAGAAAGCTACGCTGGACTCGGTCGGTATGATCGCGAGCTCCGTTTCTCGAATATGGCCACGTGAGGAGATCCCTGAGCATCCCATCACGAGAGTGCAGGCGGCAAGAAGAGCGGTGAAGGTGCCAAGGGGGCGCGACGGGGAGATCATGGTGGCATTTTGACGGCAAAGAGAGCTTTTCGGCAAGGATATTTGGTTCAACAGAGATGCGAAGGTCGCGAGAACGTGTGCCCATAGGGTGGCGTATTTGAATGGTGGTTTGGGGAATGACCGAGGTTGTACGAGCAGAGGGGTACGGTCGTGTATTCCTTATCTCACGAGGTGATTCATGGCTACATCGAGGGAAACATCGCATCAGGCAAGTAATCGTGACCTCTTGGTCGCCGAAACGGCGGAGCAGGGGGCTTTCTTCGATCTTGTTCGTGTGGCGAGCAAGCTGGAAGGTGAGCTCAATCGGGTCTTTCGTCCGTTCGACCTTACCACCGCAACCTTCTCTATTTTGAGTATTCTCGAACGGGTGGCTCCGGAGGGGCTCTCGTGCGGGGATGTCGCAGGACAATTAATCGCCGAGGTACCGGACATGACGAGGTTGCTCGATAGACTTGAGCGTCTTGAGTATGTCCTGCGCGAGCGGAGCTCTCTGGATCGACGAATGGTCAAGGTGCGGTTGACCGACCGCGGCGTTGAGGTGGTTCGGAGTCTGAAAGGAGCCGTGCAGCGGTGTCATGCGGACCAGTTTAAGCCCCTCACTCCCGATAGGCTGGCCGAACTTCGCGCCCTGCTTAGCGAGGTAGTTCGTGATGAGCGAGGGGAGCCTCGGAGCGAGACGGCGACCGAGGCGCGACCCCATCGACAGGCGGGCTAGGGATTGGCGTCCTTGTAACTTCCTGTCGTGACTGCATTTAAAGGAGGGGCGAGTTCGCCGTACTTAGCACTAGGCAGCCCCAACCGCTCGGGCTATTCTATCGACCTGTGGCTGTAGTCCTTTCCATTGATCATGTTCTCTAGTTTCGCTGCAACGCTTCTTCTTGTGAGTGTTGTTGGGGTTTGCAATGCGGCCCAGGTGGCGTTGACGAACGCTCGACGAAACCGCTTAGAGGCGGAGCTCGCTAAACGATCCGTTGGAGCTGAGTCCGCCCTTCGACTTATGGAGCGGATCGATGATGTCGTGGCCGGTTCCCGTGTTGCCGTGGCGTTGTGCGTTGTTGCCGCAGTGCTCGTTCCGGGAGAGAATTTCGTGCGATGTGCGGCTCAACTCTTTGGTGGTTCTGGTCTCATCTCGGAGTTTTTCGTTGTGAGCCTCCTCTCCTTTGTCTTGGTGGTGTGTGGGGACCTCCTTCCGTCGCGAGTTGCGACTCGGTACCCCGAACCGGTGGCACGATTTCTCGCTCCGGCCATGAGCGTGCTCGTGAGAGTGGTGAGCCCTCTCTCCTCCGTGGCCAACGGAGTCGTTGGTCGACTACTTGGTCCCCTGGTACCAGAGCAGGTATCCGACCAGGATGTTGAGGAAGATATACGCGACCTCGTCGATGAGGGACAGCGGGCCGGTGTTATCGAGCCGGGAGAGCGCGCGATCATTAACAGGGTGTTTAAGCTCGATGATAAACCCCTCGCAACCCTCATGACCCCTCGCGGCGATGTTGTCTTTCTGAGGCGAGAGGACCCCGTCGAGCTCACCCTTCGTACTGCGGCATCCTCGAAGCACACGTGGTTCCCCGTGCTCGATCACGTCGAGGATGATGTTTTTGGGATCGTGTCATTGAGTGACCTTGTCGAGCTGCACGAGTGTCCCGAGCGATTCCCACGAGGGCTCTCGGATATTTTAGTCGAACCTCTTGAGGTTCCGCTCTCGATGAGCGCGCTAAAGCTTCTGGAGCTCTTTCGTGAGAGCGGGGGGCAGTTCGCTCTCGTACGAGACGAGTACGGGACCCTTTCCGGTATCGTCTCGGTGTACGATGTGTTGCACGTCATCGTTGGTGAGATCGGCGAAGCTGCATCACTTGAAGAACGCTCGGTGGTTCGTCGTGAGGACGGTTCCTACCTCGTGGACGCGAGTAGCGATGTGCGGGAGGTGTTTGAAACCCTCGACATCGTTGATGAGTCTCCCTTTAACGGAGCTGAGTTTCATTCCCTTGGTGGCTTCGTTATGACGACGCTCGGACACGTTCCAAGGGAGGGTGAGCGATTTGAGGCGTTCGGCTATTCCTTTGAGGTGGTCGATATGGATCACAATCGTATCGATAAGGTGCTGGTCGCGCAGATTGAGGAGCGGAAGATCGCTGGCGGGGAGTAGGCCTTCCACTTTTTTATCTTTCTCCTTCTCATCATCCTTAACTTAATCTTTCTCCTGCCCGTGCACCTGCGTCGGGTCCATTCTGGCCTTATTCTCCTCCCGGCACCTCTCTTGAAAAAGCGCCGGCTGCTCAAAGCCTGTCGGTCGAAGGGTAATCATGGGAGGGGCCGAATTGGAGAGCCCGGAGTCAGCGACGGCATCGACGAAGACGTACAGCTCTTGAGCGGCGTTGATAGTAAAGGGGATCAAGCATGTACCGTACCTCATCAGGGGCGCGTTGTTTCCGGATGGATCACGGTGAAGGGGATCTCCTGAGTCGGTGAAGGTCTGCGCGTATTTTACGACCAGGGTGTGAGGACCTGGTAGGATCTCAAGGGTGCGACCGGGGTGCGGGTGCGGAATGCCGTCAAGAGTAACTACGTTCATAGAAGCCCCTGACGAGTTGAACAGGAGGCGACCTATTTCACTGTCTGCTCGCTCCTCACCGGGATAAAACTTTATCGCGCCGCATGCAGATACAAGGCTAGCTACGATGAGAAGTAATCCAAGTGTTGTGCGTCGAGCGGTCATCATGTGTGGTCTCCACGGTGTTCAGCCTTTGCGCGGGCGGCACCTCGTCTTGAGGGCGGCTGAATCACATATGGGGGACTATACATCTCGGTGTGATTCGCTCCAATCGAAAAAGGTACAGGCTATCCGTTCTTGTCGACGGGATTTTCGGGCCACTTGTGTTTTGGATAACGACCGCGGAGCTCTTTGCGTACCTCGGGGTAGCCCACCCTCCAGAAGTTGGCGAGGTCCTGAGTGACCTGAACCGGTCTGTGCGCCGGGGAGAGGAGGTGAATCGTCGCGGGGACGCGAAATCGGCCGATACGTGGGGTTTCAAGGAGTCCGAAGAGGTCTTGGATGCGAGCTTCGAAGTGGGGAGACCCATCGAGGGGGTATGTGAGGGGACGATTTCGTCCGCTGGGAATGGTGATTGACGCCGGTGCGATCGCATCGAGCTCGCGCTGTAGAGCCCACGCAAGGAGCGAACCGACCGCCTGATGGACAACATGCTCGGTTATCTCCCTGAGTTTCGGCGGGTGTGAGAGGTGCGGAAGGAGCCATTCGCCTACCGTGCTTCGCAAGGTCTCAGTAGAGAGGTCGGGGAGCGTTGGATCCTCCCCCTGTCGTGCTCGTGCCCAGCTGATTCGGGCGAGGAGCGAGAGGGTGGCCTCGCTGAAAGGGACCTTCGACCACCCCTCTTCGGTTGAAAGCCATGCGCCGAACGCTGCTGCGATATCTTCACTAGGAGCCTTGGGTTCTGCTTTTGACGCCAGTGTGATCGCTCCGATGCGCGTGAGCTGAAATGATGCGAGCGCCCCCGTTTTTTCATCGACCCGTACCTCGCGAGAGGTGGTAAGGAGATCCGATAGCTCGCCCTTGAAGAGCTCCGGTGAGAGGGGCGCGGCGATGCGGATGGCGAGCTCGCCCCCCGTATCCTGCATGGAGCAGGCAACGATGAACTCCGATTGGCGAAGAGGATCTCCTGTTTTGAGGGAGGCTCCCTTCCCGGAGGCGAGGAGATACCGATGAGACCCCTCCTCGCGTCGCCGGGCTATTCGCTCCGGAAAAGCCGATGCTACAAGGAGCGCCACTGCGTCATCTTCGCTCCCCTCGAAGGGCTTTCGCGATGGTGGAGAAGAAAGGCCCCGAATACGATCGCTCCACCGTTCGCTGAGCTCGCTCATTCGGTGCGCGGCGGGCGAACGCCGAGCGGAACGGGATAACGCGTCGAGACGGGTATGGATCGTGGCACTTGCCGCCGTTGGGCCGATGATATCGCGCTCCTCCAGGAGGGTGATGATCTTCGCTGCGAGCGATTCGAGAGCGCGTGTGCGCGCCACGTACGCAAGCTTTCCGAGCCGCGGATGGGCCCCGAGCGAGGCGATCGTTCGTCCATGGGGTGTGATGGTGCCGTCGTCGGCGATGGCCCCGAGCTGGCGTAGCGTTTCGCGCGCAGCTTCGAGTGCTGAACGGGGAGGGGGAGTGATCCATGGGAAGGACGCTGGGTCGTGCACTCCCCACGCCGCTAGGTCGAGGATGGGTGATGTCAGGTCGGCTCGAAGCACCTCCGGCTCGCGGTAGGGGCGGCGAGTGAATTGCTCCTGTTCGCTCCACAAGCGGATGCAAGCGCCGGGGGCGGTTCGTCCCGCGCGTCCCGCACGTTGATCGGCGGCATCGCGCGTGATCGGCTCCGTTGTCAGCGATGAGAATCCCTGTGCGTCACTTCGCGCTACCTTGTGCACACCGGAGTCGACGACTACGCGAATCCCGTCGATGGTGAGGCTAGTCTCCGCGATCGTGGTTGCCAATACGATCTTTCGCCGTCCTTGGGGGTCAGGGTGTAGCGCAGCAACCTGTTCGTCAAATGGGAGATCTCCGAAGAGCGGGAGGATGACCCCTTGGAACCGTGAACGTTCGAGCAACTCTTGGGTGCGTTGAATTTCGTAGGAACCTGGGAGAAAGGCCAACACATCCCCTTCAAACCGCCCGGCTGCTCCCTTGATTGTGGCGGCGACCCTATCCCAGATCGGTTGTCGTGCATCTCCCGGCTCGTAGAGGAGATTAACGGGAAACGTAGTTCCCTCAAATGCGTAGCGCCAGGAGGTCGAAAGGTAGTTTGTAGGAAGGGACTCGCCGAGGGTGGCTGACATGATAATAGCCTTGAGGTCCGGGCGGAGCACCGAGATCGTTTCTAGGGTGAGCGCGAGACTGACGTCTGCGTGAATGCTTCGCTCATGAAACTCATCGAAGATAACTGCGCCCACGCCGGAGAGCTCGGGGTCCGATATAAGTCGACGGGTGAGAAGCCCCTCAGTTATCACCTCTATGCGCGTTTGCCTCGAGCGCCTCGATTCAAGCCTTACCGAGTATCCGACGGTCGCTCCAACGGGTTCGCCCAGAAGGTCCGCCATGCGCGTAGCGACGCTCTTTGCCGCAATCCTGCGCGGTTGGAGGATAAGGATACTCTTTCCCGCAAGAGCTGGTTCATCGAGAAGCGCGAGCGGAAGTACGGTTGTTTTTCCGGTGCCGGGTGGTGCTTCTACAAGCGTGATAGTGTGTGAGGCGATCCCCGCGCAAAGTGGGGTAAGGTGCTTCGCTATCGGAAGGTTGTTGATAACGGCGCGCCACGTACCGGTCATGACGATGCGGTCCAGTTCACTGAAAATACGTGGGCTGCATGACCGTCCACGTCGAGGTAAAGACCCCGAGTAGCCAGTTCGTGTGCATCTCGCTCATAGTGAGCGTCGGAGAGGAGGTCTTTAAGCTGCGCTGTTCCCGTTAGGGCGAGAGTCTCCGGCATACGCACGAAGCACTGCCCGCGATAGTTTGCGTAGTTGACGGCCACGAGAAGGTCGGCCGACTCGTGCGCGATGTAGTAAGCCACGAAGTTAGTGTCGGTCGGATTTCCCTCCCATGCCTGTGAGCACTGCAGGATGGTCCAGGTGCCGTGTTTTCCGGCCGGCGAGTTTACGATCGGGAGAAGATGGTCGTAGATCGCGATGACGTTGGGATCTCTCTCCTCCTCCGGACCCCGTTGGAGATGGACCGGAACGCGGATGCGAAACCCGTCAAGTTGTCCGTGGTGAAAAAAACGCATCCCTGGAGCGAGGTACGAAAGAACTGCAGCAGCGCGGTGCTCCGCAGGCTCGAGCTTCGAGGCGACGCGTGGCTCGTCGTGATTCTCTAGGAAGTGCGCCATACGAGCGCACGATGGCCTAGGTTTTCGGAGGTGGGGTGTGAGACTACTCGCGTCGTGATGTACGAGCTGGTCGTAGAGCACCTTGTCGTACGTGTAGGTGAAGCCGTGATCCTGAAGCCTCGCCTCGTAGCCCCAATACACCTCCCCGAGAAAGAGAAAGTTTGGGTGGTCCCGGCGAACCTGCGCGATCGCATCGGGCCACCACGGCTCGCCGAAGATCTCCTGGCTCTCCGGTCGATCCCCCCACGTGCGTGCGAAGATCTCCGGTTCAAGCAGCATCGCCATGTCGCACCGAACGCCGGAGCACCTGGTGGCGATACTTCGGAGCTCTCCTATCATCGCCGCGCGGAGGTGTGGATTAAAGAAGTTTAGCTGAAGAGTGTCAGGCCACCCTGGATAGTTAGGATCCTTTCCGTATGCGGCGATCTCCCCCGTAGACACCGTCATCCAGCAATCGGGCGCTCGGGAGAGATCGTCTGACGAGCCGCGCATCAGAAAGTCCGGGCGTTCCTTGACCCAGCGGTGATCGTGTCCGATATGGTTCGGCACGAAATCGAGAAGGAGGTTCATTCCCCGTTGCTCAAGGCGTTCGCGAAAGTGGGCGAGCTCCCGCTCACCGCCGAGAGAGGGGTCGGCCACGTATTCGCAGACGGCAAACGGCGAGCCGCAGATATCCTCCTCCCGTAGGTCGGGGAGCGCCGTCTGATATTCATGGTGCCACTCCGTGCGAACACGTGAGATTCGGCGTCCAGATGGCCCTATCTTCCAGACACCCAAGAGCCATACCCAATCGAACCCGAGCGCTGCAATCCGATCGAGAAATGAATTTGGAACATCATCGAGGGTCGCTCTCGGACCAAGGGTCGAAAGAAGTACCTTCGTGTTTATCTGGTAGAGGCTCGGGTTCACCCACCTAGTATACCGGTGAGGTGCCGAGAGGCAAAGACGAATACCGGATTACTGAAGGGTGGCCGCGCCCCAGGATCCCTGGAAGTCCGGTCCATTCGACACCGGAGGTTGAGAGGGTTGCTCTACCTTGAGACGAAGTGGGTTGTGGAAATCAACGCCGACCAGGAAAGCCTCACCCGGAGAGAGGGAGGGGAGACGGTTTTGGAGCGCTTCATTTACCCCACCACTGGCGCGTTCGATCGCATGACGATCGGCGTCGCTCACCAGTCGGTGCACCAAAAAGGTACCGACCTGACTTAAAACGTCGTCTGGAATATCTCGGGGCCGCTGGGTCGCCACGCACAGCGTGAGCCCGTACTTGCGACCCTCCTTTGCGATGATGCTAAAGGCTTCGAGCGGGTATTCGTGAGAAAGAAGCGAGGAAGAGGTTGGGAGCATCTGATGCGCCTCATCAAGCGCGAGGATCAGTGGTGAGCTTGCAAAACGGCCGGCTCTGGCTAAGCCGAGAAGGTGCCGAGCAAGTGCGTTGCTCACGATCTCTCGCACACGATTGATCGTTGGAAGGTATTCACACGAAACCCTCAGAACGGAGAGGGATGGGTCCCGAAGAAACTCCTCCGTAGCGTGAAGGAGGGACTCCCCTTGGGACGGTCTCACGATTGAATCGAGGTCTCTCGAGTGTATCAGGTCCTCAAGCTTTGAGATGAGGGGGACGCAGTCGTTGTGGTCCGTTGCGTTTAATCCACCCCAATAGTTGCTCTCAGTGTGGCTTCGAATTGGGTCGACGCACTCAAGGCCGACCTGCATCGCGAGGTTGTGAATGTTGAAGGTGTTCTCTGGACGACACACATCATCGTGGTAGTGCGCGAAGGCGAGTTCGAAGGGGGTCTTGAGGCGATGTGCTTTCGGAAGTGCCCCCTCCACGCCGAGGCGGGGATCGAAGTTGAGAAGTTTGAGGGAGCGGATTGCTGCGCGCAGCTTCGTAATCTGCGTCGCCGTTGTCGGCTTTAACACTGCTACCAGGTCAGCCTCTGTTAGTTGATAGTACGGAAGTTCGACCTTGGTTGAGTAGGCGATCGGTCCAGGGGTGCTTCCGATGTGGAGGTGTCGCACAGCCCCTTCGAGGGTTCTGTATTCACCGGAGGGATCGATCAGTATGACCTTGCCGTGCAGATCCGCGCACTCCTCAATAAGTCGGGCCAATGACCAACTCTTTCCCGACCCGGAGGTTCCAACCACGGCGCAATGCCGTCCGAATAACTTCTCGGGTGGGAAGGCGAGTGGATGAGAGGGGGAAAGAGGGGATGCTCCGAGCTGGATAGACACCGTATGCGTAAGATCCTCAAAGAGCGACCGTCGATCCTCAAGGAATGCTTTAAGGAGGGTTGTTGAGGGCCGATAAGCGGGCGAGCCGGTTCGCGGTGTGTGTGTGATGCCTGGGGTGATAGAGAGGAGCGCGGTGTCGACCGTTGCCAGAAGAGCAACGTCAGCTTCGGTTCCGCTCGGTGAGATTCTGAGGGTTGTGACCTCGGCAATAAAGAATGAGTTGCCGGTAAGAACGGCGAGGAGATCGCCGACCCTCATGGGTGTTGGAAGGTGGTCGACCAGAGCGATGGTCGCACCGGTTCCGCCTACCTGTGAGACGGTACCGAGCACGTCATCGAGCGTCAGGGCGCTCTCGGCTTCGGGTGACTCCTCCTTGGAATCGGTCGTGAGGTCGTAGGTCATGATCTGTTCCTGGCCAGAGACAAAAGGGTGGGGCTGGCGTGCCCGACCATTATTGCGCCAACGCGGGCACTAGTCACAGAAATTCCCATCCCGTTATAGGTATTTGAATATACTACGGTTGCGCGCTCTGTTAGCTGAGGTCTGTTGTCCATTGCGGCGGAGGCGGCATTTAATCGCCATTCGACGTTAAGGTGTTTCCCCAGGAGCTGCGGTCGGCTACATTTTGGCTATCTCCAACGGGTCGCCCTGGATGCGGTGCTGCCGCTTATCGCTCATGATTGAGGTCGTATCGCGCCAATTCCTCACGGGAGTAGGGATCTGGAGCGCGTGGGCAGCTTTACGGTTTTTGTGAGGGGGAAGGCCCCCAGTAGGAAAAAAGTATGAGTCTTATTCGTGATTTCTATGGCTCAACGGTGGGCAAAAAGGTCGCCATGGCCGTCAGCGGCCTCATCTTGGTGCTCTTCGTTATCGGTCACATGGCCGGCAACTTAAAGATCTTCGCGGGTATCGATCCATCGACCGGCGACTATAAGATCGACGATTACGGTGTGTTCCTCCGCGCCATGGGAGCGGAGATGTTCGGCAAGGAGGGCGTTCTCTGGATCGTTCGAGTTGGACTTCTCGCGGCGGTCACTATTCACGCGTTGAGTGGGATTCAGCTCGCCCGACTCAATCGTCGCGCGAAGCCTCAAGGATACCAAGTTACCTCGTATCGTTCAGCGAACGCGGCGTCGAGGACGATGCTCTACGGCGGACTCTTCCTCATCGTGTTTATCACCTTTCACATTCTGCACTTCACAACGGGCACGCTTCATTTTAGCGGCTTCGTGCACGGGCAGGTGTACGCGAATGTTTACAGCGCCTTTCAAAATTTCGCGACCGCGGGATTCTACGTTGTTGCCATGGCGCTCCTCGGTCTCCACCTCTACCACGGTACCTGGAGCATGTTTCAGACCCTTGGTGTTGATGCGCCGCGTTGGAACAAAGGGATTCGGACCGCGGCTAAGGTCGTTGCTGTTGCGATGTTCCTCGGATTCTCCTCGGTCCCTGTGGGTATCGCGGTCGGGGCATTTCCAGCCCCCGTTGAGACTCGCGCGCCCGCTGGTCATTAGTTTTCATTGTGGAGCGAACCTATGCGATTAGAACTTAACTCGAAGATCCCTGATGGCCCACTTGATCAGAAGTGGCAGAAGCACAAAGCTTCGATCAAGCTCGTTAGCCCAGCCAACAAACGAAAGTATTCAGTCATCGTTGTTGGTACCGGCCTTGCTGGCGCTGCAGCGGCCGCGTCGTTCGGAGAGCTTGGATATCGGGTAAAGGCGTTCTGCTTTCAGGACTCTCCTCGGCGCGCCCACAGTATCGCTGCGCAGGGTGGAATTAACGCTGCCAAAAACTATCAGAACGATGGTGATAGCGTTCACCGCCTTTTCTACGACACTATCAAGGGGGGTGACTTCCGCGCGCGTGAGGCGAACGTGCACCGTCTCGCCGAATTAAGTGTGAATATCATCGACCAGTGTGTGGCCCAGGGCGTTCCGTTCGCGCGTGAGTATAGCGGTCTTCTCTCTAATCGTTCGTTTGGTGGTGCTCAGGTGTCGCGCACCTTCTACGCCAAGGGGCAGACGGGACAGCAGCTCCTTATCGGCGCGTACGCCGCGCTCAATCGACAGATCCATGAGAAGGCGGTTGAGATGTATCCCTCAACAGAGATGCTCGATCTGATCATCGCTGATGGGAGATGCAAGGGAATTATCACCAGAAATCTTCGGACCGGAAAGATTGATACCCATATAGCTGACGCCGTCGTGTTAGCGACCGGTGGCTACTCGAATGTGTTCTACCTTTCAACGAACGCGAAGGGATGTAACGTAATGGCGATCTGGCGTGCCTATCGCCACGGCGCAGGCATGGCGAACCCATGCTTCACGCAGATCCATCCGACCAGCATCCCCGTGTCTGGTGAACATCAATCGAAGCTTACCCTGATGTCTGAGTCGTTACGAAACGATGGGAGGGTGTGGGTTCCAAAGCAAAAGGGAGATACTCGGCGCCCGGCGGAGATCCTTGAAACGGAGCGCGATTACTTCCTCGAACGTCGCTACCCAAGCTTCGGAAACCTCGCTCCGCGAGACATCGCTTCACGGGCGGCCAAGGAGCGTTGCGACGCTGGGTACGGTGTCGGCCCTATGGGCCTCGGCGTTTACCTCGACTTCGGCGAGTCAATTAAGCGTCTCGGCCGTGACGCTATCGAGGCACGATACGGTAACCTCTTCGATATGTATGAGAACATCTCGGGCGAGAATCCCTACGAGACTCCGATGCGGATCTACCCAGCGCCTCACTACACGATGGGTGGCCTGTGGGTAGACTACAACCTGATGACCACTATCCCCGGGCTCTTTGCGGCAGGCGAGGCGAATTTCTCTGACCACGGCTCCAATCGTCTCGGCGCGAGCGCACTCATGCAGGGGTTGGCTGATGGTTACTTTGTGCTCCCGTACACGATCGGGGATTACCTCACTGGCGTGAAGCCTGGATCGCTTGCGGTCGATGCTCCGGAGGTCAAGGCCGCTCAGGAGCGCGTGAGCGCGCGCTTGAATACCTTCCTCTCGATGAAGGGAACGAAGTCGGTAGACCACTACCATCGCCTCCTTGGTCGTGTGATGTGGGATAAGTGCGGTATGTCGAGAACCGCTGATGGTTTGAAGGAAGCGATCACACGGATCGGTGAGATTCGCGAGGAGTTCTATAGGAACGCATATGTTGGTGGCACCGGTGAGGAGTTGAATCAGGAGCTTGAGAAGGCCGGCCGGGTGGCTGACTTCTTTGAGTTCGCGGAGCTCATGTGTATCGACGCCCTCGACCGTAACGAGTCGTGTGGCGGGCACTTCCGTGAGGAGTATCAAACTGAGGATGGTGAGGCGCTACGTGACGACCAGAATTACTGTTACTCAGCGGTATGGAGTCAGAAGGAAGGGGGCGGGCACGAGCTTACCAAGGAGCCGCTTGAGTTCCATAACGTGCATTTAGCTACCCGCAGTTACAAGTAGGAGTTGGTTTATGAATCTTACATTATTCGTTTGGCGACAGAAGAGTTGCGGTTCGACGGGAAGTTTTGAGCGTCACGATATGAAAGGTGTGAGCGCAGACTCATCGTTCCTTGAGATGCTCGACATGTTGAACGACCAGCTCGTTCAGAGCGGGAAAGCTCCGGTCGCGTTCGAGCACGATTGTCGAGAGGGGATCTGCGGATCGTGCTCGATGACGATTAATGGACGACCGCACGGACCGAAGAAGATGACCACGGCGTGTCAGCTCCACATGCGAACCTTTACGGATGGCGACACGATCTACATCGAGCCCTTCCGGGCGGGAGCGTTTCCTGTCGTTAAGGACCTCGTTGTTGACCGCGCCGCGTTTGATCGCATTCAGCGGGCGGGTGGTTATGTGTCAGTCAATACTGGCGCGGCACCGGAAGCAAACTCAATCGCGGTTGAGAAGGATCTCTCCGATGAGGCGTTCGATGCCGCTGCATGTATCGGATGTGGCGCCTGCGTGGCAGCGTGTCCGAACGGCTCTGCGATGCTCTTTACGGCCGCGAAGGTGACTCACTTAGGGCTGCTTCCGCAGGGACAACCCGAGCGCACAAGCCGAGTGCTCTCGATGATCAAGCAGATGGACGCTGAGATGTTCGGTTCGTGCACCAATCACGGCGAGTGCCAGGAGGCGTGCCCGAAGGGAATTAGCATCAAGTATATCACTCGGATGAACCGCGACTTCATCAAGGGTAACTTCCGTAAGGCGGCTAGTATCCGAGGCAAGATGCAGGCTCAGTAGAGCTGCTACGAGGTGTAGTCGAGTGCGCCGAGAACGGCGTATTCTCAGTAGCTTACCTCACATCGTTTAAGCTACCGTGAAGAACGGGCGCCCTGGTAAGACTGGGGCGCCCGTTTCTGGTATTGTCGACCGGTCTTTGTAAGGATTACCTATGCGCACGTCTTTTCTCGCCCTGAGTCTCTCACTCGCCGTATCCCTCTCGGGGTGTTTTCTCGCTCCACGCGTGGAGGGCCCGACCGTTGAGACCATCCCCGTTGGCGCGTGTAATCCGGTACCGTGCGCCAAGATAACGATCGCAACCTTACCAGAGCTCCCCGAGTCGTTCACCACAGCGGCGCGGACGGCGGTGACTGAGCGGGTCAATCAAGCGCTCTACGCTCCTCTCGATGATGCCGACGGTAATATTACCCGAGCGAGATTTATACAGAGCGTTCAATCTCAGTACGAAGAGTATATGGCGGTAAAGGACCCTGAAGCGGTCGTTGACTGGCAGGTCTCCCGCTCGGCTTTTATCATTTACGCGAGCCAGGATTTCGCCAGCGTTGTCGTGAAGAATGAGGGATACTTGGGTGGCGCCCACGGATTTAATGATGAACAGCTCTTCGTGTTTGATGGAAAGAGCGGCAAGGTGTTCTCCTTGAGCGATCTCCTCTCGCCGGGTTCTAAGGAGATCTTCACAAAGGCCGCGGAGGCTGAATTTCGCCGGGCTCGTAATATAAAACCATCGGAGACGCTGGAGGAGGCCGGGTTTACCTTCGAGAATAACTCCTTCGCGCTCTCCAATAATTTCGCCATTACCGACAAGGGAATAAGTCTTCACTACAATCCCTACGAGGTTGGGCCGTACGTGATGGGAGCCACTGACGTTATGGTGCCGTTGGATGTAGCTCGTCCGGCTTTGAATGCGGACGTGCTTAGCCTTCCGCCGAACACGCAGGCGAAGGGATTATTGTAGGATCGAGATGTTTATTAACCGTGGCAAACCGGCGCTCGTGTTGGCTCCCATGGATGGGGTCACGGACGCGCTTATGCGTCGATTGCTCACGAGGCGGATGCCGTTCTCGTACTGCGTAACGGAGTTCATCCGGGTGTCCGGTCTCGTGCCACCGGAGAGGACCTTTCTTTTGGATATGCCCGAGTTGCGGCATGGGTCCTCTACTGCGTCTGGGGCTCCTGTTCAGGTGCAACTTCTGGGTGGTGATCCGGAGCGACTAGCTGAATCGGCGGCGCGCGCCGCTCGACTCGGGGCGACCGGTATCGATCTTAATTTCGGATGTCCCGCTCCGACGGTCAACAAGCACGACGGAGGGGCAACCCTTCTCAAGTTTCCTGAGCGGGTAGAGCGGATCGTATCCGCTGTTCGCTCCGCTGTTCCCGTTGAGCTCCCGGTATCCGCGAAGCTCCGTCTTGGATGGGACGATCCCCGCGCAATTCATGTGAACGCGCAGCGAGCGGCACGGGGTGGCGCTTCATGGATAACGATTCATGGTCGCACGAAGATGCAGGGATACACCCCGCCCGCCTACTGGGAGCCGATAGGAGAGGTTCGTCGAAATCTCGATATCCCGGTCGTCGCAAACGGCGAGCTATGGTCGGTCGACGATCTGCGCCGGTGTCAGGATCAGAGTGGGTGTGAGCATTTTATGGTGGGGCGTGGAGCGTTAGCAGAGCCGGGCCTTGTGACCGAGCTCGCCATCGCGCTCGGGATGGGTGTTGCCGATCAACATGTCACGCGGTGTGACGGTGATGCCCTTCGGTGGCGACCTCTCCTTGTCGAGATGATCGGTCTGTCGCACGATGCCGGTGAGGGTGAGCGACTCACGATCTCCCGTGTGAAGCAGTGGCTCAACTACGCGCGCCATAAGGGGACCGTGCGATGGTTCGATTCCCTTAAGAGACTGGAGAGCCTTGAATCGATACGTGCCCATATCGATGAGCTTGCTGCCCTTTCATCCGAAGGTGAAAGGAGAGCGGCGTAATGGAGGCTCTCCTTAAGGTCGCGCGCGATCTAGCGTCG
>Ga0214921_10006719_pt1 | contig 15587 bp, 19 predicted proteins | sample LL1505_MetaG_FD_177992 | JGI IMG/M metagenome (GOLD analysis project Ga0214921, IMG submission 177992) | Freshwater microbial communities from Lake Lanier, Atlanta, Georgia, United States - LL-1505 | ecosystem: Environmental > Aquatic > Freshwater > Lake | place: USA: Georgia | collected...
TAAATAATTCACAAATTAGATATATTCCTTTTATTGATTACAATAATAATATATTTTTTTGTACTAATAATCAACAAATTTATTCTTTAACTAATTCTGGATCTTTGTTGTGGAATATTGCATTTAATTCAAGTACTACTAATCATGTTATTATTAATCCTAATAGCAATTATAATCATCAATTATATTTATTTCAATATAATGGTATTGTTGTGATTAATAAATATATAACTAATGTATTATGGACAATTGATAAACCTTTTGGTTTTAATGGTTTATATCCATCATTTTCTATAGATGGAATTTTATATATAAGTGATACAAGTAATTATAATTATGCTATTGCACCAAATGGAACAATTATATGGCAATCAGTTTTAGATTATGTAACATATAATTCTTTAATATTATCACATGATCAACAAGTATTATATTTTTGTACTGAAAATAATTATTTATATGCAATTAGTGCATTAGATGGTTCTTTAATTTATAAACAACCAACTGATGATACTATTTCTTATACATTATCATTATCACCAGATGGTAATACTTTATATGGTTCTGGGTGGTATGGATCTGCTACTGCTTTTAATACTAATGATGGAACAACTCGATGGACTATTCCTTTAGGAACTCAATTACGCACATCACCTGCAATATCTGATGATGGAAAATATATTTATTATGGTAATATTGATAATATTTTCTATAAAATTAAATCAGAATGTCAAAATAAAATTATTAATTGTCAAGTTAATGTAACTTTTTGTGATACATTCGAATCTGTAAATAATTGTCCATTATCAATGTGTAATATTGGTTATTATAATAATATTGATTTTCCAAGATGTACTTTATGTCCTTTAAAATGTAATGATAATCAATATGTTATATGTGATGAATTAGGTAATAATGCACAATGTATTTTTTATAATAATACATTAGATGGAGAATGGAAACGTTTTTATGGTAATAATCAACAAAATGGTGTATATTGGAATAATTTTAGATTTAATGAACAATTTGAAACTGCTACTATATTTAATAATTTTAAAACTGATAATTATATTCGATCTTCTCCAGTTATTGTTAATAATGAAATTTATTTTCATTCAAATGATGGTTACATGTATGCAATTTATTCAAATAATACTTTAAAATGGAAAACTAATACAAATGATTATACATTATATAATACACCTGCAATTAGTAATGATAATCAATTTATTTATATAATTACTTTTAATGGTTTATTTTATAAAATATTTACTTTAAATGGAACAATAGATTGGTTTATTGATACACAGTTACAAACATATAGTTCACCCGCTATTACTAAAAATAATAATATTTATATAACTTTAGGTGATGGATCTATTCATTGTTATGCAAATAATGGAACTTTATTATGGATAACTAATTTTGGATATCCTGCTGCATATAATAGTTTAACATTTAATAATGATGAAAGTATTATATATACAACAGATTCAATGAATACAGTATATGCTTTATATAGTAATAATGGAAGTATTATATGGCAATTAACAATTCCAAATGCAAGTGTATATTCTATAATTTATGATGATAATAATTTATATTTTACAACAAGTAAAAATTATTATAATATTTATGCAAATAACGGAACAATTATTTATGAAATTACTAATCCTTATTATACGTATTGGCCATGTATTATATATAAAAAGGATAATAAATTATATTGTAATGGTGATAAATATATTTATGCATTAGAATTAACTACTGGACAATTAATATGGTCTTTTAAAACTGATAATAATTTTGATTCTGCACCAATTGTATCGGCGGATGGTTCTACAATTATAAATATTAATTTAGGAGGATATATTTATGGAATACGTAATGATGGAACTTTAAAATTTCGTATGGAAATACCAAATAAACCAATTGTCGTAACAACACCTGCAATTTCAAATGATGGATTTTTTATTTATTTTGGTGCAGATGATGGTAATTTATATACTGTTAAAATTGGTTGTCCAAATGGTAATAATTGTTTAGTACCATCGCCTTTATGTTCTACTAAACAAGATAATAATTTGTGTTATCCGCGTAAATGTGAAAATGGTTATTATAATGATTTATATCAAAATTCTATGTGTATGCCATGTCCTTCACCATCTCATTGTAAATATAATAATGCAGTATATTGTGATTATAATGGATCCAATTCTATATGTCCACTTGGATTATGTAATGATGGATTTTATAATAATCAAACTTCTATATGTTTATCATGTCCTTCTGCATTACATTGTAATACTACTATTTCTACTAAATGTATTATAAATGGTTTAAATCCTGAATGTCCATTAGGTATGTGTAATAAAGGATATTATAATTTAATAACAAGCGGTATATGTTTAAAATGTCCTCAAAATAAATTTTGTTTAACTGAAAGTGAATCATGTGATAATTCTACAGGTTTAAATCCAATATGTCCAGTAGGTTATTGTCAAAGTGGATATTATAATAATAATTTAAATAAAGAATGTCAATTATGTAATATTGCTGAGAATTGTAAAGTTAATTATACAAGTAGTTGTGATCATAATGGATTAAATTCTAAATGTCCTTTAAAATTATGTAATGATGGATTTTATAATGAAGGATATACTGCAAATGGTTTTTGTATAAAATGTCCTCGAGCATATATGTGTAAGTCTGATACATTTTCATGTGATATTGATGGTATAAATCCATTATGTCCAGCAGATCAATGTGAAGATGGTTATACAAATAATGGATATAATTCAGTATGTATTGAAAAACCACGTGAATATACTTCTACACAAATTGGTATTTTTTCATCAGTTGGTGGTGTTATTACTGTTTTAATATTTACAATTATATTTTTTAGACATAAAATTTACGAATGTATTAATAATAAAAAAATACATAATTACAAAAATATTTTAAATATGTCATGGCTTATTTTTAAAGGTATTATTTTTCCTATTATTAATATTTCATCAAATATTGCTGCATATATTAATTTGGTAGATAGACCTAAAATATTTCAATATGATCTTTTAAATGTTTATACTGCATTTATTGTATTTTCAATTATATCTGCAATTATTAGTATTATGATTAATATTTATTTATTATTAAAAATTATTATTGATGATAATGATGATGTTAATTCTTTAAAACATGCTATTTGGAAAGAATCTCCATCACTTGTTCAATTATTTATGAAAAATATTCCAATGATTATTATTAATAATCTACTTATTATCAATGATAATAAACATTCTAATATTACTAATAATATTTATTATGTTACTATTACTCTTAATGCATTAACAGTTGGTCTTAATATTACTTCAATACAACGATTAATTGAAAGTTATATGAATTATCGGGAAACACTTGAACGTAAAGAAACTATTATAATGACCAAAATTCCTCAAACTATTTATCATATTGAAACTAATGAAATGATTGAATTATCATCTTATTCTCCTAATTCGCCAAAATCAAATGTTAATGAATAAAAATATATATTTTTAATTTTGGCTTAAAAAAATAATACTTTAATATGTTGTAATGTCTATGTGGCCTAATGGTTATGGCTTTCGCCTTCTAAGCGAAGGGTTGTGAGTTCGAGTCTCACCATAGATATTATTTAATCAACTTATTTTTGATTAAATAATCTTTCTTATAAAAAATTTATATTATTAAAACATTTTGTATCTTCTAATAGCATATTTAAAAATTAATTTTTGAAAATCAGTAATTAAATAACTTTCTAATGTTTTCATAAAAATATCATCTTGAATAATACTTTTTACAGCATCAATATCAACTAATGTATACGATTCATTTTCTGTTTGTGTAATTGCAAATTGAAATACATAACAAATAATTCTATGAATAATTGATTCATGTTTGGGATTATGTTTTTTAAGATAAATATTAAAATGATTCAATACATTCTTCCACATTCTATCTGCCATATAAATTTTACGGAAAATAAAATTTCGTTTTTCATTTTTATCATAACTTGCTTCCATTTCTTGTAAATTCCTTAATTCAATAATTACTTCATATGATGCTTTAATTGCATTTGGAAGCATATAATTCTTAAATTTACGTGTTTTTTGAACTACTACCGCTTGTTCCTCTTCAGATGTATAATCAGAAGATTCTTCATCAGTAATTTGATGTACAGTTGTATTCTTTAAGGACATTTTAATAGTTATATATTATACTTTATTATATAATTTCTTATAAAATCAATTTTTTATATATTTCATATAATATATAATATATAATGAAAATTATATTTACTCTTCTATTATTTAGTATATTTTTGGTTAATGCACGAGAACATACTCGTATAAATCATGAATATGATTTTGATGTTGATGGACATAGTGGTCAAATAAAACTTGGTACTACTGATTTTAATGTTCAATTATCATGTAAATTTTTAGAAGAAATCGATTCAAATAATACTATAGTAAAGCATATTAATAATATGGCTACTCAAAATTTTATTGTAGTTCCTTTGGCACCTCATGAATTATTAACAACCAATGGTAATATTACAGTTCCACGTATTAGTATATATATTGATCAACTTGATAATCATCAAACTGGAATTAAACCATATTTAGAAATTCAATATTGGTTAATCAATTCAACAATGGATGTTATTTATGGTAATACTACTACATCTGTTGTGAAAGAACAAATTAAATTTACAGTTATTATTAAAAATTGGCATTTTAATGATAATAATAATAAATTACGTTTTGTTATAAAACTTGTACAGAATGGTGCAAAACATCATGATATAAAAATTTATAATAAACCTGAAGATTTAAATAATAAATTTATGTTATTTAATGACAATGATGAACATGATCATTTACATTATCATGAAAAACGTATATCATTTGATACATCAAATTTAGATATATCTACATTAGTTGTTATTGATGATAAAACTTTACCAGTTGAATATTCTATTTTTAATAATAACGACGATGATGATGAAAATGAAGATGATCATAATAGTTATCTCATTGAATGGAAATTTCCATCATTTACTAATTCATTGTACTATGATCCAACTCTTTCTATGGCAAATGTACAAAATGTAAATAATGCATTTGGGTTATCTATCAATTTATATTTTATTTTAATTTTATTTATTATAAATCTTATTTTATAAAAAAAATGAATAAAGAAAACTAATTATACTATAATAAAATAATATAACTACAAATGTATTATCTAAATAATATAATTAATTATTTTAGTATTTTATTGACTAAAGAATATAATAATCAGAATAATCATGATAATTATAAAGTAAAAGAGGTTATTATAGATATTATTGACGATTATGATTTTTTATGAATTTAATTCTTGATAATTATTTTTTTTACAACATAATAATAAATAGTCAATAAATATACTAATTAGAGGAAAATTATTTTTTAATATTTTTATTATTCCAATAAATATTATATTTATTGATAAAAAACTCATAATTATTGTAAAAAAATATGTTTTATCAGTATCTATTTGTGTTGAATATAAATTTATAAAAGACATTATAGTTAAAATAAGTATTTCTTCTTCTAATAATTCAGAATTACGTATCAATATATAAATACTTAAAATAATATGTGCAATATACCATAAACCAATAATATTTATTGTATTTGTGATAATACAATAAGAACAAATTGAAATATTCAAAATAATTGTAAATAATAAAAAAATACTTAATAAATTTTTAATTTGTTGTACTAACATTTTTATTATAATATATTTATATTATTATATAAATATTCAAATATTGTAAAATACATATATATAATTCCTAAAAATAATACAATTTCTAAAATCTTTCCAAAATAACAAAAACATTTAAAAATAATATCATCAGTTTCTTCTTTTAATTCTGTAAAACATAATTTTATAAAATCTTTATCAATTATTGAGTATAATATTTCTTTTGTAAGTGTTTCATTCCAACATATTTTTACATCTTTCCATATTGCATTTAGATTATTATCAACAAAATAATGAAAATAGTCTAATCTAAATAATCGAGTATTCATAAATATATATTCTTCATTTGTAATATTATTAACAAAAATAAAAGTAATATTATAATCATTTTTTTTAATTAAACAATTTTCTTTATCATCTAATAAAATTTTAATATTATAATCACCATTCTCTAAAAAATTACGAAAAAATCTTATATTTTGTGTTTCTTTTATATATTTATTTAAATCATATTTATTATTAAAATGTACACCTGTTGTATTTCTTTTAACTATATTATTTGATAACATTTTTAGTATATTAAATATAATTATAAATATTTAATATCATTTTTTTATATTTAGATAAATAATTTATCAATTAACTTTTTATCATAAATTCCAATATTACTTGTTGAATCCCATGTACTATATGTTATTAATACACGGTCACTTTCTACTATTAAACCTAATGAATATTCAATTGATTGACTATCAAATTTTAATGGTGATGTATATCTTAATAAATTTAAATTTTTATCAAATACTACAATTGCATGATAATAATGTCGTGGATTTTCATATGAAACAATATGTGTCAAAAACCATATTTCATTTTCATATGAAAATCCATTTGTAGATCCACGCATCATTTTAAAATATTGTGGCATTTCTTTTTTTTCTACAAGATTTAATATATTCTTTTTAGTATTTAATTTACATATTCTTAATGGAGACCATGAATATATAATATGCGTTTCATTCTTATAATTAACAAATACCCAATTTTTTTCACAATCATTATTTGAAAATGTTGGTTTAATATCATTTCCGTCTAATATATCTTTATTTGTATCATAATCACCATATGTTATACCTAAATGATTATTCTTATGATATCCAGTTCCCATAAATACTATTTTATTATTATTATCCATATATAATCTAACATCTTCAATACCGATATATTTTCTATTATCGTTAACAGAATCTAATATTTTTTCTTCAATAATATTAAAGTTTTTATCTAATTTAACAAATTTATTTATTGTAATAATATATTTATCACAATTACTATATGAACCATTCTCTTTATTAATATTATAGTTAACATAACGAATATTCATAAAATAACCATTTCTATTTTTATTCTGTATTATAGATGGCGATGATGAATTTAATTTAATTACTTCTTCATTAATAGTTTTTTCTAATGTATTTGTTAAATTAATTTTTTTTGTTACAGGAATTGTTAATTTATAAAATTTTAAATTTTTTAATAATTGTAAAATCATATTATTATCATTTGAATAATTTAATATTTGCATTGTTTCATTTTTAATATTCATTTTTCCTAAATAATATGCTATAATTGTATATTCAAAAAATAATTTATATGTATATACATCTTTATGTAAAAATAACATTGTATCACGATTAATTTCTTTATTTAAAATATTAATTGCTATATCATAATATATTTTGGCTAATTTATATTTACTATTCATTCTATAGTAATTAATTATTTCATATAGATTTTCTAATCTATCATCATAATAATTATAACCTTCTAACCAATATTGTATTGCTTCATTCATTTTATTTAATTTTTTATAACATAAACCTATTTTATAATAACTATACCATACTTCTTGATTCCAACCACCCTTTTCAATTCTTTTTAAATATGATTCAATCGCTTCTTCAAATTTACCACTATCATGATAACTATTTGCTAAATAAAAATAATATCTGGCATTATCTGGTTCTGCTTTTATTCCTTCTGTTAATAATCTTATATCTCTTTCAAATTTATCAGATTTTGCTCCACCATCACCAATGTCATTTATAAATAATTCATCTTTTGTTATATTAACTATTTTCGTATTTGGTGGCGTTGATATATATTCATGAGTTACACCTTTATATTTAAATAATCCATTATTTTTAACAATTCTTAAATTTTGATAATAAAAATTGTCATTTCCCTGTAATATTGTAAATGCATCACCTGTTAATAATTTTTTTTTATTAAAATTCTTAATTTGAAATATCATATCGGCATCTAATAATAATACAAAATCTGATGGCATATTAATACAATGACTTAATGCAAGATTACGACTATATTCAAAATTTTTAAATGGTTCTTCTACTATTTTACCTTGAATATTTCTTTTATCAAAAAAATCTTTTATGATTTCTTTTGTATTATCAGTAGATCCTGTATCACATATACAATATGTATCAATTATTGGTAATACTGACTCTAATAATCGTGTTATAATTTTTGATTCATTTTTAACAATCATATTTAAACATAATGTTGGCACTTTATCAGAATTTAAAATACTATTTTCCATTTTTTATTTTATAGTTTAATATATTTAATTATTTTTTAATTTAATTTTTATAAATTTATAATTTAGTATCTATACCATTTGGTATTATTTATAAATATTATATCATTAGTATCTTCTATTTCCATTGGATCATAATCATCTATTTCCATTAGATCATAATCATCTATTTCCATTGCATTATTATTTTTTATTTTTTTATTTAAAAAATATTTTTTTATTATATTCTTTTTTATTATATTCTTTTTATTTATTTTAATAAATTTATTTTTCATATTATATTATATAATATATATAATAATATTATAAATGAGTTCATGTTTAAAATTAAATTTATTTTGTAATAAATGGTTCAATACTGTTCCAGAAGATGTTGAACTATTTCTTAATAATTATGGTAATCTTAATATAGTTAAACTTGTTGCTAAAAGAATTCCTTTACCATCTATTTATGAAAATATATTAACAGTTCTAACTTTTAATCAATGGAAACAAAAAAAAGAAGAATATAAAATTAAAAATTTCTTTCATACATATTTAGTTGCAACATTTGAAAATGGCACTCAGTGTATAATTGAAAAATATGAAGTAGTATCTATTTCATCTGATATAACACCTGATGATGAATATACTGAATCGATGGATGTTAATTTAGTACGTTCTATTAGTCTTCATGATTTAATTCAAAATACATTAAATAAAGTAGGAGATTATAAATTTTATGTATATGATGATACTAAACAAAATTGTCAAGTATTAACATGTGATATTCTACAATCAAATGGTATTCTTACTAATGATTTAAAAAAATTTATATTACAAGATGTTGATGAATTATTTAATAAATTAGGTGAAAATATTAATGAATTAATTGATACCACTACTACTTTAGGTTCTGTTTATAAAAGATTTTTACAAAAAATTAAAAATTAATTAAAACTTTATTTATATATAATTTTAATTATAAAAATGCCTTTTACATTACGTATCTTATTACCTGAAAATGCTTCATATGAACTAAAAAATTATTATTATGATTATGTTTCACATCATGATGGAGATTCTGGTATTGATTTAATTGTTCCTGATGATATTAATATTGATTCACATTATGTTGGAACTATTGATCATATGATTAAATGTGAAATGGTTGATGAAAATAATAACTTTGTTTCTTATTATCTTTATCCACGTTCTTCTATTTCAAAAACACCTCTTATGATGGCAAATTCTGTAGGCATTATTGACGCTGGTTATCGTGGTAATATTCTAAGTAAAGTATGGATTGTTGATCGTAATGTTGATAATTATATTATTAATGCAAATACAAAGTTATTCCAAATTTGTTCCCCAACATTAGATAAAATTAAAGTCGTTGTGGTTGATTCTTTATCTAATAGTTCACGTGGTGAAAACGGGTTTGGTTCTACTAATAGATAAAATATAATATATAATATATAAAATAAACCTACGGGGGTTTTTTTATTTTCTTTTGTTGTTTTGTTATTTTTATTTTGTTATAAAAAATTTGTTGAAAAGATTGAAAAACACTATATACAATCTTATAAAAGTCTGATACTTTATTAGAAATGAACTCACACTATAGGCGCTCATTAAACCTTTATCAAAAATAGTCTAAAATAGACTAAAATAAACTCATGTGTGTTGAAGAACACACTCAAGTTTATTAACACAGTTTTGATCTCTGTGTTTGCTGATTATTCATCAGCAGGAATGAACTCACCATCGGAATTCATGGTACCATACAGAGGTTCGTTGTCAACCATCACATACATATTGCCTTCTTTATCAATGAAGACAGTATCTGGATGGTTGAGATATTCATCCTCAGTATGCGGGCAGATTGCGTCTGCTTGTGCATCAAACTGAGAATAAGCCTCATCTTCTGGGTCAATGTTATCATCATCTTCTGCATAGGATGCTGGTGATGGATGTTTGAAGTGACACCAGAACTTGCACTCAGAGTTAGTACAAGGTTTACTGTTTAGCTCCATATTTGGAGGCAAAGTAGTTCCTTTCAGGGCAGGAGATGGATGCCAGTCATTACATTTGGAATCAGTGCAACCATGTGCAGTGTTCCAGTCAGAGCACACAGTGACCTCAGAAACATCTGGACGGGTTTGTTCAGAATGACGGAAACTGCAAGCAGTTTTATCACGACAGTTCTTATCATATCGACACCACTCAGAGGAATGACGATACTCACAAGTCTTTCGGATACAGTTCTGATCAAACTTACACCATGGGACGGAATGACGACAGATGCAAGATTGCTTGTTGCATTTGTGATCAAACTTACACCATGGGGCAGCGTGACCAAAAGTACAGTTCTGCTTGTTGCATTTGTGATCAAACTTACACATCTTGGCGGCAGCGGACATTGTTGGAGGAGAGCGTAGCAGCAGAGCGGCTAAAGGGGATGAAAATACACAGTATAATACTATGAGTTATTGCACGGTTTCTTATCTTATTTTAGCCTTCAAACAATTAAAAAAATCAATTTTTTTGATAATTATATACATAATTATTATAAATATACTAAAAAAACATTTTACCAAGTTGTGCTTTTAATCTTGCATTTTCCTTTTGTAATTCCTCACATTGTCGTAATAATTTAATTTTTTCATTATTTGCATCAATACGCTGTTTATAGAATAATTCCATTACATTTACTAATTCTTCAGCAATTTCTTGCTTTGATGTATGCATAATTGCCGATACTCTATCGTAATATTTTTGATCCTTTTGACTTTGCATTATTTTTATATTTATTATATATTATTATATACTATATTATATAATAATATCATTTTTTTTATATAAAAATAATAATATATTATGAAATATATACCTAATTAATAATGCCTAATCCTAATTTACATGATACAAATGAATATGATATGCATAATATTTATATATATTTAAAATCAATAATTGATCATAAAGTACAATTATTTACTGAAAAAGGTAATGAAATTAGTAATCGCGGTATTCCAACAGAAATGCATCATTATTTAGAAACATGGGGAATTGTAACAAAGATTTTATATGATTGCGATAGATCTTTTGAAATTCATGATTTTACTTTTATTGGACAAGCAATTATGGAACTAAATATGTTATATGATCATTTACCTAAATTTCCAAAAATAACTGATGTTTATAATGAATTTTATAGTGTTTAATTTAATAATTAAAAAATTATTCTATAAAAATAAAATATAAATATTTTATTATATAATATTATATAATAATGAATACTAAAAGTAATCAAGTATTTTTAGAAAAATCATTATCTAAAAATATAAATAGATTTAGATATTTAACCTTAGATGAACTTAAATTAAATGATGAAAAAATTGCAGATTATGCTATAACTAAATCATTTATTTATAATGGTAAAAAAATAATAACAAATGGTGATCTTATGAATTTAGCATTAGCAAATTCAATGGATTTTTTAGAATCAATAGAAGATTTAATGCATGATATTGATTATTTATATATTAGACAATGGTTAAGAACAAGATTAGATTATGAAAATATAGAAAAAAAATAAAGTATAATATATTTAATATAAATGAAATATAATATTAGTGATTTAGATACATTATTTAATGATTTTTATAAATATGTTAATAATATAATAAATTATATTATAGATAATGAATATTTATATGATTATTTATTATTATGTAATTATAAAGATTTATATAATAAACAAATTGCAAATAGTCCTTTAACTATTATACTTGGAGGTGGTGCATATATTCAATATAAAAATATATTTAAAGATTATAAAATTGATGTTAAAAATAAAATAACAAGTTATGATTATGATATTTCAATGGCATTAAAACATAATTTAGAGCATTATGAAATTAAAAAAATAAAATGTATAATTAATGATATAATTATTGATGTTTTATCTGAATATAAATTTAAAAATATAAATAGTAATCATTTTACTATTACGTGTTTAATTAATGATTCGCGTATACATTTTAGAGTAAATTGTGATATTGCTGTTAATTATAAATATGAATATCATATATTTGAATTAAGTTTATGGTTTAATGGACAAATTAGTGATAATTTTACAATTAATGATTTTAGAAGAATAAATTTATATTTATATCAAAAAAATGATATATATTATTATTTATTACCATTAGATTTATTAGTAAAAACAACATTATATGCGATTGTTGATTTTTTTGAATTAAGAAATTTTCAAAAATGTGTTAAATATTTAGAACGTGTAAAATATATAAATAATATTTATAATATATATATAAATATGGATAATAAACCTAATATTATAAATGATATATTAAGTGACTATAAAAATAAAATAAAAAGAAAATATAAAATGATTAATGATTATCCATATAATATTTCATATTTATTAAAAGATATAAATAATAATGGCATAATTAAATGTATTTATAAAAATTTAAGGAATAGTAATAAAACTATTGAAAAAGATATTATTAAATATAAAAATATATGTAAAGATGAAAAACAATATATAGATAGTGATAATTCAAGTATTGATAATATTAAATAATATTATTATTTTAACCAATCTTCTTTTAATATTTCTTTAGCAGATAATCTTTTAGTATGATCATAATCTAATAATTTTAATAAAAAATTATGTATTTCATTCGCATCTTTAACAGAAAAATTATAATCATTAATTAATGTATCTTTAATTGGCAAATTATCTATTTTCCAATTAACACCTTTTATATTTCCATTATCATCAAATAAATATTTATATCTTTTTGATTTTTTCAAAATATGTTGAGGTATTTTTCCTAATACTTGATACATCCAATAAATATGTTGTTTATCACGATTAAATGTTCTATTATGATCTGGATCAAATAATATATCACCAGTTAATAATTCAAAAATTGTACAACCAAGTGACCATATATCGCATTTTTCATTATATTTTAATGCTAAAATAATTTCTGGAGCACGATAATATCTTGTTTGAATTTCCATATCTGGTTTTTCATTTATATGAAAACTATTTCCAAAATCTGATACACGTATTAAACAATTATCAATATAAAAATCATCTAATATACAATATGTTTCATTACTTTCTGTAATTTCACTTTCAGATTTTATTACTTCTATATCTTTTTCAGAAACATTACTATGTTCTGAATATGTATCAGATTCTGTATCAGATTTTTCATTTACTATTTCTGATTCAGAAGAATAAAAAGATGATTCATCTGTATTATCTGATATAGATTGATTTCTATTATTATGTTTAACTGATGACGATTCACTATTTAAATAATGTTCTACTGATCTGGATGATTGTTTTTTAAATGGATTATAATCTAATTCTGCAATCATTGGATGTTTATCTTCATCATATATGTTATATATAATTTCATCACATGTTTTTTTAATAATTTGATTTACTATTTCTTTATTTTGTAAAAATTTCATATTCTTTGGTTTATTTATTATTTGATATTCTTTTACATATTTATTATAAATTTCATCATAATCATTCTCTTTAAACATATCTATAAATTCTTTTACTGTTTTATTTATTCCAAATATTAATAAATTTTCAGGTTTTATATCTGCGTGAATAATTCCTAATTCATTATGTAATGTGATTAACCCTTTTAATACTTGACGTGTCATTTCTTTTACAACTTTAATTGGTAATCCTTTTTTATATTTACCTTTACGTATTAATTCAAATGTAGAACCACCTAATAATTCCAACACAATACATTTATGTTTTCCCTCTGGTGTTTTATAATCAAAACTTTCAATGAATGTATTTAAAAATGAATTATTCTTTTTTTTAATTTCTTTTAATAATAATAATTCATCACATGCTTCATCATAATCTTCTATATTTTGCATTTTAATTGCATAAAATTGTTTATTTGTTATTTTATATGCTAACCATACAATTGCAAATGAACCTTTACCTATTTTATGAATAAGTAAATATTCATTATTTAATAATTTTCCAATGTAATTAATCATAATTAAATTTTATATTATATTATATAAAATTATTTTTATATTTCTATTTCGACGCTACAATCGTAATTATTTAATATATAATTAATCCATGGTGTTATTTTATTTATAAAATAACTTCCATCATCATTTGGATAATCTGTTAAAATACAATGTTCTCCTGATTTATCTTTAATAAATATATTTATTGTATTTTCATAATTTTTATAAGAAGGATCTATATCGTAGTATGGATATGATAATACATATTGTAAGGATTTTTTATTATCATAATTACTTTTATCTAAAATAATATTTATAATTTCTCTATTTTTTTTTAAATATATAATTGTTCCATCATAATGATTTTTCATATCTATATCATTATAAAATTTATAAATTTATTTAATAATATTAGTGTAATCTTGACTTTTTAAAAAATCATTTGGATCTATTAAAAATGATAATCTATTATTTGATATTACTAATTCCATATTATAGAATATAGAATTACAATTTGTAATTATTTCATTTTTATTATTTATGTATCTATAATTTTCACAAAAATTTAAAAAATTATATGTATTATTCATTTTATATTCTTCTATTATTTTAGACATATTTTATTAAATTTATTAGTATATATTTATTATTAAATATATATCATTTTTTTATTGCTTTTTACATGCATTTCCATTTTCACAATACCATTTATTTATTCCACTAATTTCACATAAAATATGTATTATAATACCTAAAATTAATAAAAATAAAATTAATTCAGTTGATGATGATAAATTTAGAGATAATGCATATTGTATAACAAAACCTACAATTGATGTTAAAATACCAACACTTAATGCTTCTATATATAATTGATTCATTTTTAATTATAATATATAAAAAAAAATTTAATAATATTCTATACTTTTTGTAATAAAAGTATTAATTTTATAATTATTTATTTGATTATATTTTCCTTTTTTATTTTTAATATCATTATATAATTTTTCATCATTTATTTCAAATTTAAATAATAAATGGTCTATATGTATTATATATTTTTTTATATTCAATTTATTTTCTATATAATCAATTAATTCTTTTTTCCAAAATGCATTTTTTATTAAATCATTAT
>Ga0214921_10006720_pt1 | contig 15585 bp, 7 predicted proteins | sample LL1505_MetaG_FD_177992 | JGI IMG/M metagenome (GOLD analysis project Ga0214921, IMG submission 177992) | Freshwater microbial communities from Lake Lanier, Atlanta, Georgia, United States - LL-1505 | ecosystem: Environmental > Aquatic > Freshwater > Lake | place: USA: Georgia | collected 2015-05-28
ATAGCCTTGGACATTTCCCAGCAAGGCTCTTATACCCAGCTCACTGTTCCAGCTGTCTTCCTGTGCGATGTCCAAGGCTATACCCTCTGCAGTAATCGCATCCTTGGTGCGGGGAGGGGCAAATCCACGGTGAATGCCCCCAAACAAGGTGACTCCTTCATCCAGGCTATAATTGAATCCTCCTCCTGGGATGACTGCCATCAAATTGCCAGAGGCCACGACATTGGTGTCCGCGGTGGTGGTGACACCATTGAGCATGAAACGACCCCTCAAAATATTTCTGCTGTAGTCAAAATTTTCAAGCCTCAGGCCAAGATTGATTTCCAGCTTTTTTGTGATGTCAATTTTATCATGCAAATACAAACTGATGGCCTTCCCTTTTCTTTGTTCCACATCCCTGAGATTACCGCCCACAGCATCCGGTTTGCTGCCTATCAAAAACTGTTCATCGGCCCTTTCTGCAAGCAACCGTAAACCAGCCTGCAACAATTGTTTTTCTGTCTTCCATTTGAGTTGGGATTCAATGGCTGCAACACCAAATGCCCTGTTCCTGTGTCCATTGGTCTTGAGCATATAGAGCGCACCGCCCGGAACAGAAACATCACCCCAGACCACTCCAGTCTGGTTGGCAGCAACAGCACTTGTGCTAAAATCCTGCCTTCTCCAGTTCCTGGTTGTAGTATAGGCAAAAGCAGTAGTGTTCCATTGCCATTGACTGGACAACCTGTACTGGTGGGTCGCAGATAAATGATAACGCCTCACCGGAAGCAAGTCGTTGGGCGCCAACCGCAGGTAATCCTGACCCCCTTTGTCATACATGGTCTGTGTAAGGCCCATATAGGTTGAATTGGAGCGTTCATCATAAAGACCAAGCTTGATGCCAATCTTTGCTTTTTCACTGAAGGCAATGCTCATCTTCGCAGCAATATCATGAAGACTGAACCTGGTAGGACCCATGTTGTCTGCCCTTTTGTTGAGGTAACTCACCACAAAACCAATCTTATCCATCGTATTGCCATAGCTGGCATAGGTAGATACAAAGCCTCCGGTACCCGCCCTGAGCCTGAGGGTTGATGATTCTTTTTCTGGAGGATGGGCAGAAACAAGGTTGACAACACCACCCGTTGTTTGAGGACCAAAAAGAATTTGACCGCTTCCCTTCAAGACTTCCACCGTCGTCATTTTATCGATAGGGGGAGTAAAATACAATTCAGACTCACCATAGGGATTGAGCGCAACGGGAATCCCATCCTCCAGCACCAGCACATTCCGGCTCCGGTCAGGATCCAGCCCCCGGATGCCAATATTGAGACGCAGTCCGGCACCTTCTTCATCCACTACATTCAATCCGGGTATTTTCCTGAACAACTCATTTCCATGAACAGGTGCTATTTTTCTGATGCTCTTAAAATCAATGACTGCAACGGAGCCCGGAACCTTTGACAGCACCCTGTCTCTTTGAGCAAGGATCTCAATCTGTGGCATGTTTACTTCTTTTGTTGAATCCACTCGGGCATCAAACTCCTGTGCCAAAACCATCCCCGACAAGATCCCCATCATGCACAACATCATCCATTTTTTCATTCCCTATAATTTTGAGGTGCAAAGATTAATCCGTTGCAGAAGGTTGAATTCCGAATTAAGGAAAACTGATTTGCGAAATACGAAAAACCAAAACCGGGAATGATGTAAGTTTACACCTTAACCAATACACTCCTGCATGAGAATTCTTGTTGCATCGTTTATGTTATTGATGGCAGTACATCATTCCCTTGCACAGTCTCGCATCAATATCATCCCAAAGCCTGCAATGGTGCAGGAATTGGAAGGAAGCTTTGCACCCAACAACAACAAAATTTATGTCAGCCCCCAATTTCGCGAAGTGGCTGTATTGCTTTCCGACCTCATGCGCTGGAAACAAAACAGGATCTCCCTCCTCACAAAAGGGGCAGTGCCTCCTGCAGGGTCAATCATCATTGAAAAAACAAAGGGCAACAAAAACGACAGTGCTGCCTATACCCTTGATATAAAGAAAAGGGGAATCCGCATCACTTCATCGGGATATGCAGGCGCCATCAATGCCATGCAGAGCCTGGCACAAATCATCCTCACGCAAGACCATAAAAATGAAATCCCCTGCGCCAGGATTCAAGACCAGCCAAGGTTTGGCTACAGGGGCCTGATGATTGATGTGTCCCGTCATTTTTTTCCGCCATCCTTCATCAAGAAAATGATTGACCTGATTGGGCTCTATAAAATCAATACGCTCCACATGCACCTTACCGATGCTGCCGGCTGGAGAATTGAAGTAAAAAAATATCCTGCATTGACAGCACAGGCCGCATGGAGAACCAGTTATGGCTGGAAAAAGTGGTGGAACAGCGACCGGGATTATGTAAACGAAGGTGAAGCAACCGCTTACGGCGGATATTATACCCAACTGGAGGCCAGGGAACTGGTTGCCTATGCGCAAAAAAGGGGCATCACCATCATTCCCGAAATTGAGATGCCCGGCCACTCGGAAGAAGTGATTGCCGCCTATCCTCAACTGGGCTGTGTGGGTGGGAAAAAAGGACAGGGTGAATTTTGCCTGGGCAATGATTCCACTTTCACTTTTATGCAGGATGTGATCACTGAGATGATGGATATTTTTCCATCCACCTACATCCATATCGGTGGAGATGAAGCGGGTAAATCCAACTGGAAATCCTGCAGCAAATGCCAGCAGCGCATCAAAGACAATCAACTGAAAGATGAATTTGAATTGCAGAGCTATGCCATCCGAAGAATGGAAAAATTCATTTCTTCCAAAGGGCGCCAGTTGCTGGGTTGGGACGAAATACTGGAAGGCGGTCTGGCACCGGGCGCAAGGGTGATGAGCTGGAGGGGTGAGAAGGGAGGCATTGAAGCGGCCAGGATGGGACATGATGTAATCATGACACCTGGCGGCACTTGCTATTTTGACAAATACCAGCAAGATCCTGCAACCGAACCCGAAGCCATCGGTGGTTTTCTTCCCCTGCAAAAAGTATACGAATACGAGCCGATGCCAAAAGAATTGGAGGCTGACAATCAAAAGCATTTGCTGGGAGCACAGGCCAATCTCTGGACTGAATATGTGCCCACCATGGAACATGCAGAGTACATGATTTTTCCAAGGATCATCGCTTTGAGTGAAGCGGTATGGAGTGAAAGAAAAAACATGGAATGGGGCGATTTTCAGTCCAGGCTTTCGCAACATTATAAACTCCTGCAGCGGCTGAATGTAAACTATTGCAGGCCATCAGACAGGGTTGAAATAAGGCCACTGATTGATGCTTCAGCCGGCACCACCAACATCATCCTCAGCTCAGAACAATTCAAGCCTGAGATCAGGTATACCCTTGATGGCAGCTTGCCCAACAGCAACTCAACCCTTTACGCAGGGCCATTCGACATCACCGGATCAGCACTGGTCAAGACCGCCATCTTCAGAAAAGGAAGAATGAGCCAGCGTCCAGACACCATCGACATCAACTTACACAAGGCGATAGGCAAAACCATCACCTACAACAAAAAATACAGCAGCAGCTATGTGGCACAAAAAGAAGCTACCCTGATCAACGGATACAGGGGATCACTGACCTACCAGGATGGCCAGTGGCAGGGCTTTTTGAATGATGTTGATGTTACCATTGACCTGGGAAAGGAAGAAAACCTGAGCAGGCTTCGATCGACCTTCATGCAGGTGACAGGCCCTGGCGTGTACATGCCACACTATGTTGAAGTTTCGCTGAGCCAGGATGGCAGCCAGTTTATCACATTGGAAAAAGCAATGAATGATGTGCCATCCACCGATCCCAAGCTGATCTTCAAAACATTTGAGGTCTCACTCAAAGGGCAATCGGCCCGCTATGTTAGGTTTGTGGCAAAACTGCAAAGAGGTTTTCTTTTTGCAGATGAAATCATCATTGACTAAAACTCCTTCTCCGCCATTTCACTTTGCGGAAGGTTGATTTTGCGGTTCTTTTTGATGAGGTTGAAGCCAACCGAAAGCTGCACCTGATCTGGCTCGTAGATATAATTGGTGGTGGTGTAGAAATTACTCCCCCTTGTGGTGATGCGCTGGATATTTGAAATACCCAAACCTGCATCCATGAACAACCACTGTGCCTGAAAGCTCCAACGGTTGTCTTTGCTTGTTTTTTTCACTGAAAAATTGGGCGTAAAAAATGCCCCATCTTCGCCCTGGGCAGTGGCCCTGAGCGACAGATAGTTGATACTGAACTGCAGCTGCCAGTTGGCCTTCAACGAAAGGCTCTGCGTCGCATTGATGCTGTAGACCCAACTGTTGTTGCTGAAGGGAAGACTACCATTGAACAGTGAACCACGGATATCGTATTGATAGACATTTCCCCCAAGCATCATTTGCCAGCCCTTGCTGATGCGATAGGCCAAATTGGCCTCTGCCCCTGTTTGTTTGGCCAGGCCTGCGTTCGTGAAAATCCTTCCCAGGATGGTATCATTGAAAACCTTGTTCACCCGCTGAATCGGGTTCTTGGTGCGCTGGTGATAAATGCTCATGGAAAAAATTCCTTTGGACATCTTGTGCTCTACGCCCAATTCCCAAATGCCGGTAAGCTCAGGCAACAATGCAGGATCTCCCTGTTCAAGGGTCTCGGAGTGTTCGCGTTCAGGGAAAGGATTGAGCTCAAAATTGTTTGTTCGCTTGATGCGTCTTGTGAACGACTGTTTTATTACAACATTTTCTGCAAGGGCATACCTGAAGAGGTAGGATGGGAAGAGGTTCAACAAAGGGAGCCTGTTGCCTTTCACATGATCGGAAAAAGAAAGATTGCGGAGCATCTGTTCGGCCCTCAATCCCGCCTGGTAACTCAACCTGCCTTTGGCATTGCTGTACTGCACATAGCCCGCATGAATATTGTTGCGCACAGCCACCTGGCTGCTGAAAAATGGATCTTTGACAAATTCCTGCATGCCCAGGTTTTTGTACCTATAAAGAAAATCACCCAACTGTTCATCGTAGCGGAACTGGTATCCAGTTTGCCAAACCCTGCTTCCCTTTTTATCAGTCAAATCTGCTTTCAAGCGGTAGGCATGCAGCGGATTTTTGCTCGGGTTGATGGTTTCCTGAATCATTGTTTTCAAACCTGGATAGCTGAGGTTTTGGTTGGTGGTCAGTGACTCCAGTGCTGCACCTTCATACTGCAATGAAAATGACAATTGTGTTGCCTTGCTGATTTGATGGCTTGACCCCAGGCTTGCAAGGGTAAATATTCCCTGTTTCTCTGCCGTGTTCTTGTTGAAATAATCAAAGGATGATTGTGCCCCGGTGAAACTATTTTTTCTGCTGTTGTTGTACAGCAGGTCAGCCACCCTTGTCTGGTATCTTTTACCCCTGTAAAAAGCTGCTTCCATCCTGTTGCGGGAATCGAACTGAAGCCCGGCAGAAACCCTTCCCCCAAAATTATACCGCTTGAAACTCCTTTCACCGTTGGAGGGAAATGAAGTAAACATATTGCCGATGCGCGTGTTCGCATTTCCTTCCCTGTAGCCCGCCATGTCATTCCTCAGGTAATTGAATCCGGAACTCCATTCCAGTTTACCTTTCTGGTATCCAATGGAAACATCCGCTGCATGGCGCTGCGGAGAAGTATAGCGCTGGTTGTCGAAGTCGTTGAATGGCGGTGTGCCCAGCATGATGTTGGACTGAACCATCAAGCCTTTTTCAGGAGCAGTTTTGGTGATGATGTTGATCACGCCACTCTTTCCATCTGCATCAAATGCAGCACCCGGGCTGCTGATGATTTCAATGCTTTCAATCGAGGAACCGGGGACCTGGGCCAAGACAAAAGCAGGATCTCCTTGTGTTGGTCGGCCATTCAACAATACCTGAAAACTGGATGATCCACGCAAATTGATCTCTCCTTGCCCGTTCACTGAAACAGCGGGAAGATTTTTGATGAGGTCAATGGCATTCCCATTGGCAGCATTGGCGTATTCGGCAGCACGAAAAACCTGCCGATCGATCTTGAAAGATACGGGTGGCTTTTTGCCTTTTACAACAATCTCGGTCAAGGACAATTTTCTGGGCAAGCTGTCTTGGGCATTGGCAGATGCTGCCAATGTCAACAAGAAAAAGAACATTTTCAATGTAGGCATTGCACAAATTTAGTGCAATAAGTGGCCAAAGGGCTATCCCCTTTGCACACCTTTGAAAAAGCCAACGGATTCAGCCATTCCCACCAAAGGATCACTCATGTCCTTTTCATATTCGATGCTGCAAACGCCACTGTAATTGATTTTTTCGAGGGCCTCAACAAAGGCGGGAAAGTTGATTGCACCCCTGCCGATCTCAATCACTTTGGCATCCTTTGCCATGGCAGTAACATCCTTGACGTGCAGATCAAATAGCCTGCTCCTGTATTCTTTCACTGCTTTTTCTGGCAAAACCCCTGCCCTCAACGTATGGCCGATATCGATACAAAGACCCATTCTTGCATCCATGTTCTTGATCCTGTCAAAGACGTCTTTTGGACTTGGGTAAAGCTTGTCTTCAGGACCGTGGTTATGGATGGCCATCCGTATGTTTGTTTCTTTTACTTTTTCTTCAGTATAGGTCAGCAGTTCAGGATTGGGTACACCAACAATCATGCTTACACCCACTTTCTGTGCATAAGCAAAGGCTTGATCCACGGCTTCCTTGCTTTTCATGTAAATTACCCCAACAGTATAAGGCTTGATCCCGGCATCACTGAGTTTTTTCTTCACCTCATCAATTTTTTCCTGGCTTGAATTCAGTGGAAGATGAAATTCCTTGATGGAGAGATGGTCAACCCCCAGGCGTTTCATCATGGCAATCGACTTGTCAAGGTCAAACTTTAAAAAAGAATATCCGGCAAAACCCAAAGGAAAACCGGCTCCTCCTTCAATGGCACTTGCGCTATCATGATTGGTCAAGGCATTTCCAAGAGAAGGCAATGCAGCAGCAGCGGCAAAACCGAAAGAGGCTTTTTGTAGAAAGTTGCGGCGGGAGTTCATGGTGAGGGGGTTATGGGTTGTGAGTTATGCGTTGTGGGTTGTTTTTCAATATCAAATCGGTAAACTTGATACTGAAGAAAATACGACCATTGAAATTAATAAACTCTCAACAAATAAATTGATTAATTTACGACAACGATTTCTTTCCCCAGCCTTCGGTTTAACCACCTACGGTTGGCTAACAAGTTCAACACCAATGCCTCCGGCAGACAAGCTCAACGCACAACCCAGAACCCAAAACGCAGAACCCACAACCCACTATATGCCCCAAAGACGCGAATTTCTCAAGAGCACTGCAGCAGCAAGCGGATTGATGATGCTATCTTCATTCACTGAGCAACAAGAAACAACCCTGCCGGTGGAAACCCGCATCCGGTTTTCTGTCATCAACATCAACCACAGCCATATCTATGGCATGTGCAATGCCGTCATCAAAGGCGGAGGTGAACTCGTAGCGGTTTATGCAAAAGAGCCAGCCCTTCTGGCGGCATTTGTAAAGGCCTATCCGCAGGTCAAGGTAGCATCGAGTGCCAAGGAAATTCTGGAAGACAAAAGCATCCAGGTAGTCCTCAGTTCAGGCATCCCTGACGAAAGGGGGCCACTGGGCGTGGAAGTGATGAAACATGGAAAAGATTACCTGGTAGACAAGCCAGGCCTCACAACACTGGAGCAGTTGGCAGAAGCAAGGAAAGTGCAGAAGGAAACCAAACGCATTTATTCCATCATGTTCAGTGAACGTTTTGAAAACAAGGCTACCGTCAAGGCTGGAGAACTGATCAAGGCTGGTGCCATTGGCAAAGTGGTGCAAACCATTGGCCTTGGACCACACCGGATGAGTCCCAAAAGCAGGCCCGAATGGTTCTTTGACAAGAAAAGATATGGCGGCATCATCTGCGATATCGGTTCGCATCAATTTGACCAGTTCCTGTTTTTCACTGGCTCTACGGCAGCAGAGGTCGTTGCCTCACAAACCGGCAATGTCAACAACAAGCAATATCCCCTATTTGAGGATTTTGGCGATGTCATGCTGAAAGGCAATGGTGGTGCAGGATACATCAGGGTAGACTGGTTTACGCCCGATGGCCTGAAAACCTGGGGCGATGGAAGGCTGACCATTCTTGGAACCGATGGATTCATTGAGATCAGGAAAAACATAGACATTGCCCGATACGGATCAGGCAATCACCTTTACATGGCCAACAACAAGGAGACCATCTATCTTGATTGCAACAACGAGCCACTTCCCTTTGGCAAACAATTTGTGGATGATGTCATCAACAGAACAGAAACTGCCATGCCACAAGCGCATTGCTTTTTGGCAACAGAACTGGCACTGAAGGCACAGAAATTTGCCAAAAAAATCTGAACTGCCAGACCACCAATCGGCTGAGCAGCGATTTTTTTGCCACTGGAAATTTAGTGCGACAGCCCTTTCTTCAATACCCATACAGCCGCTTCCGTCTGGGTAGTTGGGGGCATGTCTGTCTGGTCAAGTATATCAAACAGCGTTGCAAATTTCCTGCTCACTGTTGGATTGCTTTCGGCAGTGAGCTTCCGGCCTTCGTAACAAATGACTGAAAGATCATGCTGCCTTTGAAGGTCTTTCACTGTTGTCTTTACCCTCGGATCCATCACTACAGTCAAAGGCTGATCAAACTGCTGCCCATTCACTTTCATTCTGACAGTATACTTCCCAGGCATCACCCATGGTGAAGTAGGATCAGGGCTGGTGTTCCCTTTTACAGCTGCGATGGGAAAAGATGCGGGTTCATTGAGCGGCTGATAGCGCAGGTCCCAGGAAAAACGCTGCGTTCCAGATTTGTTTGAGAGGATTTGTTGTGGCTTGAGCCAATAGTCAGGTACGTTTCCTGGAGGAACCTGATAAAGGGTATCCTTGCTGCTGTATGTCCTGATGATCTTGCCCTGGGCGTTAAGGATTTCCACCACCAATGCTGTTTGCGCATCTTCTTTCAGGAAAATATCGATAAGCGCGCCGTCTGGAGGATTCTCTCCGGCAGGTTCCTCGGGTGGCAGGGGGGTGTCTGTATTCATGTTCCAGCGCACACGCATTGCCTGTTGTGGTTTAAAGAGTACAACAGGACCAGCAACCTGTTGCTGTGCAATTTGACGCAAGGGGGTAATATTATCCATGATCCAGAAACTCCTTCCATGGGTGCCAAGGACAATATCATCATCCTTGATGACCAGATCGCGGATGGATGTACTTGGCATGTTCATGCGGAGCGATTGCCAGTGATCTCCATCATCAAAAGAAACAAATACGGCATTTTCAGTGCCAGCAAATAACAATCCTTTCACGCGCGGATCTTCCCTGACAGTATTGATGGGATCATTGGGCAATCCGTTTACAATTTCTTTCCATGTTTTTCCACCATCATGGGTTTTGTACACATGCGGACGCATGTCATCACAACGGATCCTGTTGACAGCAACATAGGCAGTAAGGTCATCAAAATGACCTGCATCAATCTGCGAAACCTTGCTCCAAGACGTCACGCCAGCCGGGGTGATGTTTTTCCAATGCAAGCCGCCATCAACAGTAAGATGAACCAACCCATCGTCGGTCCCTGCCCACAATGTATTGATGTTTTTATGGGAAGGAGCCAATGCATAGACCACCCCCCTTCTTGGCATGGTTTTCATCTTGTCCGTACTGAAAATGCCAACACTTGCTGGCACATCATATGTTTCACGGGTAAGGTCAGGACTGATGGTTTGCCAGCTTTGTCCACCATTGGTGGTTTTGAAAATGACATTTCCTGCAAAAAACAGGGTCTTGTTGTCGGCAGGTGAAAAGATGACTGGCGCCGTGCGAATGAAGCGAATCTTCCCGCTCCTGACAGGTTCAGGTGATATGTTCTGCACCTGTCCGGTGCGTTTGTCAAACCTTGTGATCTTGCCCCCATAAATGATGTTCGGATCCAGTGGATCCGGTGCCACATAACCATACTCCTCAACACCCACAGGGTGCCATTCCCTGAAGCTGATGCTTCCATCATTTGACCTGGAAACTATTCCTACTGAACCACTTTCCTGCTGCCCACCATAAACATTGTAAGGAAAAGCATTGTCTGTACTGACATGATAAAATTGTGCTGTGGGTTGATTGTACCAGGAAGACCAGGTTTCACCACCGTTTACAGTTACCACACCGCCCTGATCCACTCCCAATGCCATGATATTGGAATTATTCGGATTGATCCAGATGCGATGATAATCATCACCGCCGGGAGCACCTTTGATGCCCTTCCAGTTTTTTCCACCATCAACCGACTTCCACATCACCACATTGGCTGAATAAACAATGTCTGCATTTTGAGGGTCTGCTTTAACTTCTGCAAAATCACTTCCCCGGCCCCAGAGCCTTGGATCGCTGGTAAGCAATTGCCATGTTTCCCCGGCATCATCACTGCGATAGATGCCACCATTTTTCTCTGCGTCCACTGTGGCATAGAGCCTGTTCGGATTGCTTTGGGCGATGGTAAAGCCAATGCGGCCCAGTCCGTCTTCTGTTGTGTTGGGCAGGCCCTTGGTCAGGCGCTTCCATGTATCTCCTCCGTCAGTAGATTTGAACAAACCACTTTCCTTGCCGTTCCAAGCACCATTTTCCCAGGGTCCTTGGCGGGCAGCCCAGATATCTGCATAAATCACCTGTGGGTTGACCGGATCAATGGAAACCTGAATGGCTCCCGCATTTTCATTGAGGTAAAGCACCTGCTTGAAAGTTGCACCGCCATCAAGTGTTCTGTAAACCCCACGTTCCTTGTTGGGACCATATGGATGACCCAATGCAGCCACAAAAACCCTGTTCTCATCCCTGGCATCAACAGCAATGCCTCCAATCTGTTGGGCATCACCAAGCCCCAGGTTTACCCAGGTCTTTCCTGCGTCAATAGACTTGTATACACCATTCCCCACAGAAAGGTCTGGCCTTTGTATGCCTTCCCCACTGCCAACATAAATAACATCGGGATTTGAAGGCGCCACAACAACATCGCCTACTGAGCCTGTATTTTGCGCGTCAAAAATAGGCTTCCAGGTATGGCCGTAATCATTGGTTTTCCATACACCACCATTGTTCACGCCAATGTAAAAAACATTGGGCTGTCCTGCAACACCTGAAACCCCAACTGTTCTGCCTGCGCGGTGCGGTCCAATCATCCTCCATTTCAAAGATGAGTAGAATTGAGCGTCTGCTGTTTGGGCATCTGTATCAGGCAACAGAAAAAATATGGCCATCATGGCTGTGATGAAAAATCTTACTTGCATAACTGTATGGGGGATTGATGAATTATTTATTTGTCCTTGTCATGATGAAGTTAAACTTTCATCAGAAATGAATCACAATTTTTGCTTATTTTCAACAACAAACGAACGATAAAACCAAAGTCATGCCAAAACAAAACAACAGAAGGAATTTCATCAAGCAGGGCTCGATTGCCGCTGCAGGTTTTTTAATTGTTCCCCGCCATGTAATTGGCAAGGGATACACAGCCCCGAGCGACAAGCTCAACATCGCTGCCATTGGTGCAGGAGGTAAAGGGCAATCAGATCTTTTCAACTCCTACAACAATGGAGCCAACAATGTGGTGGCCATGGCCGACCTGGATTGGGACAAGTGCAAAAGCTCATTTGAAAAATTTCCCAACGCTGCGAAATACCGTGATTTCAGGGAAATGCTGGACAAGTCTGGAAAAGACATTGATGCAGTAACCATCTCAACACCAGACCATTTTCATGCCTATGCCGCCATGGCCTGCATGTCGATGGGCAAACACGTATATGTACAAAAGCCACTGACGCACAACATTGCTGAAGCCAGGATGCTTACCGAAGCTGCAAGAAAAAACAAGGTTGTTACCCAGATGGGAAACCAGGGCGCTTCCAACCCTTTGCAGAAAGTTGCCATGGATTGGTTCGATAAAGGATTGATTGGAACGGTTCATACTGTGAACATCTGGACAGACAGGCCGGTATGGCCACAAGGGATTCCGGTGCCAACAGACAAGCCTGCCTTGCCCGCCTCCATGTCGGCCAAGGACTGGGATACCTGGATTGGACCAGCAGCGTATATGGACTACAATCCCCTTTTCCATCCCTTCAAATGGCGCGGATGGTGGAATTTCGGTACAGGTGCATTGGGCGATATCGGATGCCATACCATTGACTCTCCGTTCAGGATACTCGGACTGGGCTATCCAACCGAAGTGGAATGCAGCGTAGGTTCTGTGTTCATCAGGGATTGGAGTCCTGAATTCATACCAGAAGGTTGTCCTCCTTCCTCCCATGTTGAAATCAAATTTCCTGCCACCAAGAAAAACAAGAGTCCATTGAAAATGGTTTGGATGGATGGCGGTATTCGTCCTTTCCACCCCGACCAGCTGCCGGCCAATGAGCCACTGAGCACAGACGGCAACGGAGCCAATGGTATCTTCCTTCATGGTACAAAAGGATTGATGGCCATTGATATGTATGGAGGCAGGCCCAAGATTTACCTGAATACAGGTGAAAAAATCGTTGCGCCAGAACCAGACAAGAATGCGGTGAAACTGCCTGAATTTGGGCACCAGGTCTCCTGGACTGAAGCTTGTAAGGCTGGCTTCAACAGCAAGGCACACAAGGAACTCAGCTCATCATTCGACTACTCCGGGCCGCTCACTGAAACCGTACTCATGGGTAACCTGGCCATCAGGAGTTACATGTTGCGCAAAGAGGTCACAAGAGCAAATGGCAACAAGGCATTCGAGTTCTATGGCAGAAAGAAACTGCTGTGGGATGGTGCTTCTATGAAGATTACCAACTTTGACGATGCCAACCAGTTTGTATCCAGGATCAACAGGTCTGGCTGGGAGTTCAAGAAATAAAGCGTTTACATCATTTTTATTCAAAGGCGTTTCTTGACAGAAACGCCTTTTTTTATGCCTGCTTACGTAGCCCTCATGAGGACTGATAAGCGTAAATACGTAATCTTGAAAATGGTTTTGACAATTGCTTTCTAGGGCCAAAAATCCGCCGTAATCTTGTAATGTCAATGCGACGCTACTCTACGAAGCCAGCAAAGACATCCAATCCTAAAAAACCGAAAATCCAATCCAAAAGAAAAACCAAATCCAATCCTAAACCAAACGTCAGCAAAATCCAAAAGAAAAACCAAATCCAATCCTATCCAAAAATCACAGGCATCCACATCCATGAAACCGTAAAACAAAAAATGCTGCCTGAAAATATTGCCCCGCTTCTGCGGGGCATTTTTTTAAACACAGGTACTCTTGTTTTCAGGATGTGGCCTGAATAAAAACCGGAATCAACCTACACAAGTATATCCCCGAATGTTCCAGTAAGCAACCCGTTAAAAAATTTCTTCTTTTGTGGAATTTTAAATGGCTTATTTCAACATAGAAAGGGCTGCATCGATGTAAGTGAAATTCTCCGGTTGGTGATGGTGAATTGGGGTTGTCACTTTGGATTCGCCCAACCGCACAACAACAGCATTTTTCTCAGGAATGATGTATACATATTGACCAAACAGGCCGTTTTGGGCAATGGCATGCACGCCACTGTGGTTGACCATCCAATACTGATAGCCATAAAAATCTACCGGCTGATCATTTTCGCTCCTGTCCTTCAAATGGGTTGCAGGGGTCGTTGCTTCAGCAATGTATTTTTCAGAAACAAGTTGCTTTCCATTCCAGTTTCCCTTGTTCAGTACAAGCTGGCCAAATTTTGCATAATCCCTGGCCACTGCATTGAAACAACAGAAGGCCTTTTCATGTTTTCCTGCACCATCGAGCAGCCAAAGGGCATCTGCATTGGCCCCCATGGGCTTCATAAACCTCTCAGAAACCAGTGCTGAGATGGACTGACCAAATACTTTTTCTACAATCAGTCCCAACACCTGGGTATCACCGCTGCGGTACTGCCAGTAAACTCCAGCCTCCTCTTTCTTTTCCATCATGTTCACCATGTATTCCTCATCATCACCATAATATCCGTAGGCATTCATGCTAAAATAATTTTTGTCTGCTTCATTGTAGTTTGTACCTGAACTCATGGTCAGTAAATCCTTGATGCGGATTTTATCCAGACCGTTGGTTTTGAAATGTGGCAAATAGTTGCCTGCAGGTTCATCCACAGATTTGATTTTCCCTTCATCGATAGCAATGCCAATCAGCAGGGAGATGATGCTCTTGGCCGCAGAAAAAGATCCACTGATTTTGGCACTGTCATACCCATCCCAATATTTTTCATAAATGAGCTTACCATCCTGAATGACGAGAAAAGCATGCGTGTCGTTGGAGTCTATGATGGTCATGAACTCCTGGGGAATCTGCTTTTGGTTGTATGCGGTATCGAATGGCCATGCCTGAGGTGAATTACCGCTTTCAACCACTCTTACAGGATGGGTCTTGTGATCATGAATGGTATGTACTCCCCAGGTGGCAAAATTTTTCAAATGCGAAAACCTGTTGGTAAACGTAAGCCCAAGCGTTACCAGTAAAATGGCAACAATAAAAACCAATATTTTTTTTAACATAAAAGTTGTTTAGCCCAATAAAAATGGATCATTAAAAGTCACCTTGAAGGTAGTACGTTCTATTGAAATGGCTGCTTATGGATTACTTTTGCACCAGCATCAATCAATAAAATAGTTTTCAATGCATTTATTAGCGGTCGAAGACATCAGCAAAGTGGAAGAGGGCCGGACGCTGGTTAAAGAAGTTTGCTTTTCCATTTCGGCATTTAAAAAAGTTGCCTTGATGGGTGAAACCGGTTCTGGGAAAAGCACAGTCATGAAAATGGTGGCTGGATTGGTGCAGCCCAGTGCAGGGAATGCCTTTTTTGAAGGATTGCGCATCAAAGGGCCAGATGAAGTACTGCTGCCAGGACATGAGGCCATTGCCTACCTTTCTCAGCACTTCGAATTGAGAAACAATTACCGCGTGCACGAATTGTTGGAGATGGCCAACAAGATGGGAGATGAGGAAGCTGCAACAATTTATTCGATTTGCAGGATCAACCACCTGCTGGACCGCAAGGTGCATCAACTTTCTGGTGGAGAGCGTCAACGCATCGCCCTGGCACGTTTGCTGGTTGGTAAACCACGACTGCTCCTGCTTGATGAGCCTTTTACCAACCTCGACCTGTTCAACAACAGGATCATCAATGATGTGATTCACCAGGTCTCCAAAAAGATGGCCATTACCTGTATGCTGGTTTCCCATGACCCTTCAGAAGTATTGTCCTGGGCAGATGAGCTCCTGATCATGAAACAAGGACATCTGGTCTTTCAGGGTTCGCCCAAAGAGGCGTATTCAATACCCATGGATGAATACATTGCCGGACTGCTGGGGGAGTACAACCTGATTTCACCTGACCAAAGCATCCTTTACAAGCTGTTTAGGGTTGAGGGTAAAGAAGGAAACATTTTTATCCGTCCTGAAAAAATTGGTATTGGCAAGGATGCAAGCAAGGGAATTTCCGGCGCTGTGATAGAAGTAAAATTTATGGGGGGCCACTATCGCC
>Ga0214921_10006721_pt1 | contig 15584 bp, 15 predicted proteins | sample LL1505_MetaG_FD_177992 | JGI IMG/M metagenome (GOLD analysis project Ga0214921, IMG submission 177992) | Freshwater microbial communities from Lake Lanier, Atlanta, Georgia, United States - LL-1505 | ecosystem: Environmental > Aquatic > Freshwater > Lake | place: USA: Georgia | collected...
TTTCGGGGACATTTTGTATTAACCCATAAGGACTTCACCTCAAATCAATAATTATTTTTTGTCCGTTTTTATCATCCCTTTTATGGCCTCGTATAATATGGGAGCTGTTTCAGAACCCAGAGAGTTAATTTCTCCATAAGGGGCGTCTTTGAATACTACCCGTTATTTAAATTATTAGCAGTGGAATCTCTGGTTATAGATAACCATTTTGGTGGATTGATTATTTAAAGGCAAAATGGCTCAAATAAGAATAAAGTATCGGTCTCTCTAAGTACATGTTTTTTGTTAAACAGTGTCTTTTTAGCTTTGAGGCAAAAAGATGAGACAAGTTTACACAAAAAGTCAGAAGCAGAAATTTGTTCTGGCATATGAAGAATCCATGAGCGAGAAGGTTCCATCTACTCCTATATATGTCAGGCTGTTTTCCTTTTACTTAACCATGCTCTTTACTCAATTATCTTCCAATATCCTGTTTTGTCACTACCAATTCGTTCTATTTTTCCGTTGTCTTTAAGATCTTTAATTTTTCGTCTTATTGTGCTTAGACTCATTTTTATGCGTTCGCCAATTTCCTTGGCTGTTATTTTGTTGTCTTGCTCAATTAATGATAATACAGTTTCATTTACAGTGTCAATTTGTGGTTTTACAGTGTCATTTTCAGTGTCAGCAAGAATGTGCATTTCTCGGTTCTTGAGAAAAAAATTTCCTTTAAGTATAAGGTTTGAAAGAAAAAAGATTAAAAACTTTTCTGTCCTATAAATACCTATTGACAAGTCTTCGTAATTGGCTCTTACCAAAGCATTTCTGAAATACCAAGAGTAGTCTGCAAACAAGTCATTGTTCACGTTTTTGAATCCTAATTTTCGCAAATATTTGATCAAAAATATAGCTGTTGTTCGTGTGTTGCCTTCGCCAAAAATGTGGATTTGCCACAAGTTGGAAATAAAGTGAGCTATCTGTTCTATAATGTCTTTTTCGCTTAGTCCTTTGTAACTAAATTTTCTTTCCCGCTCAAATTCGTATTCTAAGGTTGCTCTCAAACTGTCAGCACTTGCGTAAAGAACAGTTTCTCGGTTTAGCACCCATTCTTTTTTTGTAATGTTGTAATCACGAATTTTTCCTGCGAATTTGTAAATACCTGTAAATAACCTACGATGAATTGTCAAGTATTCTGCAGGTGAAAAGGTAAAGGTTTGTTCACTCAACATTTCAGCTATTCGTGCCGAAACTTTGTCGGCTTCTTCAGTTCTGTCTTCGTCTTTTTTGGTTGGGTGTTGTTGGTAGTAACTTTCAATTCGTTTTTTTACTTCATCAATGGTGATGTCGCCTTCAATGTTTTGTTTAGCCGTTTCAATGAGATATTCAGACGGTTTTAAGCCGTCCACTTGTTGCAAGCCAATAGCCGTTTTCCAAACCTTTGCTTTCTCGGCTTTGTTCGGCTCTCCTTGTCTTAAATATTCATCGAAGTTTTCCATTGTTTATTTTACAAAGGTCCTTATTTTTCTCTTGTTTATTATTGCCTAAAATAATAAATCTAAAATTGTAATTTTTTTCTGTTGGACATTGGTTGTAGACAAGTCTGTAGGGTTTCCACTAACGTTTTTCATGTTGGCGATGTTTCCTTGTGTTGTCCCGCATGTGCTGGGGCAAGGCAATATTGCTTACATGCTGTTAGGGGGTCGGCCTTTTTTGTCATAATGAGTTATATTCACCTGCTTTCAGACTTTTCTTTATTTTTTTAAATGCCTCAATAGTCAAATCTACTTCCTCAAAAGTATAATCTGCTGTAGGTATTAATCGCAATAGAATCATTCCTTTAGGAACAATGGATACATAACCACTGAGCAGAATATATTGAAATTTTCTCTGATGTCATGAACAACATAGGCGGTTTCTGCTACGTAATCCTATAGTTTGTTCAACAATAAGGACTTCACCTCAAATCAATAATTATTTTTTGTCCGTTTTTATCATCCCTTTTATGGCCTCGTATAATATGGGAGCTGTTTCAGAACCCAGAGAGTTTATTTCTCCATAAGGGGCGTCTTTGAATGAATAGGTGTAGGGCGGTTTTTCGTCCCACTGACTCTTTGGAACAATGTAGCCAATCATGTCATTGGAAAGCCCCATGGTGAATGAATACTTGGAAGAAATAAAACTTCTCAAAGGCGGTGTTTCAAAGGGCGCCATACTGAAGTCCTGACCTTTAGGCTTTTCTACTCCTCCGTTTAATATTTCCGGATATAATTCTCCCGGATAGTGTAAAAAATGGATGCTGCCAAGTTGCCAGGCCGCAATTTCTGTTCGAATATTTATCCAGCTACTCGCACCCCGACTTACTACGCCCATAAATGCTGCTAAGCGGTACAATGGATTTGCCAAAGGTAGTTCCAGGGTTTGTGCTTTTATACTCAATTTAGCTTTTCTTAAAATTTGATTGTCACCTCCAGGACTTAAACTCTGTATGCCTAAAGCAGCTAATTGATACCCTTGAGCCTTTGCCTTTTCAAAATCTGGTTCCAGATAAACACGGTCTTCCCTGAAGCCGGGAATAGGAAATCTTGGGGAAGAAGTCATCAGTCCGCCAATGGCGCCAATAGAAAAAATAGCAGTTCCTCCCAATCCCTCCATCAGGGTAGAATCTCCTCTTTGTACTCCTTTTTCCAAAGCCTCCCTCAAAAAGTGCGGGAAATCAGATGTTAGGTACAGATTTTTATTCCAAAGGGTTTCCGGATGATTTGACCAGTTAAAAAAGACACCAAGGGTTGTATCTGAAACAGCATCAATGGCTTGTAAAATATTAATTCGTGGATCCATAACGATGGGGTCTCTGGAATCCTCCACCAGATTAGTGGCTCCGGTAAGGTCGTGACCAACTTTGATGATAGCAGGTCTTAATCTTTTATGTGCTTCGGTAATGGAGGCTAAAATGCCCTGCTGTACTTGTTCTGTGTAAGCCTTATTTACCCCAGAGGAGAAAGGCGTTTTACCCCAAAGTCCCACCAAATCGGGTGTTTCGTGACTATGAGTGCTCATAACAATCACATAATCAATATCTAAACTGGCTGGAACCTTTTTTCTGACTCTTAATATGTCATCGGCTCCAAAACCGATGGCATCAATAACGGTTAAAGCAATTTTATTTTCCCCATTAGAAATAATCATGGTACGAGCCCAAAGTGGGTCATGGACACCCATGGCTGGTCTGTTATTTTGGAAACCTGCCATCCAGACGGGGTCAAATCTGCCATTTCCATTACCGTCTTTAAAGGTATCCCCATCTTTAGGGTTATATTGTGCATCTCCGTTTTTATCTATCCAGGTATCGGGTACTTCCGGTGTAATATCGATAGCAGAAAATCCAGCTTGCAAGAAATTTTCTTTTGAATCGATATGAAGATTTAAACCTCCATCAGGATGTCGGTCTCTAATTGCCCAGCTAAATCTTATAAGAATGAGGGTCAGCAAAAAAAGAATGAATACTGTTATACGCAGAAACCATTTACCAATCATGAGCATTATTTTAAATAAAATATAATAAAGATCAGTTTATTTTTTCATTTAATAAAGAGTAACAAATATGAATACCCTCCAGAAAATTGCTGAATTTCAAATTTTCATCTGCAGCATGAATATTATTGTCTGGATTAGGAATATTGACAGCTAGTGCAGGAATGCCAAGAGTAGTGATAAACGGGGCGATAGGTTGAGAACCACCGGTGGATCTGACCTTTACATACTGATGGCCAAATGTTTTTTTCATTGATTTTTCTACCCATATTCCTAAATCTGAATTTAAGTCTGTACGATAGGCTTTCGAGCCAGCTCTAAAGGACAAAAAGGCAAGTTTAGGATAAATTTTTCTTTCCTCAGCACTGGGTTCTTGATCCACCAAATGAAAACCTGCTTGCAAAACATAGTTTTTGAATAATTCAATCATTTTTTCAGCAGGCGTTTCGGGTACCAGTCGAATATCAAATTCGGCAATGGCATCTTCTGGAATAATGGTAGTGGATAACCGGCCTATTTTAGCGGCCGATATTCCTTTAATATTGAGCGATGGATATTGTAAGGCTTCTTGAAAGGAATCCCCAATTTTTTCAGGTTTAGCAATGCCGACTCTCGATAAAAGTTCTTCCGTTTCGTCTGGCACTTCAGCAAGCACAGACTTAGTAAGGCTGTCAATATAAACGGAATCATAAAATCCGGGAATCAAAACACGACCATCTTCGTCTTTCATGCCACTGATCAGTCTTGAAAGAGCAAATACCGGGTTTGGAACAAAATTTCCATATTGACCACTATGCATAGGATTTGAAGGACCAAAGACCCGAAGAGTCACTGATAATATACCTCTAGCACCAAAAGTTAAAGTGGGAAGATTGGAAACATGTCTGGTTCCATCTAAAATAATCATCCAGTCAGCAGCAAAAGTCTCTTTATTTTCGGTAACTGCGAGGGGAAGGGTAGGTGAGCCCAGTTCTTCCTGAAAGTCCATGATAACCTTTATGTGATAATCGCTGGTTTTTCCTTCTTCTTGCATCATTTTCAAGGCAGTAATAAAAGCTACAACATTTCCTTTTGAGTCAGAAGTGGAACGTCCAAAAATCCTCCAGTCAGGCTGATAATTAAATTTTACCTTTTCCCATGGTACGATCTGCCATTGATTACCTATCGGTTTTTTAACCACTGGAATAAAAGGATTCTCCTGGGACCATTCCGATGCATCAAAAGGCTGACCGTCTATCTGTAGATAGAAAAGAATCGTTTTAGCCAATTTATTGGCCGATTTTTTTTCTGCCAATAAAATGGGAACCTCCTTGGTCGTAACTATTTCAGTTTTAAAATCCAGTTTCTGGAATACTTGCTCACACCAGTTAAGGTTAAATTGAACATGTTCTTTATTTGACCCTAAATTGGGAATGGTTAGAAATTCTCTAAGCATCTCAAGCCCTGAATGGAAAGATTCCATCGGTTTATTTTCTTTTAAAAAGGAATCAAGCATTTGAGCACCAAGTAAATGGGGGATAATATGAAGGAATAAAAAAGGAAGCCATAATTTAAATTGAATCATGATTTAGCTTTTTCGAAATTTGAGAGGTTGAAGCTAATCCCACTTTATCTGAATTTTTTCATCTGAATTAACCGCTTTGAATATGGCTTCGATAATTATCATATCTTTTAATCCCTCTTTACCATCTACCGGTAAAAAGGGCGTTTTATCTCGTAAAATAATCTCGGCCATCTCTTCCATTTGACGTAATTGATGAGTAACATGTGGCTGCGTGAATTCCCCTTTATGTGTTTTACCTTTGATGGGGCCGTAACCCGTTGCGGGTTGTAATTCAGCAAATCCCGAATGACCAGTCAATAAAAAGCGGTCCAGAAAACTGGTATTATAGGTGGATAAGCAGGAAGCAACGGCTCCATTTGGAAAGCCCATCTGGAATTGAATGGTTTCATCTACGCCCTCTTTAAATTTTACTGGATCTGTTTTAGTTTCCTGTGCGGTAACCCAGACTGGATCCTCGCCAATCATATATCGTGCCCCATTTATGGCATAAATTCCAATATCCATCATAGCACCTCCACCAGCCAGATCTTTATTTAGGCGCCATTGATTGGGGTCGCCGATTTTAAATCCACATAGTCCTTGAAAAAAAACTAATTTCCCAAATTCCCCGGCCATTCTCATGCGAACTATTTCCTGCGTTTTAGCCTCAAAATGCATTCGGTAGCCGACCAGTAATTTTACTCCTGCTTTTTCACAAGCCTGAACCATCTCCTTTGCCTCACCTACGTTAACGGCCATTGGTTTCTCACAAATAACGTGCTTACCGGCTGCAGCCAGACGAATTGCTTGTTCTTTATGTTGGGCATTGGGCGTACATATATATACTGCATCAATGTCAGGATTATTCCTGATAGCATCGAAATTTCCATAATTATAGCAACTCTTATCAGGCACCTGATATTTATTTTTCCATGTTTCAATTTTTGAAGGCGTTCCACTAATAAGCCCGGTAATTTTAACCCTCTCACTATCCTTAATAGCTTCTGCGACACGGTTCGCATAACTCCCTAATCCAAGAAAAGCGACCCGTAAGGGAGGACCTTCAGGCATAGGCTGGATTTCGGGTGGGGTATAATTTTCTGCAAGTTCTGGTAACAGGCTTATCATGCCCAGAGACAAAGGGAGCATTTGAAGAAAATCACGACGGTTGCGCATCAGAGAAACATTTTTAGGATTTTGGTTAAAGATAATTATTTAATTCAAATTTGATTTTCAACCATAATTATTTTTTAATGATACCTAATATTAGGTATTTTTGAACAGGGTGACTTTTGACATCTTCTTTTTTTAGCATTGAATATATATTTGGATTAATTTTGTGTTAATTAGATTAAATCAAAATAAGGATTATCGTGGTAAAGGTTCAAACTGGAGAAAAAATACTTTCTTGTGCTAAAGTCGGCTTTAAAGGGGTGGTTTCTCATTTTAATGATGAGCATGTAGCTTGTCGTTTAATTTCAATGGGATTAGTTCCAGGATGTACCGTTGAAATTTTACATAAAGCTCCTTTTGGAGGTGGCTGGTATGTAAAATCAGATAGTCTGCATATTGCTATGCGCATTGAAGAGGCAAGTTGTATTGTGTTGAGGTAAATTTATTTCAGATTAATTATTGTGGAATCAGAACGGAAGCCAATCTCAGTTGCCCTTATAGGTAATCCCAATTGTGGAAAAACATCCCTCTTTAATTATATTACGGGTTTACAGCAAAAGGTAGGTAATTTCCCCGGTGTTACGGTTGATATCAAATCTGCGGAAACAAAATTACCTGGCGGCGAGGTAATTTCGTGGGTTGATTTTCCGGGTCTTTATAACCTGTATCCCACCTCCAGAGACGAAAAGATGGTGGTTCAAAGCCTGTTAGACACAAAAGATATCTATCATCCGGAATTAATTTGTTACGTTGCTGATGTCACCAAACTTGAAAAGCACCTGTTACTTTTAGACCAGTTAAGGGATATGCAGATTCCTTTAATTTTGGTTTTAAATATGGTGGATTTAGCTCAGAAAGAGAATCTGGAGATAAACGCAACGCTTTTAGCTAAAAAATTAAATATTCCAGTCGTTTCGGTAAGTGGTAGAAGTGGTGAGGGTATTGGAAACTTGTTTAATGCCATAAAAGAACAGATTGTAAAGGAACAAATTTCTGTTGATGTCCAACATTCAGGGTATAAGTTTTCAGGAGAAGAAACTAATATCATCGAAGAACTTAAACCATTTTTCCCTTCATTTTCTGCCTATAAACGATTACTAATAGCCCATCATGCATCATGGCTTCCTTTTATTTCAGCCAGTGAAAGAATTCATCTTTTAAGTATTCTGGGTGAAAATTCGTTTAAAAGTTTGCCTTTTCAAGTAAGGGAGGTAACCCAGCGATATAACTTTTTTACTCCTTTGATTTCAAGTGTATTAAAGAAAAAATTAATTGATGGTTTTACATTTTCTGAAAAACTCGATGGATTACTAACGCATCGTTTTTTAGGTTTAATCGTGTTTTTAGCCGTTTTGACTTTTTTGTTTCAATCTCTTTACATTTGGGCAGAATGGCCTATGATGATTATAGAAGAGGGTTTTTCAAACTTCAGTAACTACGTTTCTACTTATTTACCAGATGGGTGGTTCAACCAGTTCTTAACAGAAGGCTTAATTGCTGGCCTTGGTGGTATTTTAGTTTTTATTCCTCAGATTGCCTTATTATTTTTCTTAATTTCTGTGCTGGAAGAAATTGGATATATGGCTCGTGCAGCCTTCCTTTTCGACAGAATCATGCAACTCTTTGGGCTCAACGGAAGGAGTATGGTGGCGCTAATTTCTGGCGGTGCTTGTGCTATTCCAGCGATAATGAGCACCAGGACCATTGCTTCATGGAAAGAACGATTAATAACCATTTTGGTTACTCCCTTTATCAGCTGTTCTGCAAGAATTCCCGTTTATACCGTACTTATTGGTCTGGTAATACCTTCTAAAACAGTTGGTTATATTTTTAATTTACAAGGATTAGCATTCCTTGGATTATATTTATTAGGAATCTTTGCCGCTTTAATATCAGCATTATTACTAAAATGGTGGATAAAAAGCGATGAACCTTCTTTCCTTTTACTGGAACTACCCGATTATAAATTACCTGTTTGGAGAAATGTAGGATTAACAGTTTGGGAGAAAGTAAGAACATTTACCTTCGAAGCTGGCAAAATTATCATAATCATTTCTATAGCTCTCTGGTTTTTAGCTAATAACGGTCCCGATGTAAAAATGGAAGCTGCCAAAAAGGAAGCAATTAGAGTATCAACAGAGAGGCAACTCTCTCAGAATGAAACAGATAATCTTTCCAAAGCTTATCTGCTTGAAGCATCTTATGCGGGAATTCTGGGAAAAACGATGGAACCCATTATTCGTCCTTTAGGGTTTGACTGGAAAATTGGTATTGCTTTACTGACTTCATTTGCAGCGCGTGAAGTTTTTGTAGGTACAATGGCAACGATTTACAGTCTCGGTCAGAATGATGACGAATTAACTTTAAGGGAACGCTTGTCGGTAGAGAAAAATCCTGAAACAGGAAAACCAAGGTATGATCTGGCAACGGGCATTTCCCTTTTGCTTTTCTATGTTTTTGCCATGCAATGCATGAGTACCCTGGCTGTTGTGAAAAGAGAAACTAAATCATGGAAGTGGCCAATAATACAATTTTTAGGTATGACTATTATTGCCTATATTAGTAGTTTAATTGCCTTTCAATTACTTTCTTAGCATGCATTATTCTAAAGAAAGAGCCCAGGAATCACGTGCTGCGGTGGAGCGCTTGTACATAGCCATGCGCCATTTATTTATAAGAGGCAGTTACAAACCTTTAGGTATTTCAGGTGAAGCAATGATTGAGGCTTTAATGGTGTTGCGACCTGAAATTTATGGTACCCTTTTTCACCCTGAAAGAATAGAATTAGACGGTTTATTGTATGTTTTTCAACGCCTACCCAAAGGAATTGAATCCTGCCGTTTGATTCGCATGGTTAGTCGCGAAGGTTATGCAGAGGCTGGTTTTCCTTCATTAATTGCACCAAAAAGAAAAAGGAATGCCTTCAGAATTGATGAAGAGCAGATGTTTATTGAAATGACAAGAGGGAGAAGTGATATATATGATATCATGACACACCTTACATTTTTATTTATAGAATCAGAAAAAATCAGGAAAAATAGTCTCGACATAAAAGGAGAAAAATCAAAGGAATGGTTATTTCTGGAAAAATGGGTCTTAGAAAAGAAAGATGAAAATCATGCTGACCTGCCTGTTGCCTATACCCATCTAAGTACTATTTTAAGAAGAACTTATCAGGAAACTGTTTCTTCCTGTCATAAATTTGAATTAGATCAAAATATTAATTCTTTATTTGAAATAGTTTATTGGATGGGTGCTCTTTCCATTAATGAATCCAGATTTAACATTGATAGAGAGATAAGTTTTTCCGTCGCGCTAAGAGAACATCTTGGGCATCATTTATATGGTGAATCCTGGGCTCATAATATTAAAATTTTTCTGCAGAAAAATAATTTATTTAACCGTCCTATTCATTTGATTAGCGCAAATATGCATAGCGTAATGAATAGTTTATATGCTCAAAAGGCTTTAGAAGATACCTTCCCTGATAACACTTCCCTTGAAGAGATTGCCAAAATATTGAGCATGGAGGAAAATGGGCATTTGAGGAAGGCTGTTCAGCATTATGCTATGGAAAATGGTCTCTATCCTATTGAAGATGTTTCGGGTACAAATATTCCTGTTCAAATAATAGATCTCCAAAAAATCAAGACAAATAAATCAGTACGTTTAAATAAGCCATTGCTTTTAGTTATGGATTATGCTTTTGGGGAACAGGCCTATGAAACTTTCGATGAACTTTTCAGACCCTGGGAAGAAGAGGCTACGACCAAAAATTTATCCTTTGCCTCTATTTCTGTAATCGGGAAGGCAGGTATTTTAAAAGGGGATAAAGGGGATATTATGATTCCTAACGCGCACGTTTTTGAAGGCACTGCCGATAATTATCCTGTGGATAATGACCTTTCTCCAGCCGATTTTGAAGGGAATGATTTGGGGGTTTATTACGGTCCCATGGTTACTGTTCTAGGAACATCCCTTCAAAACAAAGATATTCTTAGTTATTTTTTACATTCTTCCTGGCATGCCATTGGTCTGGAAATGGAAGGCGCTCATTATCAAAAGGCTATTCAAGCAGCCTCAAAAATTAGGAACAATATACCCTTTGATATTCCTACCCGATATGTTTACTATGCATCAGATAATCCTTTGGAAACGGGCAGTACCCTGGCATCTGGAAGTCTGGGTCTGGAAGGAGTTAAACCTACTTATTTGTGCACTAAAATTGTCTTGCAAAAGATATTTGATGCGCTGGAATAAATAAGGCCAGATACCACGAATCCTAATAATAGAAAATCTGAACTAAGACTTTTTTGAAATTGAAATGAATCAACTTGGCTAGTGGGCTGAACAACTAGCAGCAATAGCCATGGTGATTATACTGCTAATATCCCTTCAGTCTATACCCTTTTGGGTATATCTTAGTTTACAGTGTCACACTATGATGTGATTTTAAATCCTTTTAAATTTTCTAGTCCGATGATTTACTTAAATATCATACTATAATGTGATTTTATTGTTAATTTATATTTTAATTTGTATTTTTGACACGTAAATCACATTATAATGTTAGTTAAGGATTTTGGCGAAGCTATAAAAAACAGGCGCAAGGAATTGGATGTTACCCAACCTCTCTTGGCTGAATTGTCTCAAATAAGTATTAACACCTTATACAAATTGGAGAAAGGGCGAGGTAATCCTTCTTTAGAAGTGATTCATAAATTGGCAGAAGTGTTGGGAATGGAATGTGTCATTCAAGTAAAAAAGAAACCATAAATAAATGCGAAAATTAGAAATATATCGTAACGGCATTTTCGCGGGACTGCTCATCGAAGAAAATCGTAATCATTATATTTTCAGATACGATGAGAAGTATTTTATAGATGAAAACAAGCCAGCCATCAGCTTAACACTACCAAAAATACAAATAGAATATAATAGTGAATGCTTATTTCCGCTTTTTTTCAATATGTTGAGTGAAGGGGTAAATAGAAAATTACAAAGTAAACATCTGAAAATTGATGAGGATGATGATTTTGGATTACTGGCCGCCACTGCACAATGTGATACCATCGGGGCAATTACCGTGAAACCAATCATGACAACATGAACCTAAAAGAATTAAAATATTGTCCTGGAACATTGGCCGAAGGTTTCTCAACATATAGTCCAGGCTGCCTTCGTAACTTGTTCAACGGCAAAAAGGTCAACCATATTTTATCGTATGATCAGCCACAAATGAATGAAGAAGTTGCCGAACTCTTTATAGAAAATCGAAAACGAATCTCTATTTCGGGGGTACAAGAAAAGTTAAGTTTCATACTGGAAAAAAATGTATTTCGTTTAACCAAAGAAGGAGAGCAAGGAACCTACATTCTAAAGCCTATACCAAGGGACTTAAAAAAAGTAGATCAGGTACCTGCTAATGAACATTTGACCATGCAAATTGCTAAGCAGGTTTATGGCATAAACACCGCAGAAAACGCCATAATATTTTTCCAAAATGGTTCTCCTGCATACATCACCAAACGATTTGATATAAAAAATGATGGCACCAGATGGGGTAAAGAGGATTTTGCCACTTTAGCAGGAAAAACAAATGATAATGCTGGTCCAAATTTTAAATACGAATTCAGTTATGAGGAAGCTGGTATGTTGATTCAAAAATATGTTTCAGCCTGGCGCATAGAAATAGAAAAATATTTCTCCCTGGTACTGTTTAATTTTCTGTTTTCAAATGGTGATGCGCACTTGAAAAATTTCTCGTTGCTGGAATCATCCAAAGGGGATTATCTGCTAAGCCCTATGTATGATTTATTGAATACAAAAATGCATGTTGATGACTCAGCTTTTGCATTAAACAAAGGATTATTTGCGGATAATTATAAAAGTGATTCATACAAAAAAAGTGATCATCCCAATAAAAATGACTTTGAAGAATTTGGAAGACGCATTGGTGTTTCAGAAAATAGAATTGAAAAATTAATGACTCCATACCTGGAAAAGCAACCATTTGTGGAAGTATTCATTGGCCGTTCATTCTTAACTGATGCGAATAAGAGAGGCTATTTAATGATGTACCAAACCAAAAGAAATTACTTAATGGAAGAGTAACACCATTACCGATATTTCCAAATGGAAAATAATAAAAAGGAAGTTCGAATCTCAACGCTTCAGAAAATTGTTAAACGTGGTTTTTGCGGACAATTAGCATTGTCTAATAAAATCTAGTTAAATTAAAAACAGAAGAATAAATTCAAATACAATCCCTGGCAAAACCACATTTGGATTCCTGCAATCTTAGAAGGTTGAAATGTTTTCTACGTCTTTGGTAACAGAAATGAAAAAAAATGAACCAATGGTATTGGGAGTAAAAATTCGTTCGTCGATAATCAATGATTGGAATAAGGCAAGAAGCTCGTAGATTACACGACAGCTGTCATGGATCAACAACTATTCGTATCAAAATATCTACTGGAATTGCCCAAGAAAGAACAACTGGAAGCATTTATCCAAAAAGAATTGGAAAAATTGAAGTAGAAAAAAATAAAAGCGATGGTTTTTGCCGTAGTAATTTCGGATGGAACCCCATCTGGGATAGTTAAAGAAAATTGCGATAATGGAAATTTATAAGGAAAAGGGAAGGCCGTAAGGAATTGAAACTGGGTGGTCTTTTTCGAATGTCAATGCAATCAAATTGCTTAATTAAGACTACTTCAAAAATTCAAAGGAGAAATAAAAAATTTTTTGTTTTGAATTATAAATGAATTCATCAAAATAATTTAATTTTGGCCTAGTACGGTTGGGTACACGTATGGAACCAGGTACCCTTTTGTCAAATAAATTTAATTCCAGGGTTAATTTAAAAATAACCAATAATGAAAAAATTATTTCTGTTATCTGCACTTACAATTTTGAGCATTAAAGGCATCGCTCAAGAAAAACTTGATTATGCCCGAACATGGGTTTTTATGGTTGGCGTCTTAGAATGGGCAGATGGGGAAACTTTTGCTCCCTTCGACAAAGTAGGCAGAGTGGATGCTAAAATAATGAAATTCTTTGAAAAACAAGGTGTTCCGGCTAACCAAATGCTTTATATAAAAGATGAAGAAGCTACTACAAATACGGTTAGGGAGGCATTTGTAACTTTTTTGAAAAAAGCTAAAAAAGACGATATTCTGTTTTATTATTATTGCGGACATGGCTATAAAAACGATGCCGGAAAGGTCTGTTTTGCCAATTATAATGGAGCAGACTGGACAATAGAGGAAATTGTTAAGACCGTTAACGAAAATTTTGCTGGAAATACCGCATTGTTTACCGCCGATTGCTGTAATTCGGGTGGATTGGCAAAAGAAGTTCAAAAATACAAAACCCGAAATTATGTTGCCCTCAATTCAGTAGTGCCAACGGATGTTTCAACAGGAAACTGGACATTTTCGAATGCTCTCCTATACGCACTCGAAGGTAGAAATTTTGTTGACTCTGATAATAATAGAATGATTCAGCTTGGCGAACTATCTGAGTATATTGATACCGAAATGGCGATTGTTGAAGGACAAAAAGCATCCTATTTTGTGCCAGCGAGTATGAAAAACTGGACTTTGAGCAGTGGAGTAAATGCCAAGATAAATAATAGAATAGGCGAGAGAGTAATGGTAGATTATGACGGAACAGAATGGCTAGGATTTATAGAAGGGGTAGAAGCCAATAAAAAGGTAAAGGTGAGATTTTACAGTTACACCAATAACGAAGTTGATATTGTGGAGCCGTCGAAAGTGAAACCCTTCAAATGTGCCAGTGATTTTCCTATTGGAACCTCTGTAAATGTCTACAGCAAAAGTTACGAAAAATGGTATCCTGCTGTAGTTTTAAAGAAGTTTTCATGCCTGCATTATATACATTATTCAGAATATGGCAGCGAATGGGACGAATGGGTATCGGTTGCCAATATTAAAAAATGATAGGTCTTTAACAAGTTGGTGCGTCCTGGAACGGAAGTACAAGGAAAACAGACTTAGTCCAAAGTAGAAACTGAAGTACTGCTAATTAAAAATGAAGGGAGCAGCACAAAACCTCAATGGATTTTAGTAAAGAATTATCATTAAATATATGGTAAACAATATTTTAGCTATGTCTAATTTGAATTAAGATAGGATGGTTTATGCCAATTATAGATAAACTTTAGCAAACAAAACATTATTTGAGCAAATAAAACGCCAAAAAATCGAACTCACTTGTATATGCAATGGTGAAGAACCTATGTTGAATCTCCCATTCATCTCGAAGCAAATAATAAGGTACTCAATGAATGGAAAAGAAAGAATATTGATAATTATTTGTTGATACCTGATGTTTGGAGAAAAGCGGTTTCTATTATGTTAAATGAGCATCAGGAAAGTTTATTTTTTGAACCTTACAGATCAATTATTGACGCATTTTTTACAAACGAAAACTTACAATTGCCTCCAAATTCAAGTTGGAAAAATGTAAATGCAAGTATTTTTAAGGTTTTAGATGGTAAAAAATTATTATTCGAAAACAAAGATTGCTTATTTGAAAAAATAAAAGATTACGCTAATAGTAGTTTAAAAATCAATAGAACCATCCTTGCTCAAAATATGGATTTTGAGGAAATACATATTGATATTCATCATTTTTTTGATAATTTAGAATACATTATTAATGAATAGCATTTAAAATAACATATATCCCTTCCTGTCCCGCTTCCACATATTTTTCTCAAAATACTTCTTCCGTCGATTGTATTTTATCAACCTATTTGGATATTCTTTAATGAAATAGGAGCAATTTGCTTCACTGGCATTTTGAACAAACTCCCTGCATAACATAATAGGTTTCTTTCACTTTGAATCCTGCCGGATGTACTATTTTGGGAAATTCTACCCCGTTTAAACAGATGGTTTTAGCGCATTTTTCACAATGAAAATGGGCATGATTGTGTTTATGATTTTCCTTTTCACATAAATCTACACATAGAGCAAACCTTAACTTGTCCGTCCCGTCAATCGCCCTGTGTATCAATCCATTATCTTCAAAACTACGTAGCGTCCTATACAGAGTAATCCTGTCAATCTTGCCTAAATCATTTTCAATGTCACTTTGAGATAAAGCTTGTTCTTTAACTAAAAAGACCGATAAAACTTCTTTTCTGACTTGCGTTAACCTTAAATCATGCTTTTTCAATAAGGTCCTGACTTCTAAATCCAGTTCAAAATCGGTTCTCATTTTCTTGTTATATTTGAAACTATGTTGCAAAAATGATTATATTTGTAATCAGAACGAAAATTAGTCAGTTTTCTTTAATAAATCTAAAAAATACGTCAATATGAATGTT
>Ga0214921_10006722_pt1 | contig 15582 bp, 13 predicted proteins | sample LL1505_MetaG_FD_177992 | JGI IMG/M metagenome (GOLD analysis project Ga0214921, IMG submission 177992) | Freshwater microbial communities from Lake Lanier, Atlanta, Georgia, United States - LL-1505 | ecosystem: Environmental > Aquatic > Freshwater > Lake | place: USA: Georgia | collected...
AGCCTACAGATCTCTTGCAATGAAATATCACCCTGACAAAAATCAGGGAGATAAAACTGCTGAGGGAAAATTTAAAGAAGCCTCTGAGGCCTATCAAGTTTTATCTGATCCAAAGAAAAAATCTTCTTACGATCAGTTTGGACATTCTGCATTTGAAAGTGGAGGTGGTGGAGCAGGAGGTTTTGATTTTGGTGGTTTTGAATCCGGGGGATTCTCTGACATTTTCGATGATTTTTTTGGTGACTTTATGGGATCAGGTAGAAACGGGAGGTCCTCTAAAAAATCAAGATCTAATCGTGGGTCCGATTTAAAAATTAATTTAGAAATAACTTTAGAAGAGGCTTATCTTGGTAAAAAACAAACTATTAATTTATCTTCAAATGAAAAATGTGAAAAATGTTCTGGAGGCGGTGCAGAGCCTGGCTCAAAACCAAAAAAATGTTCTACTTGTGATGGCTATGGAAAAGTAAGAACACAGCAAGGTTTTTTTACTCTTCAACAAACATGTCCTGATTGTGGAGGAGATGGTGAAATGCTTTCTAATCCTTGTAAAGATTGTAAAGGATCTGGTGCTACTAAGACCAAAAAAAATCTATCTATTCAAATTCCAAAAGGAGTGGATGATGGAACGCAAATAAGATTATCTGCAAAAGGAGATGCGGGTTATAGGGGTGGATCAAATGGAGATCTATATGTATTTATAACAATTCAAAAGCATAAAATTTTTCAACGATCTGAAGAAAATCTATACTATAAATTACCGATATCGATGACTGACGCTGCACTTGGTGCTGAAATAGAAGTTCCAACTATCGACGGTGGAAAATCAAAAGTTAAAATTCCCTCAGGAACACAGTCTGGAAAACAATTTAGACTTAAAGGCAAAGGTATGCCTATTATAAGAAGTGATGATTATGGTGATTTATATCTAGAAACAAATGTAATAATTCCTGAATCTTTAACAAAAGAACAAAAAGAACTGCTTGAAAAATTAAGATTATTAGATTCAACAAGTAACAACTCTGAAATTAAAAATTTTTTTAAAAAAGCAAAGGAATTTTGGACAAAATAGTTTTTTATATATTTACAATAGCTATACAATTATAATTATTTTATGCAAAATAAAATTAATCATATAATCCAACTTATAAATTTTAATTTTTTAAAAAAAGCCGAGAAGGAAACTCAATTGTTATTAAAAAAAAATAAAAATAATATAGACCTATTAAATATTTTTTCTGTAATTTTATTAAAACAAAACAAATTTAATGAATCTTTAATATATTTTGAAAAAATAATTAAAAATCAACAAGAAAATCCATCAATATTTAATAATTATGGTAGCGCGTATATGGGTATACACAAATATGAGGAAGCAAAAAATTATTTTATCAAAGCAATAAAATTAAAAAAAGACTACTTTCAAGCTTACAATAATTTAGGCATAAGTTACTCAAAATTAGAACAATACAACGAGGCAATTGATACTTATAATGAATCTTTAAAAATAAAAATTGATTATGCTGAAGCATACAATAATCTAGGAATAACATATCAAAAAGTCGAAAAATATGACTTATCAATAATAGCTTTTAACAATGCTATAAAATTTAACAATAAATACGTGGAAGCTTATAATAATCTCGGACTAACTTATTTATTTAAAGATGAATCTTCAAATGCTCTTTTAAATTTTAATAAAGCGATTAATCTAAAAAAAGATTTTAACGAGGCGATAATAAATTTGGGGGATTTGTATTCAAAATATGATGAGATAGAAAAATCTCTCGATTATTATCTTAAATCTTTAAAAATTAATCCAAATAGCGATTACTTAATAGGAAAAATAATTCATCAAAAAATAAAAATATTTGATTGGAAAAATCTTGATTATTTTTTAAATTTATTAGAAGAACAAATAAAAAAAAATAAAAAGACAATTGATCCTTCTATATATTTATACATCAACGGAGATATAAAAAAACATCAAAGAATTATCTACAATTTACAGGAAAAAAGAAAAAAAATTGAAGAGTATAAATTTAAAAATAAAAAAAAGGATATTATAAATAAAATTAAGATTGCCTACTTTTCTTCCGACTTTAAAGAGCATGCGGTAAGTTACCTAGTTGAGGATTTGTTAAAATTTCACAACAAAAAAGAATTTAAAGTTTATGGGTTTTATCTTGATGATATTCATGATGAAGTTAATAAAAGATTTTTAAATTATTTTGATAAATTTTTTTATATTAAAAATAAATCTACAGAAGAAATAATAAACATTTGTCAAAAATTAGATTTAGACATAATAATTGATTTAAATGGATTTACTAAAGGAAGTAAAACTGAAATTTTTTCTCATAAGCTCGCACCAATCCAAATTAATTTTTTAGGCTATCCTGGAACCACTGGATTAAAATCCTATGATTATATTGTTGCAGATAAGATTTTAATACCAGAAAATTATCAAAAATATTATACTGAAAAAGTTATATATATGCCAAACAGCTATCAAATAAATAGTGAATTAAAAATAACTAAAAATTATTCTAGAAAATATTTTAATATTCCCTCTGATGCTTTTGTATTTGGGTGTTTTAATAATATAAAAAAGATCACACCTGAAATGTTTAAGGTATGGTTAAATATATTAAAAAAAACAGAAAATAGTATTTTATGGATAATAGAGGATAATAAAAAAATAATAGAAAATATTAAATCAGAAGCAAAAAAAAATAATTTAAGCGAAAATAAAATATTTTTTTCAGAAAAATTACCAAAAAAAAAACACCTAAATAGATATTTCTATGTAGATCTATTTTTAGATACATACCCTTATGGATCTCATACGACTGGTAGTGACTGTTTAAGATGCGGAACTCCTATGATTACTTTGTGTGGAGAAATGTTTCAGAGTCGTGTTGGAGCAAGTTTACTAAAAAATTTAAATGTTGATGAGTTAATAACTTACACTTTAAATGATTATGAAAAACTTACTTTAGAATTAGCAGAAAATAAGGATAAATTAAATTTAATAAAAAATAAAATTAAAATCAATTTAGAAACAACTACACTATTTAATGCAAAATTATATACAAAGAATTTTGAAACAGCGCTTAAAATAGCTCATGAAAAATTTAATTCTGGTTTCACCACTGAAAATATTTTTGTATAAATAACTATTAAGTATTAATTATTATTTTAATTTACATGAAAAAAATAAAACTAACTATATCGGGGGGTCTTGGTAAAATGGGCTCTATATTAATAAAAAAATGTTTATTTAATAAAAATTTTTTAATCAACAGTATAACTGACATAAAGAGTAAAAAAAAAATCTACAATATTGATGTTACGAAAAATAATTTTGACTCTATCAAAAATGCCGATGTTATTATTGATTTTTCAACACCATCGTCAACAATAAAAACTCTTAAAATTGCAAAAAAATTAAAAAAAAAAGTTGTAATAGGAACAACAGGTTTTACTAAAAAACAAAATCACTTAATTAAAAATTACTCAAGAAAAATTGCTATATTTAAATCTGGTAATATGAGTTTAGGTATTAATTTTCTTGAATATATTGCTAATATTTTATCAAAAAAAATCCCTAATGATTATTGCATTGGAATCAAAGATGATCATCACAAAAAAAAAGTTGATTATCCCTCAGGAACTGCATTAATGTTGGCTAATGCAGTATGCAAAGGTAAAAATAAAAATCTAGAATCAATAAAAGGAAAAACCTTTTTAAATAGAAAAGGTAATTTACAAAAGAATAAAATTAATTTCTTTATTAAAAGAAAAGGAAATACAATTGGGAAACATTCAGTAATTTTTAATAATAAAATAGAGAATATAGAATTAAAACATACAGCTTTTTCACGAGAACTTTTTGCTGATGGTGCTTTAAGTGCTGCAATATGGATTAGTAAAAAAAATAGGGGCTTATTTAATATGCAAGATATGTTTGGCTTAAAATAAATCTTACAAAAATACTCAAATTTTATTTTAATGTCTCTAAATAAAAATAAAGCTTTTGAACTTATTAAACTACTAAATAAATCAATAAAAAATCCAAAAACATCTTTAAATTATAGAAATCAATTTACTTTATTAACTTCTGTTGTTCTATCAGCGCAATGTACAGATACTAATGTAAATAACGTTACTAAAAATATATATAAAAAATATTATACGCCTAAACATTTTAAAGATCTTGGAGTGAAGAAAATAAAAAACCTTATAAAAAGTATAGGTTTATTTAATAACAAAGCTAAAAATTTATATTATTTATCTAAGATTTTGTTAGAAAAATATAAAAGCAAAGTTCCAAATAAATTTGAAGATTTAATCCTTCTGCCTGGAGTTGGCAGAAAGACTGCTAATGTTATTTTAAACACCGCATTTAACAAACCAACTATTGCTGTGGATACTCATGTTTTTAGAGTTAGCAATAGAACTGGTCTTTCTTATGGCAAAAATCCTGAACAAGTTGAGAGTGCACTATTAAAGACACTGCCAAAAAAATATATAAAAAATGCCCATCATTTAATACTTTTGCATGGGAGATATGTTTGCAAGTCTAGAAATCCATTATGTAAAAAATGTGTAATTAATAAAATTTGTCTATACAAAGGAAAAAGTGAATAAAAAAATATTAGGTATAGGCAATGCAATTGTTGATGTTCTTACGAAAGTAGATGATGAATTTTTAACAAAAAGAAACTTCACTAAGGGTTCTATGAAACTTATTAATAAATCGGAATTTGAGGATCTAAAAAAAAACATTAAAATCGAAAAAATTATAGCTGGAGGCTCTGTTGCTAATACTATGGCAGGAATTTCTCATTTAAAAGGAAAACCATCTTTCATTGGAAAAATAAGTTCTGACAACTTTGGACATTTATATAAAAAAAGTCTTCAAGATATAAATATCAATTTTTCCTATATTGAAAAAAATGAAAATTTACCCACAGGAGCTTCTATTATTTTAATTACTCCCGACTCAGAAAGAACGATGTGTACTTATCTTGGAGTATCATCAAATCTTTCAGTAAATGATATAATTGAAAAAAATATTATAGATCATGAATTAATTTTTTTAGAAGGGTATCTTTGGGATAAAGGAATAAGCGAAAAAATGTTTAAATATGTAATTAATTTAGCCAAAAAAAATAAAATTAAAATTGCAATGAGCTTATCTGATATTTTTTGTGTAAATAGACATAAAGAAGATTTTTATAAATTATTAATAAATGACTTAGATATATTAATTGGTAATGAAAATGAGATAAATGAGTTGGTAAATAAAAAAAATCTGACAGATTCTGTAAATCAATTAAAAAGTTTAAATAAACTAGTTGTAATTACGAGAAGCGAAAAAGGTAGTATGGCTATTAAAAATAATGAAATTATAAATTGCGATAGCGAGAGAGTCTCGAAAGTACTTGATCTAACTGGCGCTGGCGATCTATTTGCTGCGGGATTTTTAAAAGAATACCTAGATAAATCTGAAATTAAAAAATGTTTAATAACAGGATCTTTTCTTGCTTCAAAAATAATTCAAAAAATTGGAGCAAGACTAGAATAAAAATTAAATTATTTTGATAAAAAATAAAAAGAATTTTTTTCAATAATGAAATTCTTATCTTTAAAAAATTTTAATATTTTTTTTCGCAATCTATGCAAGTGCGTTTCAAAAGCATGGGTTTCTAATTCTGAATTATGGCTCCAAATCTTTTCTAATAATATTGATTTGTTCAAACCATTACTTTCATTAAGAAATAATATTAATTTCATTTCTTTTTCTGTTAATTTAGTTTTAACCCCATCCTTCTTTATAAGACGTTGATTTGAGTCAATTTCATAATTATTAATCATTATTTTAGACTTTTTGAAAAAATGATATTTAGTAAGCAAAATATTTAATATCTCTCTAAAAGATAAAATATCAATGGGGAGAAGTAAATTTACATGAAAGTCTAATAATTTTATTTTATTTCTTAATAAAAAATTTTTATCTCTTAAAAAAAAAATAGTAGGGACGTCTTCTAAAAAAAAAAATTTAATCTCTAATAACTTTAATTCTTCTGGAAACACAATTCTAACAGTATTTTCCTTCTTATTATTAATATCTCTATTTTTGTCCAAAATTAAAAATTCTTGAAAAGAGAGAGAATAATTAAACTCTAATTCATTAATTAAATTATAAAAAATTCTTGACCCACTGATGTGAAGATTAATATTATTCATAAATTAAATGTTATATAATACATTTAAAAATGATTATTGTAAAAAAACCAGGTTATCTAATCTACAAAAAATACATATTCAATTGTTCTTTGGGAAGAAAAGGCATTAAAAAAAAGATCAAAGAAGGAGATGGTATAACGCCCTATGGAACATTCAAGTTGCTAAAAATATTTTATAGAGCCGACAGGGTTTCCAGCCTCAAAACTAATCTTAAAAAAATTAAAATTAATAAAAATATGGGATGGTGTGATGATCCGAATAGTAAATTTTATAATAAACAAATATGGCTTCCTCATAAAGATCATCATGAAAAATTATATCGTAATGACAATATTTATGATGTCCTAATTGTATTAAATTATAATATGAATCCAATTATTAAAGGCAAAGGAAGCGCCATTTTTATTCATTTTGCAAATAAGCAATTTAAACCCACAGGGGGCTGTATAGCGTTAAGAAAAAAAGATTTACTATTATTATTAAATGTAATTAAAAAAAATACTAAAATCAAAATCCAAAAATTTTAGACTCTTTCACCGAATATAGCAGAACCTATTCTAATAAATGATGAGCTACTTTTTATAGCTTCAATATAATCATGGCTCATTCCCATACTAAGTTCTTTTAGATTTAATTCTTGAGCCATGGTATGTAATTTAACAAAATATTCTGTGGGATTTTCATTTATTTTTGGCAGGCACATAAGCCCAATAATATCTAATTTTAATTCTATTTTAGAATATTTTAAAAATTGAAATATCTCATTTTTTTGAATACCGGATTTTTGGGGTTCTTCTGATATATTGACTTGTATAAAATATTTAAGTCTTTTATTGAACTTTTTTTCTGCTTCACATAACTTCATTGCTAGCTTTTCGCTATCTAATGAGTGAATATAATTAAATATATTTATTGCCTCATCTGCTTTGTTAGATTGCAGCTTTCCCAACATATGTAATTTTATATTAGAATTTTTTATTACAATATCTTTCCATTTAAATTTTGCCTCTTGGACTTTATTCTCGCCAAAATGTTCATGCCCAATATCAATTATTGGTAAAATCTGGTTAATATTAAAACTTTTGCTAACAGCTATAATTGTGGGTTTTTTTAAACTTAGACTATTAGATATTCTTTGAACATTATTATCAATTGATTTAAAATTTTTTAATACATCCATAAAAATGAAAAAAATAAATAAAATATTTATATATGCTAATAATGTTACTAATCAATTAAAAGTTGCAACCTCTAAATATAGAAATTTTTCTATAATACATAGAGATTACTCAAAAAATTTTAGTAATTCTTTTGTAGAATTTATCAATTTTGCGAAAAAAAATAAAATTCCTTTTTTTACAAATTATAAAAAAAATATTTTAAAGTATAAATTTGATGGATTTTATATACCAAGTTTTGAAAGAAAGTTTATTTACACAAATAAACCAAGAATAGGTTCGGCTCATAACTTTAGAGAAATTTATCAAAAAATAAATCAAAAATGTAAAATTATTTTTATATCTCCAATATTTGAAACTTCAAAAAATAAAAAACCTTTAGGAATTATAAAGTTTAATTTGCTAATAATGAATTTTAATGCTCATTTTTTTGCTTTAGGTGGGATTAACTCAGTAACTATAAAAAAAATATTTTTAACCAAAAGTCAGGGGATTGGTGGAATTAGAATTATTAATAATCTAAATTTATTTTATAAAGTTTCTCAGATCAAATTGTCAAACAAGTTTGATAATGGTGCCTTGTAATTCTCCCAAAGCTTTAATGAACTGGAATATATCTTTTGACGTACTTGATTAACGCTGGCGGTGCCAACGGCTCTAGTATTTTTATGAAAATTTAGGCAGGAATCATTCCAACTTAAACCACAATATTCAATTAATTTTTTTGTTTCATTTTCTTGATCATTAATTAAATTTTCATAATAAACATTATAAATTACATCGGGCAAAACTTGATTCCAAAAATTCATTAAATCCTTGTATTGATTATAATATGTTGCAAGTTCTAGCTGATCATAAGCCCATGGCATAACATTTTTCCCAAAGTAATTTTTATAAATTGAAAGACAAGTATCCTGCGCTAATCGACAACAATGTATAATTTTAGCATTTGGGATTGCTAATTTAATAAAACCGATCAAACGAAAATTAACTGGCATTTTATCAGTAATAAATTTTTTATCATTATTAAGTTTTAAAACAGAACTTAAATAATCCTCACCAATTCGAGTAAAAATACTTGAATCACATTCATTTAGCTTATCAAAAAATAACTTAGGATTTAGATCTGTAAAATATTCATTTATAATATTTGCTAAAAATTCTAACTCACCAGCTCCATAAACATCTGGATGACTTGATATAATTTGCTCAATCAAAGTTGTGCCGGATCTTGGCATTCCAACTATAAAGATTGGTTTTGATGTTTTATTCCCAGCATCCTTATGTTTGTTGAAAAAATCTTTATTAAAGTTTTGTTTAATAAGAAAAAATTGGTCAACATCATAAGTAATATTATAATTAAAATTTTTACGTCGTATTTCATTACCAGTATTTAAAAAATATGCAGATTTTTCATAATCTTTAATGTCTTCTGCTGCTTTTGCTAAGCCAAAACATAAATGCATTTTAGAATTCTCATCTAAGTTTTCATCTTTGTAGATTTCTAACATTCTTTTAAAATGTTGATCATCGTTCGAATTGTATTTGGTAATTGTTGTTAATAGCCTATGTGACTCTCCATCATTTTTACTAACACCTAAACATTTATTTAGCACTGATCTTACTTTATCAAATTCTCCCTTGATAAGATAAGCTTGAGCTAAATTTGAATATGCAATAAATAATTTTTTATTAAATTTTATAGCTTGGTTATAATAATAAATTGACTCGTCAGTTTTATTTATGTCCATGAATAAGGTGCCAAGATTATTATATGCACTTGCATAATCTGGCTTAATTCTTATTGCTTCTTCTAAACTCTCTATCGCTAAATAAAATTTTGATGCTTTTTGATATATTAATCCTAAATAAAAAAAACCTTCTGCTAAAGAAGGATTTAATTTTATGGCAATCGATATATAATATCCAGAATTTCTATAATCTGAAATATCATAATAAAAAACTCCTAATTCAAAATTAGTAAAAGAATTATTCTCAAAAAGTATAGTTTTTTTATAATAATCAATGGCTAATTGGGATTGATCTAATTTAGAATATATTCTTGCTAAATTAAGATGAGCTTCTATAGAATTTTTATTTATCTTTAATATTTTCAGGCAAATTTGTTCTGCATTTTTAAATTCAGAAAGATTTAATAGTGATCTGCTATAATAGGTTAAAATTTTTTCATTATTTCGATTTTGTTGTAACAGATCTTCACATCTAGATTTTAATAACAAATAATTATTTTTATTAAATAAGTCCTCTAATTCCAAATATGATTCTTCCACGATAATAATCTTTTTAAATTACAAAAAAAAACCTGCCTACAACTTAATGTAGGCAGGTTTAATTTATAAACCTAATTTTAATAAATTATTAAATTAGAATTTTATTCCAGTTCTAACTAAAAATATGTCTGAATCAACTCCAGCAACACCTCTAGCATCGTTTAATTTAGCGTAAGTCAATGAAGAATTGATTGCGCCTAAATTATAACCAATGCTGTAAGCAGTAGCCACTTCATCAGATGTCATTTGAGCTGTTCCAAAGTAAACACCTTGAGTTTTAACTCTTTGTGCACCTAGTGTAAGCTCTTTAGTTAAAGCGTAAGTAGCACCGATTTCAGTTGAATCAGTATCAATCAATGTTGAATTAGATTGTAATCCACCATTGTTTGTATAGTTCTTCTGAGCACCAATTGCCAAATTTCCAAAGTTGTAACCGATACCAATAGCTTTACCTATTGCATCATCAGCTCCACCTGCAGCAGTTGTTGCACCATTTTGTGCTATCACGTTGTAACCAGCGTTAAAAGATAAACCTTTCACACCTAGATCACCACGGAAATGAGCTTCATAAGCTTGTTTAGCAGTTGTTCTTGCTACACCGTCATTAGCTGCTTGTTGATTACTAGCTCTTGGGAAAAATTGACCAGTGATCGTTCCAAAAGGAGTTACGTGTTGTGCACCAATTCCCATATAGTTAGAAGCACCCATTGTTGCTCCACCTGGATAGAACTTGTAAGCAACACCACCACCAGCAGTTGAAGATTGAGAAGCACCAGCCGGATCATATTGTGCAGATGCTAGAGTTGTACCAAAATGTTGTGCAACTCTTGGAGCTGAAGAAAACGACATGTTATTTAAATGGTCAGATCCAACCGATATAGTTGTTGGTCCAAATATTAAATCAACGAAAACGTTTTCGTTAGCTATTCTGCTGATTCTTGAATCAATAGCTGCAGTATCAGTTCCTGATGAGGATTTTCCACTTAAACCATCAAACTCAAGTGAAAATCCAGCGGCATAGTCTATGCCATTGCTAAGTTTTCCTTTGTTTTGAATGTTTAATTGAGTTTCTCTACCAAAACTCGAATCAGATCCATTGCCAACTGTGCCATATGGGTTAGTTGTGTTTCCGTTATCTATACTCTTCCACGAAAGGTTTATTTCACCCGTTACAGTAGTTTGAGCACTAGCAATACCTGTTAATGCTAATCCTCCAACTAAAGCGGTTGATAATAATAGTTTATTTTTCATTTTATTATTATTAGTTGTTAGTTTTATAAACTACGTTTAAAATTAAACGTAATTTAGTTAATAAATATCAATTTTTATCTAAAGATTGTTAATTTATTAATTGATTTGAGTATTTTTTTTGTTACTGTTGCATAATTACATCATTTATAAAATTACAAATTTCCTATTAAATAACGTATATTTATCAATAAAATAATGAATAAATTTATAAAATTAACATTTATTATATTAAGCTTAGGTTTTTTAGTTAAATGTTCAGCTCCAATAGATCCTGTAACCGGAGAAAAAGTATTAATTGAACCTAATGTTGGCAAAAGATCCAGAGACGCCGCTGATAAAAGTGGTGGAATTATCAATATCCTTGGTAAATCTCAAGAAAACACAAATTTTAGTTTTGCGACATCAAATGTACTTTGGAGAGCTACTCTTAAATCCCTAAGTTTTATGCCTATGTTAAACGCAGACTATTCTGGCGGTATAATTATTACCGATTGGTACTCTGAAAATATTAATTCTGATGAGCAAATCAAAATTACAATTAGATTTTTGAATAATGAAATTCGAACGGATTCTTTAGATATTATTGCTCATAAAAAAAAATGCGATATCAATAATAAATGTTCTCAAATATTATTAAGTACTTCATTTTCAAAAGAAATTAAAGATTCAATTCTTACCATAGCAAGACAAATTAAAATTGAGGAAGAAAAATCTAAAAAGAATTAGATTTAATGAACAGTTATAATTTTTTAGAAGTTGAAAAAAAGTGGCAAATTTTTTTTGAAGAAAAAAATATTTTCAAAACTCGTCAAGATAAAAATAAAAAATTTTATTGTCTAGAGATGTTTCCTTATCCATCAGGGAACATTCATATGGGACACGTTAGAAACTATACGTTAGGAGATATAATTGCTAATTTTAAACGCCTAAACGGTTTTAATGTTTTACATCCTATGGGTTGGGATGCTTTCGGTTTACCGGCTGAGAATGCGGCTATACAAAACAAATTACATCCTAAAGATTGGACCCAAAAAAATATTGCTAAAATGAAATCACAATTAAAACGCTTGGGTCTCTCTATTGATTGGGAGAAAGAAATTTCTACATGCGATGAGAACTATTATAAACATCAACAAATTTTGTTTTCTTTTTTTTTTAAAAATAATTTAGTCTATAAAAAAGAAAGTTACGTTAATTGGGATCCAATTGACAATACAGTTCTTGCAAACGAACAAGTCATTGATGGCAAAGGATGGAGATCGGGGGCTGCTGTTGAAAAGAAAAAACTAAATCAATGGTTTTTAAATATCACAAAATATTCTGATCAACTTTTGCTTTCTATTAAAAATTTAAAAGGGTGGCCTAAAAAAGTAAGGCTGATGCAAGAAAATTGGATCGGAAAATCTGAGGGATGTGAAATTGATTTTGTTTCCGATTTAAATAACATTAAAATTAAAATTTTTACAACAAGACCAGATACAATTTTTGGAGCATCATTTATTGCAATTTCTCCGGATCATCCATTTACCGAAAATTTTAAAAATGACAAATCTTTTAAAAATTTTAAAGAAACAGCTATTAAAAATCTAAGCACTGAGTCATCTTTATCTAAAAATGAAAAGTTAGGATTTAAAACTCTATTTAACGTATTGCATCCATTTTTAAATAAAAAAATACCAATTTATGTAGCAAATTTTATACTTATGGATTATGGAACTGGCGCCATATTTGGTTGTCCTGCTCATGATCAACGAGATTTAGAATTTGCTAGAAAATATAATTTAGAAATAATTCCTATAGCAAGTCCAGAAAAATCTAAAATTTTAACTATTACTGATAAAGCTTATACTGAAGACGGTTATATTATTAATTCAGATTTTATTAATGGTTTAACAGTTAAAGAAGCAAAAAAGAAAATAATTGAAAAATTAGAAAAAAAAAAAATTGGTAAATCTAAAACAATATATCGTCTTAAAGATTGGGGGATATCAAGACAAAGATATTGGGGGTGTCCAATTCCTATACTCTATAGAGAAGATGGGAAAATAATACTGGTTTCAGAAAAAGATCTGCCTGTAGAACTTCCAAAAGATATAGATTTTAACAAACCTGGAAACCCTCTTGAGAATCATCCAACATGGAAATATACCAAATGTCCTGAAACAGGAATGAAGGCAATTCGAGAGACCGATACTCTTGATACCTTTGTGGATTCTTCCTGGTATTTTTTACGATTTTGTTCACCACAAGAGAAGGACAAGCCTTTCAATCTAGAAAAGGCCAACTATTGGATGCCTGTAGATCAATACATAGGCGGTGTTGAACACGCCATACTTCATCTTTTGTATTCAAGGTTTTTTACATTAGCACTGCAAAATGAATTTAAGTTAAAATTCTCCGAGCCCTTTAATAATCTTTTTACCCAAGGAATGGTTTGCCACCCGACATATAAAACAGAAAAAGGTAAATGGGTTTTTCCAAAAGAAGTTCTTGAAAATAACGGATCTTATTTCTTAGAAAATAAAGAAAGAGTTATTAAAGGTGACAGTCAAGCTATGTCTAAGTCTAAAAAAAATATTATAGACCCGGATGATATCATAAATATTTATGGATCAGATTCGGTGCGATGGTTTATTTTATCAGACAGTCCTCCGGATCGAGATATTCAATGGAGTGACAGTGGAATTCAAGGCGCATTTAAATATATACAAAAAATCTGGCGTGTTTGTGAAAAAATAAAAATTTATGAAAAAAAAGAGGAAGAAAGTGATAATAATTTTTTAATTAAAACTAATATTCTAGTAAAAGAAATCACAGAATGTATAGAAAAATTTCATATCAATGTTGCTGTAGCTAAACTTTATATTTTTTTGAATAATCTTAATGAAGAAATTGATAAAAAAAACTTAAATAAGGAGGAAATTATCAATGCTTATAAAAAATATTTAATTATTATATCTGCCTTCATTCCTTATATCGCAAATGAATGTTGGGAAAAAATTACAAAAGAAAGTAATCTAAGTTCACAGGAGTGGCCTAAAATTGAAAATACTCTTATAAAAAAAGACCTCTTTGATATTGTAATTCAAATAAACGGTAAAAAAAGAGCAATTATCAACGCTATTATCAATGAAAGTGAGGAGAATATTTTTAGCAAATCCTTAGCAATTAAAAATATTAAAGTTATATTAGAAGAAAAAAATATAATTAAAAAGATTTTTATAAAAAATAAACTACTTAATATTGTGACGAATGATTAATAAATGTTTTCTAGCTATTATAATTTCAATTACTTTAACTCATTGCGGTTTTTCGCCTATATATACTGGAAATTCTAAACAAGTAATTATTTCTAAATCCGAAATAGTGGGCGATAAAGACCTAGCATTTAACTTAGAACAAAAATTAAATTTTAAAAAGGAAGAAAAAAATTTGAATGCTTATATATTTAAAGCTCAAATTTATGACACAGCAGAAAGCTCTCTTGTTGATTCAAGAGGAATATCTACGGAAGAAATCATTAAATTAACAGTAAGTTATCAATTTCAAGATAAAAATGGTGTCGTAATATATCAAGATGCCATAACCAAAGAAAAGAGAGTTTCTGTCACTGATAATTTATCAAATAATATTTTAGTAAAAAATAATGAAAAAAGAGTATTGTTAGATTCTATAATTCAAAATATCCTATTCAAATCTAAAGTCTCATTAAATTAGCTTAAATGCTCTTAAAATCACAAGAGATTACCTTAAAAAAAAAAGATTTTTTTAAAGAAAAAATAATTCTTTTATATGGAGAAAATCAAGACTTAATTACTGATTTAAATCAACAAATTACATCTAAATTTTTAGAAGAAGAAAAAATCTCAAAATCTTTTTTTGAAGAAGATATAATTAAAAATCCAGAAAATATTATCAGTTATTATCTTAATGGATCACTATTTGATGATAATAAAAATATCTCAATAATTAAAAACTGTTCTGACAAAATATTAGATATTATTAATAAAATAAAAAATAATATTAATGATAACATTATTATTCTGAACTCTGAAATACTTCTAAAAAATTCAAAATTAAGACAATTTGGAGAATACGATAAATTAGCTATTTGCATCCCTTGTTATCAGGAAACTAAATTTGATATAAAAAAATTTCTTATACTGCAACTTCAGATAAATAATATTCAATTATCAGATTCTCAAAGCGAAACTATTATTAACTCATCATCCTTTAAAAGATCAAAGATTAAAGAGGTAATAGAAAAATTAAATCTATTTAAAAATTCAGGAAAAATTACAGCTCAGATTATTGAGGAAATTTGTACTGATGTAGATCTAAAAAAAAATGATGAAATTATTGATATTTTGCTATCTAAAAATGAGAAGAATATTAATGAATTTATATCTAACATGTCTAATTATGAAAAAAATTTTATAGAAATAATTATTATTCTTAGGTCATTTATAATTAAAATCCTTGATATACAAAAAAATAACAAAAATCTTTCAATCGATGAAAGAATTGAAAGATATAAATCTCCTATTTTTTGGAAAGATAAAGATAGAATAAAAAATATCTTAAAAATTTGGAGCACTAATAATCTT
>Ga0214921_10006723_pt1 | contig 15580 bp, 13 predicted proteins | sample LL1505_MetaG_FD_177992 | JGI IMG/M metagenome (GOLD analysis project Ga0214921, IMG submission 177992) | Freshwater microbial communities from Lake Lanier, Atlanta, Georgia, United States - LL-1505 | ecosystem: Environmental > Aquatic > Freshwater > Lake | place: USA: Georgia | collected...
AGTTCCACTAGATGCAGTTCCACTAGGTGTAGTTCCACTAGGGGCAGTTCCACTAGATGGAGTTGAACTAGGTGCAGTTCCTTTAGGACTAGGACTAAAACTAAAACCAGGACTAGATGCAGTAGCAGTTGCAGTTCCATTAGTACCAGTTGCAGTAGTAGATGTAGTTCCACTAGAACCAGACGTTTCAAAAAAACTTAAAAAATTAAAGTTATTATTATTTGCTTTATAAACAATACCTATTACAATTAAAATTAATAGTATTATAATTAGTATAAAAAAAACTTTCTTCATATAATATAATGACACATAATATTTTTGAAAATTTTGGTGCTATTGTTAAAGTTGTTGGTAGTATTGATAATATAGCAAAAGGTGCAATTGGTAGTATTGATAACATAGCAAAAGGTGGAATTGGTAGTATTGATAATTTAGCAAAAGGTGGACTTGGTAGTCTTGATAATATAGGAAAAGGCCTTGGTGGTAGTCTTGATAATGTAGGAAAAGGTATTGGAGGTAGTCTTGATAATGTAGGAAAAGGCCTTGGAGGTAGTCTTGATAATGTAGGAAAAGGTATTGGAGGTAGTGCTGATAATTTAGGAAAAGGCATTGGAGGTAGTCTTGATAATGTAGGGAAAGGCCTTGGAGGTAGTCTTGATAATGTAGGAAAAGGTATTGGAGGTAGTGCTGATAATTTAGGAAAAGGTCTTAGTGGTAGTGCTGATAATTTAGCCGGAGGTGCAGATAATTTAGTAAAAAATATTGATGATGTAGGAAAAGTATCTGATGATGCAGTCAAAAATGTTGATAATGCAATTAAAAGTTCACCAGATGAACTTGTTACAAAATCAAAAGGTATTTTATCTCAAGCTGGAGATGCAGCACTTGATTTTGCAAAGAAACATCCTTTATTAGCAGCAGCAGGATTAACAGCAAGTGGTGTAGCTATATATGCAGCTGCTAATAATATGTCTTTTGCACAAGCAACAGGGCAATTAACTAATTCTGTTGGAACAAATGTTATAAAACCAATTGCAGAATCAGTAGGAACTTTAGCAGGAGCTGCTGTAAATGTAGGTGTAAATGATGTTGCTGGTCCAATTCTTACACCAATTTGGAATGCTATTAAGGAGATTTTCAATGGTTTTAGAACACCTTTAATAATTATTGGTGTAATATTAGCTTTAATAATAATATATAAAATATATAACTTTATAAATAATTAATATAAAAAATATTAGTTTTTTTCTAATCAATTATATATAATGATTCAAGACGATATCTTTATCGCTTTAGTAGCAGCCTTAGTTAACTTAATTCTTTCTATCTTAGTACCTTGTGCAATGAAAGACAAAGCTAACTTTTTACCTACTGTAAGAACTATGTTACAACAACACCGCACCGCATTAATTACTTCTTCCGTATTGGTTGCAGTAACTGTATTCTTAGCTTTACAAGCTGCCCCTGTAGTTAAAAATCAATTATTACCCGACTACCTTGTACAATTGGCTAAATTATCTCACTAATCACTTAATTTAGAATTAACTATAAAGTAAACTCTAAATTGATAAACTATTCTAGTATTAATATCCACGTTTTTCCCTCCAACTTACATCCTAACTTTTCTAGTACCTCTTTCTCCATAAATTTTTCATTCTTAAAACTTAATTCATAAGATTTATCTTTCTTACTAGTTTTAATATCAATATCTCTTTCTAATATAGTATTAATTTCCTTAATTCTATATTTAACTCTATCTTTCAAATTATAAGGAAATGGGAAAACTGGATGGTTTGCGGGAACCATTACATAGGTTTTATTATCAGTAGAATACTTTTCCAAATATAATAATTTATCTTTCATTTCCGTGCAAATATTTTCACGTGTTAATTTATCAATTCTAGTAATTTCTTCCTTTTTAATTCCTGGAATTTTCTTTATTAAATTCATTAAATAATTTTTATCTTTTGATGTAGAACAAACAGCTCCTTTCAGTGTTGGAATACCCGTACCACGTTTCTTATCTTTAGATTTAATAATAGGTTCTCTGATTTTAAACAAATCAATTTCATTTGAAGCTAGTTTATTAAAGTTTTTATCAATAATACCTACTACATAATTTTCTTCTCTCCCTTCGTAATAATCAATTACTGTTTCAAAATCATAACCATTTTCCTTTTTCTCTTTAGTCTTTTCTTCAATAACCGGTAAATTAGATTTAACATTACCAAACTTTTGTTTAATAAAGTTCTCCAATGTAATTTGATTAGTTCTATTAATATTAGTAGTTTCTCTATAATACATTGGAACATCTTCATTTTCATTAAATGGTTGAAACAAGTAATATTTACCTCTTTGAATTAAATAACCAGAACGATTATATTTATCAAATATAGTATCTCTAAAGTTATTAAAATCATTTTCTGATTTAGGCATCATATCTTCTAAAGCTTGGTCCAAAAAGAAAGGGTCGAATAAACTAGATTGATGAGGTAAGAATGATTTTTTAATTTCCTTTATCATTTCCTCGTAGAGATAGACTTGTTTAAATCTATATAAATCTTTAATTTTAGATTTAACATTTGTAATCTCAAATTTTGCTAACTCGTCATTAAAGGTATTATAATCTATTTCCTTGTCTTCTAGATTACGATATTTACCATTGGAAAAGTATTCCTTATTCAACTTTGGTTCACTACATTTTAATGTACATTCTTGGAAATCACATAAAGCAGGGCATATTTTCTTTCCAGCTTTCACATTTTCTAAAGTAGGTGGTACACAACCTTTATGCTTTTCTACTTCTTCAGGAAACATATTAGCATTTAATAATAAAGGACAATCTACCGCAGTCTCTTTTAATCCTCTTTCTATTTTTTTTACTAATAAATATTTCTCTTCAGCTTTCTTATATAATAATTCATCAGTAGTTAATTCTTTATTTTGAGAAATAACATATCTATAAACTCTTACTTTAGGAAATCTATTATCATCGTTAATAGAATCTTTGTGAACACACATTCTAATTGCTCTTCCTATAACTTGTTCTACTTTAGGAAGATTATAAAATACATCAATAATATGTACTTCACTACAGTTTTTAAGAGTTACACCTTCGTTCATCACTCTGGAACCTAAACAAAATTTAATGTTTTTACCATCAATATTATCAGAATTATTAAAAACATCTTTGATAATTTTTTGTTTTACTTCTGAAATATCTTCACCTGATTCATCAATGGAACCAGTAATTAAAATAAAGGTAGCTGGTTTAAAAAGTCTTTTTTCTTCCTTTTTATATTCAGAATACTTTTTACCAGTTTTGTAATCAATAGTATCATCCTTAATATCATAGTTTTTATTGTTTTCTTGATAATCTAAATAACCATTTTGTCTTAGACATTCAGCAAATAATTCCATACCTCCAGCTCTTACTAAATTTGAATAAATAAAAGCAGTGTGAGCTCCTTTTCTTCCTTCAATTAATTTATTTAGTCTCTTGATTAATTTAAAAAATTTAATTGAGAAAAATCTTAAATATTCTAACTTTAAAATGTCACCTGATATATTTTTTCCTTCTGATTCAAACATAAAATTGTCTTCTACACTTTTTGGTAATTTGTTATTAAATAATTTTTTATTAATCATACTTCTTAATTTAGGACCATCTCCATTTAATTGTTGTAGGATATGATTCAAACCTTCAGTAGAATGAAAACCTTGAATATCATTCTTTTCTGAATTTAATCCAGGGAAAACAAAGTTAGCTGCAGCAGAAGAAGTTCTATCTAAAGTATCATCTAAATTCTCTTTAGTTTTAACATAAACCTTTTCTTGAAAGTCTTCCATATAACATCTAATCACTGGGGTAAATAATAATCCTGGAGGAATTTCTCCTTTTTCTACTCTCTTTGCAAAAGTATAAGGAATATTTCCACGATAAAAACTAATATATCCTTTAGCTTTTTCTTTTAAATATTCTAATCCATCTGGTTTCAATTTCATTAAATAGTTTTTGTCACCAGTAAATATTTTGTCTCTAGCTATTTGATCATCTTGAGGTCTAATAAAGTTTAATAAGTCGACAATTTCATCTGCTAAATTAATCATAGGGGTAGCTGTTAATAAAATAACTCTCAAGTTTTGAGAATTCTTAATAATTTTCTTTAAAGCTTCTCCGTATTCATTCCCAGATAAGTTATGGGCTTCATCAACAATTAAAAGAGAATTATCCATATTAGTAATTCTATCTACAACTAATTCTCTTTCAATTTCACCTTCAGTGTTTTTCTTATAGCTGTTTTTAATTTTATTATCATCGGATAGTTTCTTTTCTACTATTTTTTCACCTAGAACCTTTTTGTAAAATGTTTTATAAGACATAATTTTATAATATTGAGATGCAGCGTAAAGAGCAACTTTATATTCTCTATCTATATCGGCTTTAGTCATTTGATTTAAAATGTTTTTATTTTTAAGATAAGTTTCACCAGTCCAAGTTAAAATTTCATTTTTAAAGTTATCTCTAGTATTAGGTCCAGGAACAATAACAAAGATTTTTGTATTATATTTTTTTATTTGTTCTTTGAATTGTTCGGCAATTAAAATTGCGCTACCGGTTTTACCGGAACCAGTACCGTGCATTAGAATTATTCCGGTGTAAGGGGTGTTGGGATTAATAAAATTAGGAGCAACCATCTGTTGCTCTCTAGGTAATACATCACCTTCTCTGCAATTTTGATCTCTATAATCTTGTATGTCTTCGTATGTCTCCAATTTAGCTCTTTCTGGAACCTTGTGATAATAAAACTCTCTTTTCTTAAAAATTTTAGTTAATAATTCATCATCTTTAGTTTCAGGATAAGAAAAATCTTTTACCAATTTAATCATTATTATTCTTTAGATTTTATATTTTCAATAAATAAAATCTCGGTTTATGAATAACTATTATATATAGTAATTTTAATGGAACTCGATTCTAAAGTAAGGCAATTTTCTTCTGAATATAGAAAAAAATTAGTTTTAAAAATTTCAAAATTAACAGAGAGAAAAGATTTTGTTAATATATTTAATATTATTGTCGATGAATTAGGCAATGATTATTCTAGTAATCGTAACGGAATGTTTTTTAACTTAAATTTAGTATCTGACGATACAATAACAAAAATATGTAATTATTTAAATGAAAATACCGATACCCACTTGATTAGTGATTCTGAAACAAAAATTAAATATAAACCATATTCTCCCAATGACGCAAGTGATAGTTTTTCTGGACAAAAGTTAAGCAATCAAGAAAAGTCAATAATAAAGAAAATTAACAAATTATAGTTTACTTAGAATAAACTAAAATTATACTAAATTTTAATAAAGATTTTATTCAAACTTCCCTTATAATTCAAATACCGATTTGCGATCTCTCGAATTTTATCTTTACATTGATGTAAAAATAAAATAGATATTAGACCTGAGTTAAACTTGTGTTCATCATCTGCATTCTTTTCCAAATTTATATTAATATCAAAATAATCATCTTTGATAAACATTTTGGATTCAACTTCTTTAGTATTTAAATTTCTAATAGGAATGAATCGATTCTCATCTCCTTCTAAATTACAATAAACTTCAGCTGGAATTTTATATTTAATATTAGGATGGTAGATTACATTGCAATTCAAATCTATTTTGTATAAGTTAGTATTATCTTGTTTAACCAATGTTTTTAGAATATAAATAGTTGGTAGAACTAATCCATAAACATTGGTTCCATCTACAAAATATTTACAAAAAATACCAACTAAACGGTCATCCTCTGAAAATATAGGTGCTCCAGATAGACCTTTATATTTAACTAAATCAGTATTATTAATTAAAAATCTCATATAGATATTTTTAATTTTACAAAATGGAGTTTTCTCAGTAACAAGATAATCGTGAACTATAAACTTTTCATTCTCTAGCTTTACTATATTACCTTTCTTTTCAAATTTAGTGCGAAAGCTTTTTACAACTTTAGCATTGATGAAACTATTATATTCTAAAATATTTAATTCATTCCAGTAAATATTTTTTGCCTTTTTCAATGATATAATAGTATCCTGGTTCTCATAAAAAGTATTTACTATTGGTAAATAATGATGAGTGGTTATGATATATTTTGTACCGTTACATTTAAATATAAATCCAGTTGAGCCTTGTAGCTTTTCGGATTCAATAAATGTAGCCAGTTGATTCTTTAACTTTATAGTGTAACTAGACATTAAATAATATATCTTATGTAATTAGTATGTAAAAATTTCAAATTTTCTTTAAAAATTAGATTACTAGTAGTTTCTTCCTCAGATTCCGAAAGTATTCAGTCAAAGTAGGTAAAACTGGATTTTCCCAAGGTGACACAAATTTAGTCGTGTTAAAAATATTATTAATTACTGAATCATAAGTATAAGTTTTAATTCCGGTTATTTTAGTAAATTCAATAAATTTATCTGATAAAAATTTATTTGGTTTATAGTTTTTAAATTCTAATTTATTAAAAATTTGTGGATTACAAGATGTAAAATCATCAATGGTAACATTAATTGTAAAATTTAATTTGACTACCCCTGGTCTTTTATCTTCAGTTAATTGATAATAAAAAAGAAAACTAGATTTAGCTTCAGTTGCTATACCTCTAATTCCAGAGATAGCTAAATCATAAAATTCATTTTGAGGATTTAATTTAATAGCATAATTAATTGGTCTTCCAATAATAAAACTTTTGGTAATTCTATCGTTGATATCACCAATACTTAACACTTTAACAAAACTAGATTTTAAATCTTCTACCCACTTTAAAGGTGAGATTTCATCTAAATCTAAATCTAAATTTTTATCAATAGTTAATATGTTCAAATAAATTTCAGCCAAATTAGTTAAATATGTTGTCATTTCTTCATATTTATACTTATATTCATTACAAAATTCTTTTATTTTTATTGTATGTTTAATAAAATCATCATTGATAATTTTTTTCATAATATTAAATTTTATTTCATCTTTCTTTTTCTTTAAATTACCAGAATAATATAATTTTAATAACATATCCCAAGTTTCTGGTTCATCTTTGAAACTTATCGGAATATCAATTGGATTTCTTTTAATTTCTTTTTCAAACTTATTTATTTTATTTATAATATCATCTGACGTATTAATTTTATTAAGATTAAATAATAATAAATCATTTAGTTTATCTTTAAGAAATTTATAAAAATTTAAATTAGTTATTTGAATACTACTTTTGATAGCAATTATTATTGCTAATACTTCATTTACACAATTTAATGCAGTAGCTGCTATAATAGTTAAACAATCATTTGAATCAATAATATTACTAGATAAAGCTCGTTGTAGTTCAGAAACTTTCTTGTAAATTTCTGTTTTTCGAAGAGCTTGAAAATTAGTTTCATACGCTAGATTTAGGTCAATAAGCACTAATTGGTGTTTTAAAATGCTTAAGCTTTGTGTGAAAAATAAATCAGGAATTACTTTGGTTTCTCTTTTATTATATTCAATAATTTCATTTCTGATGTTTCTAGTAATATTATTTTCATAAGGGTGAATTATATAAAATTGTCCTTTGGTGTCTATTAAGTTTTCTATTAGTTGACCTGATAAAGCCCGAGTTAAACTATCAAAAAATAAGTCAACCGGAAAATACTTTTCATCCCAATATAAATTAATATTATTTATTGCTATTGAATATTGTTTTATTAAAATAAAATAAGTATTTTTTTGGAAAAATTCAGATTTCATTTCCTCCTTACTTCTTCTATCAAAATTACTTTTGTAAAAATCACTATCTACAATATTAGGATTATACTTATTAGGAATTACTGGTTCGAATTTTGCACTATCTTCCACTGATAATTTTAAATAAATACTAGATGGGTCTTCTTGAGTTATTTTATATTTGGGTAAAATTTTTTCTCTAGCTCCTTTAGGATATAAATAATAAACAGTTCCATCGGATAATCTTCCGACACGACCTTTTCTTTGAACCCGAGATGCTTCAGATATCTTTTCTACTGCTAAAATACTAATTTGTTTTTTAGGATCATAAGAATTTACTTTTGCATATCCAGTATCAACAACAAATTTTAATCTTGGAATGGTAACTGAAGCTTCTGCCACGTTAGTTGCAATTATGATAGCTCTTTGATAAATTCCTTCAGGAACCGATAAATCTTCAATAAAATCTGGTCCCCATTCTTCAAAAACCTTTTCTCTTTTATTTCTAATTTTACCTATATTTTTATCTATCTTTTCTATAATTTCTTTATAATTTTGGTGTAAATTAGAATAATAAGGTAAAGCAATATTTCCTTGAGGTAGTATAATATTTAATTGTTTTACTGCTTTATTAATTTCTGCTTGACCAGTTAAAAATAATAATATTTCACCAGTAGCATATTTAGAACAAATTTCAACGATTTTTTGATAACTTAATTCTTGAATTTTTTCAGAACCTATCTTGTCATCTATTTTATCATATTGAGGATTTTCATAATAATCATCTATAACAACATATTGAGTTGTTTCTCCAGGTGGAGAAATATGAAATCTTCGGTCCATAAATATAGTATCTGCTCCAGTCACACTAGATTTAATTGGATATAACAAGTTATCATTGATACAACGAAAGTAAGAACGATAAATAGGTTCATCTTCGTCCATAGTTGCAGACATTACAATTAATCGTAAAGCATTATTGTATAAACAAGATTGTCGGAGTAAAGTTAAAATCATATCCATATTTGTATTATGTTCGTGCGATTCATCAATAATTATACTATCATAATGATTTTTATATCCATAAACGTATTCTTTTTTCCCTGGATTAAAAACTTGTTCTTTCATTAATGGATTCTGAATTAATTCCTCGTATAATGTTCCATCGGTTAATATTTTTAATGTTAAATGTGAACAATTATTTTTAATATGACTATCTTGAGAATGTTTCATTTGAACATAAAAATTATTATTTCTAACTTTATTATTTCCAAAAATAGAAGATTGTACTATTGGTACTCCTAATTCTTCTGAAATTCTTTCTGCATTGTTTTTTGTAGGAGGAATACGAGGTTGAGTACAAATAATTTTCGCATTACTTTTATAATCATAAGCTTTGGAAGCATACATTAATAATTTAGGAACTTGAGTTGATTTACCTTGTCCAGTAGCACCAGTTACATATAAAACACGATGATTAATATAATGGTGAAAGAAATTAATTTGAGCTAACCAATCCATTGCATAAAAAGAATACCAATTTTGGTCATCTTCTAATAATTTAAAATATGTTACTTCTTCCTTTTTGGATGTTCTTATTTTTGGTAAATTTTTATATTTATCATTGGTTAAATAATAATAAGCTTCTTCAAAAATCTTATTTTTTTTAAGTTTTTTACCTAATCTTTTTCTAATTTCATAACTGGAAAATGGAAAGTAGTTAGATTTATCAGTAATTTCTAAATCAATATCAAATTGACTTAATAAACCATTTTTTGTTAAGATATCAAAAATTAAATCAAGTTTAATAGTATTCCAGTCATCTAGAATTGCGTTGGCATTTCTAAATCGAAACCAGCCTGATTTTAATCCACCAAATCTTAGTAAAAATTCAAGTTTAATATTTTCTAATAAAGAAACATAATGTGATTCCATTTTAATCCAATCTGAACCAATTTGAATATGTGTTATTGATTTAGCAACATTATAAATATTTTTAAAATTAATACTAGTATTTGGATAATAATAATTAGGACTAATACTAATTTTAGTATCTTTTTGAATAATTAAATGTTCTTTTAAAAATGTCCCTTTTAATTTTGTAATACTTTCATATAAAAAGTTCCAAAGATGTTTAACTTTAATATTTTTTAAAAAATCTTTAACATCATTGTCGGTAATTTTTGCAATTTTAATTCGAAAGTCTTTAGAATATTCTTCATTTTGTTCAGTTTCATCTGTAAAATCAATTTGTGTTAATTTTGATTCAAAAGCAAATTTTTTATAATCTTCTGGAATTTCCTTTTGAACAATTGTTTTATTTGAATAATTATTAGTTAAGAATAATAATATATCTTTCCATATTTGAGTATTGATTAAATTAATATTTTTTTCAAATTCAAATTTATCAGTATCAGATAAATCTTCATATGAATCAAATTTAAAAAATAAATCAATATTAAAATGATCATTTAAATGATGAATTATAAACTTTTCTTCTCCGTGTGTATAAATTAAAAATTTAATTGGTTTAATATCATCGTATAATTTATTTTTGATTACATTGTAAATATCACCAGCCCATAATCCATAATAATCATCTTTATTTAACGTACGTGTGTTATAACCATTAAGAGTTCTTTTATATAATTCAGATTGTTTATAATCAATAATTGGAATAATATTTATCCAATTTACATAATATTTACCATTCATCATTTGAAGGGTTTTTAATATTCCAGTATAGTTGTGTTCTATTATGATATAAATTAATTTTTTTCCATTTTCATATAATTCCAACAAGTTATCACTATTATATTGTAATAAACTTAAAGCCATATTACTATATTTGAAATCAGTTTTCAAAACTGCATTTCTATCTTCTTCTAATAAAGAATTAGGAATAGTATTTTTTAATTTTGCATATAAGAATTGATTTAAATCAACCATATCATTACGGTTTTTATCATCAATATAAGGTAACAACATTAAAATAACTCCTTTAATATCTCGAAAGTTATTTTGTTTCCATTGTGCTTCATTTTTAAAATAAAAGAAATTTTCTATTTTATTAATTAATTTTTCGGTATAATCATATAAAAAATCAGAATCTTTTTGATTTATATTTGGGAATAATATTTTGATACTATTTTTAATATTTAGTTCCATTATTATTATTCACAAAATAAAATTTTTTAAGGGGCTTTTGGTACCCAATTAATTGGTTTAAATAACCAATGGTCGTCTTCAAATACTTGAGTTATTTTTCCCACAGGGTAGCATTCTATTGATAACTTTCTATCAACCACACTTAATATAGCATCACACACAATTTGATGAGTCACTATTAAAACTCGGTCATCGGTTTTGTGGTGATTGGTTATAACATTTTTTAAAAAGTTTTTAGCTCTAAGGCTTACTTCTTTAAATGTTTCGGGATATTTTACTTCTTCTGGTTGTGTTGTTGATTTATATGAGTCATCGTAAAGGAAAGCTTTAGCTAAATATTCAGGTAATATTATTCCGTGAGAATTTTTAGGAATTATATTTGAATCATTTATTTCGCTAATAGAATAATCTAATTTTACATTTACACCTTTTGCTTTAGCATATGGATAAATTGTTTGTAAAGTTCTAATGTAAGGAGAAGAATAAATTTGATTAATATGTAATTCATTGCATTTAGCGATTAATTTAAGTGCGTTATCTAATCCAGTTTTTGTTAATGGTGCGAAAAAGGTAGCATCTTGGGTTCTGTCTTCATGTCTAAGTATATATAATTTCATCTTAAATTAAAATATAAAATAATTATTCGTATAAAAATTCTTGAGATTCAACATCCCAGTAGAGGCTATAATTTTCTTTAATTATATCTTTAACTTCTAAAGCATTAAATATCTTTTCAATTAATTCATTTTTTTCTTTAATATTTTTTAAATCTTTTGTACTAGTTGGTAAAGTATACAAACCTAAACATTCTTTTACTAGAGCATTTAATTTTATAAGATTTTTAGATTTAGTTTTCTTAATATTTAAATTTTGATTAGAATCTATAATAATCTGATTTAACTCCATATTATTACTATAAGCAAAGGTTTTATAAATTAATTTTTTTTCAATTATTATTTAAAGAGATTTATTATATATAAATCAATGGTAAAAGACAAGACTTTATACGATAGGTTAGAAGTCGATCCAAGTGCTTCAATTAAAGATATTGAAAAGAAAGGTAAAAAATTATTAATTAAATGGCATCCTGATAAGAATCCTGATAAAGTTCAAGAATCAACTAAAAAATTTCAAGAAATTCAAGAAGCGATGACTATATTAACCAATCAAGAAAAGAGAGAAATGTATGACCAATTTGGAATGGAGGGAACTAAAGGTGGCGATGGTGGTGGTGGTGGATTTCCCGGTGGATTCCCTCCTGGGTTTCCTGGTGGTATGTTTGGAGGTGGATTTCCTTTTGGTGGTGGTGGTGGTGGAGGGTTTCCCGGAGGAGGGTTTCCCGGAGGAGGGTTCCCTTTTGGAGGTGGAGGAGGGTTTCCCGGAGGAGGGTTCCCCGGTCATCCCGCACAAAGAGGAAATGAAAATGAAAATATAGTTCAAACTGTTAAAGTTACATTAGCTCAAATTTATAATCAATCAACTATTGATGTTAATTATAATCAAAAAGTAAGTTGCTCTCAGTGTAAAGGAGAAGGTACTAGCGATGGTGTTAAAAATGAATGTGATGACTGCGGAGGCAAAGGTATTAAAATGAAATTGATGAGATTAGGTCCTATTCAAACTCAAACTTTGGTACCTTGTAACATCTGTAATGGTAAAGGAAAAATTATATCTGAAGCAAATAAATGTACTACTTGTAATGCTTCTGGGTTTAATACCAAAGAGAAAACAGTTCAAGTTCCATTGCAAAATGGTTTTGGTAATGGTATTAAAATGCAATTAGAAGGTAAGGGTAACAATATTAATGGACAAAAATCAGATTTAATTGTAATTATAAATGAAGAAGAAGATCCCGTCTTTAAAAGAAGAAATAATGATTTGATAGTAACTATAGAATTAAAATTATTTCAAGCTTTATTCGGTTTTGATAAATTATTAACTCATTTGGATGGAAGAAAATTACACTTGCACCACACCGGAAAAACAAATTATGGTACAGTCAGAAGAATTTCTGGAGAAGGTATGACTGATTTAAGAACCAAACAAAAAGGAGATTTATTAATTAAATTTGTTTTTACTTTACCAAATATTACTAATGAAACATTAACTAAAGCATTAATATTAATTGATAAACAAGAATCTAATAATGAAAAGGAATTAATTAAAGAAACTGATTTGGTAAAAACTATGATGTTAGAAGATTCTTCTGATGCTTTTTCTCAACAAAGTTCTTCTTCTGGTCAAGCATATGATGAAGATGAGGAACAAGGACCAAAACAAGCTGAATGTGTCCAACAATAATTATGTAATTATAAAATATTTAAAGAATGTTTTTTAATTACATTAATGACCGACTTGCAAGTCAAACAAATTCACATTGAAGGAGATAAGAGTTTTTTCGTTTCTAAAAATGCAGTAGATAGATTTAAGAAGGATTTAAGAAATAAAGAGACAGAAAAATTAAAAGAAAATGATTATTTTCTAGAAGATTGGACATATGAATTAGTATCTGAAAATGATACTGAAATGAGAGTAAAGATTGTTAATAAAGTAAAAGGTCCTAGAGTATTACCTTGCGATGAAAAAAGACAATTATTAAAATCAAAAATATTTAAAATGACAAATGACCGTACTGGTCACGATAATATTAAAAACAAGAGTATTGTACCTAAGGATTTATTAAATGAATATTTAGCCTTGAAAAAGCATAAACTGCCTATGGAACTACACGATCCATCTAAAGTTTTATCAAAACCAGAAGAATATAGAAATATTATTCATACAATGGTTAAATCATTTGGAATGTACAAGGGAAATAATAATCCAGTAATAAATTATTATCGCTCATTAGAAAAACATTTGGAAGAGAAAGTAAAAGAACCAACTCAACAAAATACAACTGCAACTCAACTAAGTACAACTGCAACTAAACTAAGTACCAATTCAAATAACAAAAGGACATTAATGTCTCAACTTAAAAATGATATTCTAGGTCCTCCTCCACCTATTCCTGATGATACAATGGATGTAACTAAAGATTTTATTCAAAAGTTACAATTGGATAGAGAATCAATTTCAGCTGAAGAGATTGATGAAGATATGAAAAAGATTTATGAATCAATGGGAATTAATCCCGAATAATTTTTATTGAGAAAAGAATTTTTCTTTTCCCAATGTTTAGCCTTTCTTTCTTTTAATTGTTTTCTTCTTTCTAATACTTCATCTAAACTTAAAAATCTTCTTCTTCTTCTTTCTCCGGATCTTCTAGCTCCCGAAAAAGGAGCATTAAGTATTCTAGTTAAAGATTCAGGTATTTCTAATTCATCTAATTGCCGTGGCACAGGTCTTATCCAATCTATAGGTAAAACCGGAGGTATTTCCCTTTTATAACCATTAACAATACCTAGTTTAAATCTTTGTTTAATCTCGTCTGCATTAAAAATAAAATTTTGCCTACAATAAGGGCAAATAGCAGAGTTTAAACGTACACAACAACTAGAGCAAAGTTCGTGACCACAGGGAAGCTTTTTGTTTGATTCATTTGAATAGCAAATCTTACAATCCTCCATTAATATAGCCTATAAAATAATACTTAAAGAAATTATTTATTTATATTTAAAGAAAAAACATTATTAAGCTTATGTAATTTTAAATGTGTTGTGAAAATATTAGTTCATTTATGATATAAAGAAAAAAACCTGTTGCAAAAAATGATATATCTACACCAAAAGGTTTATCGACATATTTATTTTTTTTATTAATCGTTAAATTAAATATTATTTTTCCAAATATTAATGTAATTACACCAGTTATTAACGCCTCTATCAAAATGAAGTAATTCATTTAATTAAAATAGAATACATTTAAAATATTGATAAACTTATTTTTTGAAGATTCTAGAGAGTTTTCTAAAAAACTGAAAAAAATATATTAAAAGTTACTTTCTAATCATCTAATAATGCCTCCTAAAAAATCTAAGAAAAAAGATGAAGAAGAATATACTCCTGAAATAGAAGTCGAAGAAGAAGTAATTGAAGAGACTGAAGATTACGACGATGAACCACCATTGGATGAAGATGAATCAGAAGAAGAAGAATCAGATGAAGAGGAAGAAGTTAAAGTTACAAAACAAGTTGAAGAAGAAACTGAATATTTTGAAGACGACGATGAAGTACTTGAGATTCAACCGGATACATCAGTAACTTATGTTACAAAGGAAGAAAGAATTTCTGCTAATAGATTATCTAAATATGAAATGGTAAGAATTTTAGGAGAAAGAACCAAACAATTAACAATGGGTGCAAAACCTCTAATAAAAAACTTTCAAGATTTATCTTATGATAGAATAGCACAAGAAGAATTAAAAGTTAATATGATACCTTACAAAATCAGAAGACCTTTACCTAATGGGAAATATGAACTATGGACATTAGATGAACTTAATAAAGCACATTTATTGTCATTGTTAGATGATTAAAAAAATGTTACCAGGAATTATAAATGACTAAAAAAAATCTTTTAGATTTTTTTACCAGGAATTATAAATGACTAAAAAAAATCTTTTAGATTTTTTTACCAGGAATTATAAATGACTAAAAAAAATCTTTTAGATTTTTTTACCAGGAATTATAAATGACTAAAAAAA
>Ga0214921_10006725_pt1 | contig 15574 bp, 12 predicted proteins | sample LL1505_MetaG_FD_177992 | JGI IMG/M metagenome (GOLD analysis project Ga0214921, IMG submission 177992) | Freshwater microbial communities from Lake Lanier, Atlanta, Georgia, United States - LL-1505 | ecosystem: Environmental > Aquatic > Freshwater > Lake | place: USA: Georgia | collected...
TAAAATCAACGACCTTGCGCTCAAAGGGTGTGAGGAAATAGCTCTGGAGGACTTGGAAGAAATTCATCCATGGAAGGCTAACAATCTTGTCTAGAATGTCCTGCTCTGTCTGTTGGAATCGGCGTTTTACCGAGTCTCGGACGATGCGTGCCACATTAGAAATGGAACCTGACGCCAGTGCGATGGAACCCTCATCCGCGTCCTTTTCTAGTCCACTCACATTTTGGTAGGTTTCCATGAGAATCGTTTTCCAAACAGGTACAGGGGCGGGTTCTATGTCTGCGAACTCGGTGATAACCTCCGCATCAGTAATCACTGGCTTTCTTGGAATGGGCTGAACCCGATTCACATGATGAATGGTATCTAGGAGATTGACGAATGAATTGACGTCCGTCTGGATGTTTTGTGTAATAAGCGCAGATTTTCCTTCCGTTTCTGCATCTATTACGGAAGGCATATTCGGGAACTGGAAACCACACCATGGACACAGATTGTCCAGTCCTGGTTCGTGTGGATGCCCCTTTCGCGGGCCCGTGAAACAGCACTTTAAGAAAATGAGGTAATACTGATCCTTGTTCGGCTCCGCAACAATGCTACCCGCGGCCCGTGGAACAAAGTGCGTCAAGAGAGGCTGACCCTGGAGAAGGGGAGTTAAGGTACGTGTACCAATCGGTGGGAGCTCTGCCTGGCGATACCAAAAGGCTCCTGGTTGATTGACAGAAGTAAGACAGCATGTTGTATCCGCAAGCGGTGACCCGCGGATGAGTGCGGCGGTTGACATAGCAATCGCATGCGCTTGACGAATCCACAACTTGACAAGTGCCATCGCTCCCTTTGGACCCATTGCCGCTGCAACTTCGGGCGTAATCACATTCTTGGCTGCATCTTCACGCGAGACAATTACTTGTTGGGGAAGGAAAGTGGCAGGAATCTTGTCACGTGGGCGACCCTTCTGCGATTCGGAACCCATGGTTTCCGCCAAATACGCGCGTGCCTTCTCCAGCTTCGTCGCAATGTTCACATTAGACAGCGTTTCCTTGAGCGCACGTTCTATGTCTGTGATAATTAACTTAAGTCGCTCCGTATCACTCCTAATTTGTTGATACCCCGTATCACTCCAGATACTCTTGCGGTTGCGCATGGATGAAATGGCACACGCAATGTACTCAATGCCCTGTTTCTTAGAGGGATCCGTGTCCAGTGGGTATCCATCAAATCCTGGTGATTGACAGCCCATCAGTGTTTTGTAAATCACATAGGGCGGAGTATGCGTCTGGATCTCTAGAAGAACATACGCAGCCGTCATGGCGACGATTCGGATTGCTCGGAAGCGACTATAGGATGGCAGTTGTGGATTCTTTGCGAGTAATCGTTCGTATTTCTCGCGGGAATAAAGAGAGGCGACATAGGCCAACACATGATTGATAATAAACTCGCATCCCTTTTTATCAATATTGACGCCCACAGTACCTGAAATATCACGGATGATGTCATAAATCTCCTTACCATTTTCAGGTAGCTCCAACTCCTCTTGAATGGAGGGGTTCACAGGAGCGGTGATGGCGGACTGAAGCTTCTCTTGGAAGAGCGCATCTTCGTCTACGAGAATTGCGCGACCCGATTTGGGACGACCCTCGTCATCAAACTCAATATTATTGTCAAAGTCCAGCTCACGGAATCCCTGTCCACAGTTTCGGCAAATGTATTGACCCTGGAATTGTCCACCCGAAAACTTGAGCGCAATCTCCTTCTCAATGGTCACCTTCTCTTTTGGATTTAAATAGGCCTGAATCTGGAGACGCTCGTGTACACACAAGAGGTGCTCTTTGCATAGATTACACTCTATCCAGTTCTCGGTACGCTCTCCTTGGTAGTGGCGGAACAGCTCCACTAATTTCTGGAAGCGCTCGTTGTCGTCGTAGATGCGACGGACAGCCACCAAGTCCGCAACGTGTTTACATGGATTACGACGCGGTTTGTCACCCTTGTTCTTCTCGTTGTACTTGAGAATCGTCGCTATCTTCAAGGCCTCCAGATACAACTTACGATTTGCAGACCAAAGCGCTTTGGCAATGAGAACGCGGTCATGACCTGCCGCCACTTGGAAATATTCTGGATTCTTCTGGAGAAGATAGGCAACTTGCGCAATATCGGAGTTTGCAAGTGTGGGATTGATGCGCTTGAACGTCTCCAAGTCGCTAACCAATAGGGGCTCGCTTGTGATACTATTCAGAATACTGGGGTCCTCCAAGAAGGGGTTATCCTCCGACTCCTTGGGTGCCTCCTTACCAAGGATTTCGCGGAGTTGCGACAATGCACTGATAAGCTGCTCCTGGTATTTTTCTATCTTCTTCACCAAGACATCTACGATGTCGGGCGTGAGTTCCAGATTCTCCATTCCATATTGTTCAAGGGTCTGGAAGACATCGCCGAGACCCATGGCTGGAACAGAAAACCCCTCTATGTAATCTGCTAACGGAATGTTTCCAATCATAGAGTCCTTGACGCCCAACAAGAGAATGTCATTGGCGGTTCCAACTTCCTTGGGTGCACCGAGTTCCTGGAGAATCGTCTTCATCGTCTTTCGGGTCAGCTGCGCGCGACCACTGTCTAGGGCGATGCTATTGGAACGCGTGGCACCGAGTTGATTCGCGACCTTCATAGGAAAGAGGAGATAGTTATTCATGGTCGCTGCATCTTCAGGGAGGAAGAGTTGTTTACGACGCTCGGCGCCTTTGCGATACGTGGCTGCGAGCGCGCGTTCTATGCCAAATGGAATGCTATCAAAAATAGGAGGTTCCTTTTGACTATGGCTGGCCAGGTAGCCTGGTATCTGGTTTACGAATTCCTGATTGCCCTTCTCATCCTCGGTGATATCAGGTGGCGTGCTGCGGAATAATTCCGTATCATGAAGAGCCCTCCATAGTGGCTCCACGTCTCCATCCGCCCTCCAAGGCGATACATACGTCTGGAGATACTTACGCATATTCTGCCACAACTCCACCGTCTGCCCTGTATCGGCGGCAGCACCCTGCACCTTGGATGAAACCAGTTCCGCTCCACTAGCGACCATGCGATTCAGTTCATTCGTAAACGAAACGAAATCCACCTCACCTTCTGACGCAAAGGCTACTTTCTCTTCTTCTAGTTGCTCCATTTCCGCACCAATGCTATACTCCTTCTTGGTAACATGCAGAACAGGCCGTCCTAGCGGAATAGGAACTTGCCGAATAAGGTCTGCAAGATACTTGGCCGATACCATTTTCTGGCCACGAACCGTTCCATCATCGTTGTATTCCACGGTGGCCTGTTTTAGTCCAAACAGTGTATCTACCAGTGTCCGAACCGCGCGAACCGCCTTGGGGTCCTTTTGTAGGGTAGGATCCAGACTGGTGAGGAAATCATTGAGCGCATCCACCTTCTGGACATTGTCTGTGAAACGCTGCTCACTGGAAACCGCCTCACGGATGACTCTCTCCTCAGTGACCTCAATGAATCCAATCTCCTCTAGCTCGTCTGCATTCTCACCCAATTGATTAAGAAGGACGGCGTCTACTTCTCCCTCTACGCCCTCTGGCGCAGCCTCCTGGACATTTTCCTCTTGTTCGTACTCGCCATCTCCTGAGAACTCTTCTTCCTCCTCCTTTACCTCGGCTACCACCTCACCATTTTCTGCATTACCATTCTCTCCCTTCTTTTCTTCTTGCACATATTGACGAACACTAATAACTTGAAATGATGAGTCCAATGGAATACCTGTGTAGTCAAATGCGATCTCTTCCTCTTCTTCCGTTTCCAAGTCTTGTAGGGTCACTGAATCTGCCTCTTCGTTCACCTTTATAATGCGGTATTGCTTGTAGGGTTCACCGTTTTTGTCAAAGGTATCCACGAGTTGCTGCACACGGAGATCCTGTTGTTCCACGAAGGAATCGTATTTGCGTTTCTCTACAATGAAGACGTCGCGTACGCCATATTTCTCATCAAAACCATCTTCCGTCATGTCAAAGAGGCGCACCATATTCTCCACACCGTGGGGCTTGATACTCATGACATCTGGGCCATTGTAATATACCACACCCTCCGTACGCTTGTACATTTCCGAGTCAATGATGACATGATCGCCCAGTTGAATACCGAGTGCGGGATCGTCGCTGCGTTGCAGATTAGGATTGATGTTATCAGACGAAATAACTTGTACACCTGAAGCGGCCGCGCCCTCCACGACAGGTATCTCGTCCACCTCATCATCTACACCCACACCCTCTTCCTCTAGAATTGCATTGGCGTTCTCCACGTTGCTTTCTAGACTAGAAGAGTTCTCATTAGAGAAGTCCTCGTTGAAGGAGCTCTCACTGGACAAATTCATATTGCTCTCTTCATTAGAGGAAGAATCAGCGGCGACTCCCTCCAAGAGTTCGTTAAAACTGTTATACCCATTGTCCTTATTTTGGCTGTTTGACCCATCTAGACTGATACTGTCCATTCCTCCTATCCTCTTAGGGAGATTCTATAAGCTCAAGAAAACCCAGTAGGACGAGATGTGCGGTAGTATAAAGAATCATGGCATTTGTAACATATTCGTATCTTACAAATGTCCTATATGTTTACTATCCAAGTATTTAGGGATCTAACAAAACAGTATCCTACGTGGAATGCTCTTCACACCTATCTGGAATCAGAGGGGGGTGGCCTGTTCCGTGTGGTGGACAAAACGGATAACCTCTGCCTGATTCGCTATGACAAGGGCGTATCCCATATGAACCTTCCCCATAGCAAGTGGTTTCGGTCTGTGATTTGGAATACGAAGACAAATCGCCCCGTTTGTGTTGCACCCTGTAAAACCACGGCGGATCCGTTTCCATATTCCACTCTGGACGAGTGTCATCGGCTCGGCATTCAATGTCAGGAGAACTTGGAAGGGTTTATGGTCAATTGCTTCCAGCAGAAAGGTGACCCCACGCTACACATTACCACACGTTCCAAGCTAGACGCATCCGGAACATTCTACTCGGATAAGACCTTTCGCCAACTCTTCTGCGAAGCCTATGCGGAGACGTATCACCTTTGCGACACCAGTGAAGCAAGTATCCAGGACTCACTTAGCGGTCACCGTGGCGAGGAAACCGTCTTTTATAGCTTCTTGGTCCAGCACCGCGAGCACCGCATTGTGCAAAGTGATATTACCAATCGCGTGTACCTTATTTATAAAGGAACGATTCATGATGATGGCCTAATAACGGTAGAAGATACACCATCGGTATTTGGAGGTGTTCTCAACGTGGAGACCATCCCCATGAACAAGCGAAGCATCCCTCACGGTAAGTCGGCCAACAATGGCTCAGGGACCTACGCACAGGTGGTTGCGCGTCGGCTGCTTCAAGAGGAGAGTGTGATGAGAACCGAGGTGGAAGAATGGGTCAGGGAGGTGATGGCTAGCAAGTCTCGCGACTTCCTCGGTCTCGTGTGTAAAGACCGAGAGGGGAATCGTTGGCGCTTCCGTTCCGATAAATACTCGGCCATTCGGTCACTGCGTGGCAACTCGCCATTGGTTCGCGATCGCTTCTGTCAGTTGTATACCAGCAACCTACTTCACAAGTACCTGGAATACTATCCAGAGGAATCCTGGGAGATGTCGGTCTGTCTCATGCATATCAACGCAATTATCAAGACAATGTACAATCTCTATGTGGAACTCCATATTCGGAAGACCAAGCGGATTGATGCGATTGACAAGATGTTCCATCCACACTTGTACAAACTCCAGGGCATCTATCTCAATCAACTGCTTCCTGCGAAAAAGACGATGAATGTCGGCGAGGTGCAACTCTATCTCCACAAACAACCCTGGCAACGCCTCTCGTTCTTGATTCGGAATGTGGTGGGGGAGAATCAAGAATCTATGGCGATTGCGGGTGAAACCTCCTAGGGTGTTTCACTTTTTCCTTCATAAAACGACTTAAAACCATGCGACATCATACAACCCAGAGGAAACATGACGACGACCGCTAATAAGAGTAAGTATGCCTTGGGAATTGATCTCGGAACTACCAACAGTTGCGTAGGTATTTGGCGTAACAACGCAGTAGAAATCATCGCTAACGAGCAGGGCAACCGTACCACCCCCTCCGTCGTTGCCTTCACCGAGACCGAGCGCCTCATCGGCGATGCTGCAAAGAACCAGGCCTCGGCCAATCCGAAGAACACCATTTTTGACGCCAAGCGTCTCATCGGTCGCAAGTACGATGATTCCGCCGTTCAAGCGGACAAGTCGCACTGGCCGTTCGCCATTCGTAGTGGCAAGGACAACAAGCCCGTTGTAGAGGTGGAGTACAAGGGCGAGAAGGTCACGTACCAGGCCGAGGAGGTGTCGGCCATGGTGCTAACGAAGATGAAGCAGATTGCCGAGGCCTACCTTGGTGAAGATGTCACGGATGCCGTCATCACGGTCCCCGCGTACTTCAACGACTCCCAGCGCCAAGCAACGAAGGATGCTGGCATGATTGCGGGTCTCAATGTGCTGCGTATTATTAACGAGCCAACCGCTGCTGCCCTGGCCTATGGACTGGACAAGAAGGGTGCGGGTGAGCAGAATGTAGTTATCTTTGACTGTGGTGGTAAACTGACCTATTAGGTTGTACTGCTACCTGAGGTGAAAACCCTCCCTCTGACCGAATCAGAGGAACCTGGTGAATTGACGGGAAACCCCTAAAGCCTTCACTACCAACTTATCCTGGCGACAGAGATAAGGGCTACGCTAATCACGTAGGTATGGTAAAAACGTGGAGGATTCTATACTGAATAGAAATGGGCAATCCGCAGCCAAGTTTCTGGGAAACCAGAAAAAGGTTCAGAGACTACTCCGAGTACCCTACCGCTTATGCATGTATGCCAGAGCCAAGGAGAAAGGGGCACGAGTGCCAGGGATTTTCCTACGTGGAAAATCAAGATATAGTCCGACCTTACAGGAAACTGTAAGAAGTAAGGATAAAGAGCCTTACGATAACAGCGTTGGGTACGCACGATGTTTCACTCATCACGATTGATGATGGCATCTTTGAAGTAAAGGCAACAGGTGGTGACACCCATCTAGGTGGTGAGGACTTTGACAACGCTATCGTAGACTGGTGTGTCCAAGAATTTGAAAAGAAGAACAAGGGCGTGGACCTCAAGAGCAGTGCCAAGGCACTCCGCCGTCTCCGCACAGCCTGCGAGCGTGCCAAGCGTACGCTGAGTACGTCTACGCAGGCCTCCATCGAGATTGATTCCCTCATTGATGGTATTGATTTCAACATTAGTCTGTCCCGTGCAAAGTTTGAGAATCTCTGCGATGCGCTCTTCCGTCGCACCATTGCGCCCCTGGAGCAGGTGCTGCGCGATGCAAAGATGGCCAAGAACGAGATTCACGAGGTGGTCATGGTCGGTGGTTCCACGCGTATTCCGAAGATTCGTGAACTCGTCAGCAACTTCTTCAATGGCAAGAAGCTGAACGACTCCGTCCATCCCGACGAGGCTGTCGCCTATGGCGCCGCGATTCAGGCCCATATTCTGACGGGCGGCAAGGAGGGCAAGGACCGTACCTCGGACATGATTCTACTGGACGTCGCCCCGCTTTCACTCGGTCTGGAGACGGCGGGTGGCATCATGACGTCGCTTATCAAGCGCAACACGGCGATTCCGTGCAAGAAGACGCAGACGTTCTCCACGTACCAGGACAATCAGCCTGGTGTCCTGATTCAGGTCTACGAGGGCGAGCGCCAGTTCACGGCCGACTGTAACCAGCTCGGCAGTTTCAAGCTGGACGGTATTCCACCGATGCCCCGCGGTGTTCCGCAGATTGAGGTCTCGTTTGATGTGGATGCGAACGGTATTCTGAGTGTGAATGCCGCGGAGAAGTCCACAGGCAAGTCCAACAAGATTACGATCACGAACGACAAGGGTCGCCTGAGCAAGGAGGACATTGAGCGCATGGTCCAAGAGGCCGAGAAGCACGCCACAGAGGACAAGACGCGTATGGAGCGCGTGGATGCCAAGAACAAGCTGGAGTCGTACCTCTACAGCACGCGCAATGCTGTTCAGGAGGACAAGGTGAAGGAGACTCTGGGCGCGGACACGGTTCAGGACATTGATGCTTGGGTGAAGGAGGGAATTGACTGGCTGGATGCGAATCCGAATGCCGAGAAGGAGGAGTTTGATGACAAGTTCAAGACCTACGAGGACAAGATTCGCCCGATCATGATGAAGCTCTATCAGAACGCGGGCGCACCTGGTGCGGCGGAGGCCCATTCAGGTCCGACGGTAGATGAGGTGGATTAATATACCACTATTCAATTGTAAAACGGAATAGAATAGTATAACATACATATTATTTAAAGGGGTACAATACTCCATCCAATAGTATGGGAGCCGTATACGCGGAGCGCTGAAATACATTCCTTACAGAGGGGAAGCACTTATTTCAAGAAATGATTCAAACCTATAACGACATGCTAGAGGGTGATACCGTTGTCAGACATTTTTACATTCGCACGGCAGGCTATCGTGAACAGAACCCATCCGTCATTAACGAACTCTATCAAACGCAGAGGGAGTTCATTCAAAAAGAGCTCGTACCCTGGATTCGGAAAGAGCATGCGAATCACCTGTTGTTTTCCCCCATCAATTGGAAGCCAGTGAGAGACTGGTACCTCCCTATGAATTGTATGTATATGGGCTATCGTAAAGTCTTTCCCTATCGGCAATACTATTTCCAGTTGGCACTAGACGACTATATCTGTGACCACGAGTGTTCCTATTGTAACGGAACAGAGGGACGTAGACATGCTTGTTTTCAACTGGCACTGCTCGGCTGGAAAGATGATAACGATGAGAATATGATACCGTATCAAGAACTGAATATTCCTTCCAACAATCTCATTCCTTACTCTCTTTGGAAATGGGAATAGGCGCGTTCCAACGCACGAATCTAAAAATCCAACGCGTATAGTATTTCATCATGGAGGGCTTGCTCGCACGGCTCCAACATGCCCCCCTCGGCAAAAAAGAATTATTTGATTTGCTCATGAGTATCGATATACACACACTGGATACCGCGCATGTACCCGTTCCAAAAGAACAGGTCATTTACAGTGACGACGCCACCCTCGTAGAAACCATTGTGATTCATCCCATGACTGGGCCAAAGGATGCGGAACCGAAGGAGGCTGACGCGGAACCGAAGGAGGCTGACGCGGAACCGAAGGAGGCTGACGCGGAACCGAAGGAGGCTGACGCGAAACCGACGGAAGAGACGATTGAACAGATCATCTTTTATCCTGAGGCAGGGTCGCACCTCCCTATTATTCTTTCTGGATCCGCACCGTTACCCGATATCCCCTCTATGAATTCCACTTTTCCCGTTTTAGAACCCGTGTCAGAACCAGAAGCAGTGTCAGAACCAGAGCCAACACCTACCCCCTCCAATATCATGGAGTCCCTCTTCAACCTGAAAAGGTCCGCGACAGAAGAGAGGACAGGACCCCTTTTTACCTGTCAGGCTTGTCACCGTGTCTTCAAGAGACAACACCTTCTCTCCCAACACCATGAAATCTCACTGGCTTGTTCTCAGTGGCTAGCACGTCATGCAGTAACGCAAGCCACTCCCAGTGGAAACAAAGGAATCCATCAACTGGTTCACGACTGTCTGAATCGCGCCTCCCGTGGAGAGGAAGACGGTACACAAGAGTGCGTCTACTGCAAGGCCCCCTTCACCACCAAGGAGAGTCTACGAGCCCATTTTCAGGCCACTGCTTCGTGCAATCGTCTCGCCCTGGATGCTTTCAAGGCGATGATTCTAGCGCTCTGAGTGCCTAAACTTGAGGACTATATAGCGGTATAGGTCCATGATTTATCTATTGATTACCACCTCTATTCTGAACAAACATGGACTACAGCAGCAAACCGAACGACAACGCCGCTACGAATATGCGATTACGGAAACACTGCGACACGTACCAGCCGACATTCAACCCATCCTCGTAGAAAACAATGGCCAACGAGCCACCTATCTAGACCATTTCCAGCATCAAGGGAAACCCGTCCCCGTCGTCTACACGGACAACAACAAGTTTACTCAATACAAGAGCAAGGGAGTCAATGAGATGCTAGACATAAAGGAGGTCATTGAGCGACAGGGAATCAAGTCTGACGACATTCTCATCAAACTTACGGGCCGTTATCGCATCCTGTCACCCTTGTTCTTTCAAGAAGTCGTTGCCAATCAGGACAAATATGATGCCTTTGTGAAGTTTTTTGGAACCTGTAGTCTTCAGTGGGAGCGATACGACTGTATTTTAGGTTGTTACGGAATTCGCGCTCGCTATCTCCAGCTCTTCCAACCCATCACCATAGACAACAGCGCCTCTGCCGAGATTGCGTTTGCTCGTTATGTCCGCTTTTGTGGAGCACGACTGCGAGAAGTCTCTCAATTGGATCTGGAATGCCAGTTTGCAGAGGACAATCGTATTCTCGTGGTCTAAACTCATCGCATCGGATATGCATGTAGGGTAGATGTCCGCATTAGAAGGTATTCTCTTTCATCATAATGATGCATGGAACGAACATGACCTTGCGGGGTCCGGTCGCGGTGAGATGGCAACCGCGCCGCCCCGTTCCGCTGTTCACATTCGTGTACAGCAACGTAATGGAAAGAAATCGCTCACGACGGTACAGGGACTTGCAGACGATCTGGACTTGCCTAAAATCCTAAAGGCCTTGAAAAAAACGCTCAATACCAATGGAACGGTTCTAGAAGACGAGGAATTTGGGTCGGTACTTCAGCTACAGGGTGATCACCGTGGCGCGGTGACAGAGTTTTTATGCACGTATCATATTTGTACAAGGGCGGAAATCAAGATTCATGGATTCTAACAACTGCGATTCCAGGAGGAAGTGAATAATATGGTATAGTAAATAATGATGAATTTATTTACGATAACATATCCCATTTCCATATTTATACTCCTCTTTGGCTTAGTTGTCGGCTTTATCATCTCTTTCTTTGTGTTTGGCCTCTTTTCTGCGGTTTGTGTATTCTTCTTGCTGTGTATTGGTTCTCTTCGGATCATGCCTGTCATTGACATCGTGTGCTCGTTTCTACAAAGCCTGTTTCCTACGAGGATAGAAACTCTTGTTCAGAATTTGCGTAAAAGTTTCCCCGTGATGTATTCCGAAAAAGGGCGTCCATCCTCTCCATGTATCTATCTATTCCATCCACATGGGCTGTTCACGATATCTCACTACCTTCATATCGGCACACATGCCACGGACTGGGAGGACACGAATAGCAAGGGGACTGCCCTTCACTTGCTTTGGTGGCTTCCCTTTGGAAAGGAGATTCTGGAAGCGCGTCGGTTTGTACCCTCTCACTATGCGGATATGAAACGTGTACTGGATCATCAGCAATCGCTCAGTGTAACGTTGGGAGGAGTTCGTGAAATGCCAATGACCTGTGACAACAAGATGATTCTCAATATCGGGAAAAAGCGAGGAATTTTTAAAATGGCGCTAGAGACGGGGGCACCGCTTGTCCCCGTCATTGTCTATGGTGAAAATGAGATCTATCAACAATCGGAGAACTGGCTCCTACATCGTATCAATCAATTCTTACTTCGCTATAATATCTACGTTCCTATTCCAAAATGGAAATCTTGTCGTTCATGGTTGTCTCTGTTTCAACGCCCATTGGAACATCCTGTGCGTACCTATGTGGGGCCATCCATCGCAGTCACTAAAAAAGAAATACCAACCGAGGAGGACATTATTGCCTTGCGTGAGCAATATTTTTCAGAATTGCGTGGATTGTATGAAGCGACGCGACCTTCTTCTTATGATAAAGAGTTGTATATTGTATAGTCTATTTATTTCGGAATACGTAGGGCAACCTTCTTGCCTTTTGGAGCGACAGGAGCAACAGAAGCCGCAAGGGGGGGCGCACCCGTTGCGGAGCGCCAGGCATTGCGCATCTTCTGGAACATATCCACGCATCCCATGGCGGCCTTTGCAAAGGCCAGACGAGCGGTCGCCTCTTCGCCATCTTCTACGCCGATACGGAGAACCATCTCATCGCGGAGTGGATGCGGAACCTTATAGCCTGCATAGGTGATCTTCGGCTCTGCCTCGCCTTCAATGTGATGCTCCACCAGCCAGGTCTGAAGAAGGTTGCCGAGGGTATGGTCATGGCCACGAATAAGGAAGTCATAACCCACAATGCGAGAGTCCGCAGGAGAGATGGAGATTTCCGAGGGAAGTTCTCCATTTGCTAGATTGACATAACGGCTACACATATTCTCGCCGACTTCGCAGGCGCGCTCCACAATGTAGTGAACAGGGAGTACACCCGCTGTTTCCACGGTGAAGTCAAAGCTATCGGGTTCACCCTTGTCATTTTGCTTGTAGCATCGCTTGATTTGCATGGTATTGAATTCGCGACGGAGGGCCTGATAACGGTCTGACTCCTTCTCCATCTTTCCTGCAATCTTCTTGGCCACGACGAGCCAGTTCTCAAACATCTCCTCAATTCGTTCAGGGTCGTTGTCCAAGGTGTATTCATAGGAGCACTGGGAAACGGGAGAGAAACGCGCATGTTCGCGACCCGTTCCCTTGGTGGCTCGCGCGACAATCTCTATTGCCTGCTCGGTGGGGCCCGTTCCTGGTTGAAGCGTAGCAATGAGGCAGGTATCGCCCGTAATCGGATTGGGTGGGAAGAACATGTCAGTAGGGACAGCCTTTTCATCGGCTTCTTCTACGCGTTCCTGTATCTTCTCGTTATCACCGTTCTCGGCATTTTCACCACCCAGTACCCGACTTGGCTGGTTCTTACCTGATTCAAAGTTGCCTTCCACCACCTTGAAATCACTTGCTTTCACATACGTTATCGTATCCTTGTTGCCGTGGACTTGGAGCCTAAAGAGATATTTGTCAGCGTTCCACGTCAGAGGCTCTAGGACGCGAATCGGTAGAAGCCCGATACGGTCTGCCAACATTTCGTTTGTCATGGGCGTGTCGTTACGCTTCACAAAGACATCCGTGGTGGAGCCGGTAGACGTCATATCTGCCCGAAAAGCGACGGTTTCCACACCCGTCAGCATCAGGCGGCGAAGAGTGTTCGCATACGTGACATGCGTGGGCGTAAGCGTGAAGGAGAGGGTACGCGGGTCAACTTCCTTGAGATTCTGGAACTGCATCATGGTTGGATTCTGGCTCTATCCTTGCTTCCGAATGATTGTGCTCGTCAAATTTTATCCGACACTGCGTTTACCCCGTTTCCGATTCGTTCGTAAAGTAGAAAAGGATGAGCCGACCCGCACCTGTTCATATTTGTTTTTACTCCAATCGTTGTGAATGGTCCAAAGCCTTTTTGGAGGAGATCTCTAAGACAAGTTATCACAAAGAGTTCCGTTTTATCTGCGTGGATCCGAGCCCGAACCGTCCTCAGCTGCCGTCTTGGCTCAAACAGACACCGACCCTGGTAATTTCGGGCGAGCCTGAGCCACGTACAAACAGTGAGGTTATGAATTGGTTGTACGAGCGCAAGATGAGTGACGGAGGTGGAAGCAATCAGTCATTTAGTGGAGCTGGTGCACCCATCGCAGCGGAACCTGAACCCTATATGGACGTGGAAATGGGTGGTAGCTTCGGCGATCAGTATTCCTTCCTGGGGGAGGACACTTCGGCCCAGGGCAATGGCGGTATGCAGGTACGCCACAACTTTACCTATCTACAGGGCCAGGATGCAGTGGGAACTCGCGAGGCATCCAGTTTCCAGACCACAAACACGAATCAGAAGCAGAGCAAAAAGGAGCAATTGCTCAATCAGCAGTATGAACTCATGATGAAATCCCGTGATTCGGGTATGCCAAAGGCTGTGATGCGCCAGTGATGCGCCAGTAAACTCATAAGAATCTAAAGCATGCGATAGGTCATAATAGTAGCTAGAAGAAGATGTCCGTCCTCAGTGCTTTTACCACGCAACTTGTCAACTTCTTTGATGAACTTTGTAATACCTTTCCGGAAGAAAAGGATATTAAAATGGCAACAGAGGCTATCAAGGGTGCCAAGAAAATCAATCCACGTCTGATTCTGGACCTATTCGTGGAGCACGTCTATAGTGACCTCGCCCCTGCTATTCAGCAGCGGGACATTCTGCAAATTCGTGACGTAGCGCAGAAAAAGATTAGTACACAGTTCAATGAAATGCTTTCGGCACTGGCCATCTTTGACAAGCACTGGGATTCCATGGGTACCGCAAACCAGGATATTATCTGGAAGTATCTAACTGTTCTCTGTGTTCTCTCCGAGAAGGCGCGTGCGGCCTAGGGACATGATAACGTGTTTGCGGGTCTAAAGGGCTTTTCGTAACCCATAAGAAGAATGGAGAAAGCAGATACTTCGGATGTGATAGAAGAGTCTATGTTTCAGAAGAAATACAATGAGTTTGCGGAGGACCTCCTAGGGGCGCTACCTGAATACACGAGTGCGATTCAGACGGCAAAGGCCCTTGGGGAGGCGGACCGTCTGACCCGCTTTCAAGCGGAGGTGAAAGTGGGAAACACGATGAGTAGAGGAGACCTGGAGGACGCTGCGAAGAATCCAGGAAGTGTGCTCCCTGGTGTCGTCATCGCGGACGCAGTCTGGGCTTCTCTGTCTGAGAATTCTCAGAAGGCTATTTGGGAGCATGTACGTGTCCTGTCTATCTGTTGCTTTATGGAGGCAGGCTTTGGAACGGGCATGGGTGAGGACGGAAAGCCGCCTGCCTGGATGGAGGACGCGATGAAGGATCTGCAGAAGAAGCTGGAGGGTGTGGACTTCCAGAACATGTTTAAGAAGTTCATGTCTTTCCTGCAGCCAGGTGATGAGGCGACACAGGGCGAGGGCGAGGGCAAGGGCTCAGATGCAGCGGCGGGCGAGCAGTCTCTTCCTAACATTCCAGGTCTAGACGGCTTGTTTAAGAATGGCTTTCCCAAGATTCCTGAGAAGTTCCTGAAGGGCCACATGGCTCGGCTGGCGCAGGAGATTGTGAAGGATATTACGCCAGAGGACCTTGGCCTGACCAAGGATATTATGTCAGAAGCGGAGAAGAATCCGTCCCGGGCTTTTGAGGTACTTTTCGGTGCACTGGGGAACAACCCTGATATCATTCAGAAGACGATTGGGCGAATTGGAAATCGTCTTCAGCAGAAGATTGTATCAGGCACCATTCGTCCGCAGGAAATTGCACGAGAGGCCGAGGAGCTCATGAAGGAGTTTGCAAGTAACACGAGCTTTGTGGAGATGCTGAGTGGTATTAAGGGAGCATTCGGCTTTGAGGACATGGACATTGCTCGTGCAGCGGGCAAGGAGGGAAGTGCTCGGCTGTCTATTGCCCGTGAACGTCTGCGGAAGAAGATGGAACAGAAGAAGCAGGCACAGGCGCAGGCGCAGGTGCAAAGCGCTGCACCACCGACAAGCGGCTCTGCCGCAGCAGGAAGTGGCACAGGAAAGAAGCGAGGTAAGAAATAAAGTCCGCAACGTGTAGGACAATGCGTGACAAGAAGGATTT
>Ga0214921_10006728_pt1 | contig 15569 bp, 11 predicted proteins | sample LL1505_MetaG_FD_177992 | JGI IMG/M metagenome (GOLD analysis project Ga0214921, IMG submission 177992) | Freshwater microbial communities from Lake Lanier, Atlanta, Georgia, United States - LL-1505 | ecosystem: Environmental > Aquatic > Freshwater > Lake | place: USA: Georgia | collected...
AGCCGGAATCTCGAGCTGGCGAACCTGCCCGTGCTCGTTAACAACATCGACCGCCCGCGTGAGCGGCGCTTGTGCCTGCGTCAGGCGCGGCAGGTCTGCCGTGGGCATTTAAGTGGTGAGCGCCGCATCGTTGACACCAAAGCCGGCGTTCTCGCGCGTGCTGCCGCCCTTGCGAATGGCCACTGCGCAGTACTTGAACTCCGGAATCTTGCCCACCGGGTCCAGCGCGGAATTGGTGAGCTCATTGGCCGCCGCCTCGTAGTAGGCAAAGGGCACAAACACCGCGCCCTGCGGCGTGCCGTCATCACGGCGAACATGCAGCGCCACTTCGCCGCGGCGCGAGGCGATGGTGATGATGTCGCCGGCCTCCAGCCCATGCGCCTTCAAGTCAGCGCCGCACATGGATGCAGTGGCCATGGGCTCGATGGCATCCAGCACCTTGGCGCGGCGCGTCATGCTGCCGGTGTGCCAGTGTTCCAACTGACGGCCGGTAATCAGCACAAACGGGTATGCGGCATCCGGGCGCTCGTTGGCGGGAATGATGTCGGCCGGTACCAGCTTGACACGCCCGCTGGCGGTGGGGAAGCTGTCGGTGAAAACGATCGTGGTACCGGGATCATCTGCAGTCAGGCAGGGGTAGGTGACGCTGGATTCACGCTGCAAGCGCTCCCAGGTGATGCCGGAGATAGCAGCGTGCATGGCGCGGCGCATTTCGTCGTACACAGCGGCAACACCGTCGTGCTCGCCCTGGTAATCCCAAGGCAAACCCATGCGCTTGGCCATGTCTTGCAGGATCCACAAATCAGCGCGCGCCTGCCCCGGTGGCTTCAGCGCTTGTTTACCGAGTTGCACCATGCGGTCGGTGTTGCTGACGGTGCCGGTTTTCTCAGGCCATGCGGTGGCGGGCAGCACCACGTCGGCCAGCCAGGCAGTCTCGGTCATGAAGATGTCTTGCACGACCAGGTGCTCCAGCGTGGCCAGCGCGTGGCGGGCGTGGTTGAGGTCGGGGTCGCTCATGGCGGGGTTCTCGCCCATGATGTACATGCCGCGGATCTTGTGCGGGTCGCTGTCCTCGGCCAGCGCTTTACGCATGATTTCGACCACGGTATAGCCCGGTTTTTCGTCGAGCTTGGCGCCCCAGAAGTCTTCAAACCACGCATGCGCGGCGGCGTTGTCCACGCGCTGGTAGTTGGGGAACATCATGGGGATCAGGCCCGCGTCGGACGCACCCTGCACATTGTTCTGACCACGCAGCGGGTGCAGGCCGGAGCCCGGCTTGCCGATCTGCCCCGTGACGCTGACCAGCGCGATCAGGCAGCGTGCGTTATCGGTTCCATGGATGTGTTGGCTTATGCCCATGCCCCACAAAATCATCGCGCCCTTGGCTTTGGCAAAGGCGCGTGCCACTTCACGCAAGGTCTCAGCCGGGATGCCGCAAATCGGAGCCATAGCTTCGGGGCTGTAGCCTTTGACGTTGTCGCGCAGCGCCTCGTAATTGCTGGTGCGCGTGGCGATGAATTCCTCGTCCACCAGGCCTTCGTGGATTACGGTGTGGATCAGCGCATTGATCATGGCCACATCGGTGTCGGCCTTGAACTGCAAGGTGCGCCAGGCATGTTGCCCGATGTCGGTGATACGCGGGTCGGCCAGCACGATTTTTGCCCCGCGCTTGGCAGCGTTTTTCATCCAGGTGGCAGCCACCGGGTGGTTCGCGGTGGGGTTGGAGCCGATGATGAAGATCAGGTCGGCGTGTTCCACGTCGTTGACCTGGTTACTCACCGCGCCCGAGCCCACGCCTTCGAGTAATGCGGCGACGCTGGAGGCGTGGCACAGGCGGGTGCAATGGTCGACGTTGTTGGAGCCAAAGCCGGTGCGCACCAGCTTCTGGAACAAATACGCCTCTTCATTGCTGCCCTTGGCCGAGCCAAAGCCCGCCAGCGACTTGGGGCCGTGCTGCTCGCGCAGACCCTTGAGGCCCCCGGCGGCCAGCGCCATGGCCTCTTCCCAGGTGGCTTCACGGAATATCTCGGACCAATCGGCGGTATCGCGGTTCAGGTGGTTGAGTTGCTCGGGGTCTTTGCCGACACCGGCCTTGCGGATCAACGGCACCGTCAGGCGCTGCGGGCTGTGGGCGTAATCAAAACCAAAGCGGCCTTTGACGCACAAGCGGCCGTGGTTAGCCGGGCCGTCGCGGCCCTCCACGCTGATGATTGTGTTGTCTTTGACCTTGTAGGTCAGGAGGCAACCCACGCCGCAGAAGGGGCAGACCGAATCCACTTTTTTGTCCACCACCTGGTTGCCCACATGGGTCTTGGGCATGAGCGCGCCGGTGGGGCAGGCTTGCACGCATTCGCCGCAGGCCACGCAAGTGCTACTGCCCATCGAGTCGTGCAAGTCGAACACGATTTCGCTGTGCGCGCCGCGCATGGCGTAGCCGATCACGTCGTTGACCTGCTCTTCGCGGCAGGCGCGCACGCAACGGTTGCACTGGATACATGCGTCCAGGTTCACCGCCATAGCCGGGTGCGACATATCGGTGGCGGGTTGTTCGCGGCGCAAGGCTTTCAGTTCGGGGCGGACCTGCACGTCCAGACGATTGGCCCAGTCGCTCAGCTCGCCGTGCTGGGACGTGGCGTCGGCTTCGTTCCATTTGTAACCGGTGTCGGGCATGTCGGAGAGCAGCATCTCCAGAATCATCTTCTGGCTTTTGACGGCGCGTTCGCTGGTGGATTGCACTTCCATACCGGCGGTGGCGCTGCGGCAGCAACTGGGAGCCAGCGTGCGCTCGCCTTTGATCTCCACCACACAGGCGCGGCAGTTGCCGTCGGCGCGGTAGCCATCCTTGTAGCAAAGATGCGGGATGTCCACACCATGGCGCTTGGCGGCTTTGAGAATCGTCTCGCCCTCAAAGGCGTGGATGGTTTTCTGGTCGAGCGTGAACTCCACCGTTTTCAGGGTCACTTCGGACAACTTGGCGGGTGCGTTCATATCAGGCCACCTCGTGGGGGAAATATTTCTGAACACAGCGCACCGGGTTGGGCGCTGCCTGACCAAGGCCGCAAATTGAGGCGTCGGTCATCACGATATTGAGGTCTTCCAGGGTTGCGTTGTCCCAGACCGGCGCTTGCATCAGCGTGGCGGCTTTGTCAGTACCGACGCGGCAAGGGGTGCATTGGCCGCAGCTCTCGTGGGCGAAGAAACGCATCGTGTTCAGCGCCGCGTCACGCGCCCGGTCTTTGTCGCCCAGCACAATCACCGCCGCCGAGCCGATGAAGCAACCATACGGCTGCAGCGTGTCAAAGTCTAGCGGCACATCGCCCATGCTCGCCGGCAGGATGCCACCGGATGCGCCACCGGGCAGGTAGCCGTAAAAGCTGTGGCCCTCCGCCATACCGCCGCAATATTCGTCAATCAGCTCACGCACCGAAATACCGGCGGGGGCCAGCTTGACGCCGGGCCGCTTCACGCGCCCGCTGACGCTGAAACTGCGCAAGCCCTTGCGTCCGTTGCGCCCGAAGCTGCTGAACCAATGCGGGCCTTTTTGCACGATGTCGCGCACCCAGTACAAGGTCTCGAAGTTGTGCTCCAGCGTCGGGCGGCCAAACAAGCCGACCTGCGCGATATAAGGCGGGCGCATGCGCGGCTCGCCCCGTTTGCCTTCAATGCTCTCGATCATGGCCGACTCTTCGCCGCAGATGTAGGCACCCGCGCCACGGCGGATATGGATGGCGGGCAGCGGGCATGGCGGGTTGGCCTGCAAGCGCGCGACTTCGCGCTCCAGGATCTCGCGACATCCGTGGTACTCATCGCGCAAATAGATATAGCAAGCGTCAATGCCTACCACCTGCGCGGCCACCAACATACCTTCTAAAAAACGGTGCGGATCGCGCTCCAGGTAGGTCCGGTCCTTGAAGGTGCCGGGCTCGCCCTCGTCGATGTTGACGGCCATGAGTTTGGGCGCAGGCTGGTCACGCACGATGCGCCATTTGCGCCCGGCCGGAAAGCCGGCGCCGCCCAGGCCACGCAGGCCGGAATCTTCCATGGCTTTGACGACGCCTTCCGCATCCTGTGTGCCCGCTGACAAGGCCGCAGCGAGCGCGTAGCCACCCGCAGCGCGGTAGGCATCCAGGCCGGTGTAGGCCGGCGACACCTGAACCGCCGCAGCCGCGGGGGACACGGCCTTCTCGGTCCAGCCTGCGCCGGCAAAACTGCCAGCGTCTGAGGCCGCTGGATGCGCACCGGCATGGGCCTGAACAGCCGAGGTAATCGATTCCAATGTGGCAAAGGGCACGGGGTTCTGGTGCACCACTGCGGCAGGCGCTTGCTCACAACGACCGATACAAGGCGCGGGAATGACGCGTACGTCCTCTCGGCCCAAAATTGCTGGCAGGCGCGCCAGCAAATCCTGGGCTCCAGCCATCTCGCAGCTCAGTCCATCGCACACGCGCACCGTCAGCGCCGCCGGTTCGGCATCGCCCTTCAGGACTTCGAAGTGGTGATAGAAGGTGGCGACTTCAAATACCTCGGCCATGCCAATGCGCATTTCTTTGGCCAGAGCTACCAGGTGGCGGTCGTGCAGGCAGCGGTAGTGGTCCTGAAGGCGGTGCAAATGCTCGATCAGCAGGTCACGCGGGTGGGGGCCGGTGCCGAGCAGATTGCGCACCTCCTGCACTGCGGCGTCATCCGGCTGGCGGCCTTTGAGCTTGCTTTTGCTGCGGATGCGCTGGCGCATGTCGTCTACCGAGCCCAGTGGCACGCTGGGTACGAGACTAGGAGGTATTGGCGTATTCATTGGGTAATTGTTGCACAATAGTAAAAATTGTTTCCCGTCGCTGCGCGCTCTTCATAACGGCAGCTGAAGCTGCCGCTGTCTTGTGGGCCAGATATTAATGGTCAATTTATTGTTTATCGGTCATGAGCCATTTGTAGTCCAAGGGGCGAAGTAAAAGATTGCAAATGAGACCGACCAGTGAACAACCAGGGGCTGTCCACCCCCAACGCTTGCATCGATCTGTCCCACATCGGCTTCAAAAAATCAACGGATGCTGCTGATGTAGTGCCCTAAATTTTCAATATCGGCGTCACTCAAAGTCTGCGCGACGCTGGTCATATTGCCCGCGTCATTGGTGCGCGTGCGGGCTTTGAAATGGCGCAATTGCTCGACCACATAGTCGTACTGCTGACCAGCCACACGGGGGATCTCGTTCTGGCCACTGAATCCGCCCATATGGCACATGGTGCACAAGGTCTCGTCGGCTTTGGCTTTGCCCATTTTGACTTTCGCCTCGTCGGCTACAAAGCCATTGGGTTTGAGGGGGAAGCCGGCAAAATAATTCGCCACATTGACCATCTCAGCCCGGGAAAGATTAGAGGCCATGGGCGTCATGATGGGATGACTGCGCCGACCTTCTTTGTAATCTTTCAACTGCACATAGATGTAACGCCAGGTCTGCCCCGCCAAAGTGGGATAGCCAGGGATGACTGCGTTGCCGTCTTCGCCATGGCAGGCGGCGCAGACTGCAGCTGTGGCTTTTCCAGCTTGCAGGTCCTGCGCCTGCGACAGCGCTGCCGTCGTACAAACCAACACCACACCCAATCGCTTCAAAACTGTAAACATTCTCAATCTCTTCCTCGGATAAAAGAACGGCCACCCGAGGGTGGCCGCTACCATCACAGACCGTTGGCGGGTCTGATCAACAGGAACCGCCGCTTAGTCAGGCAGTCCGTATACGACCATGGAATTACCACGCTTGAAGTCGAGTTGGTTGTTACCACCGCATCCCATGGCCACGTACTGCTTGCCGCCTACGGAATAGGAAACGGGCATGGCGTTGGCGCCAGCGCCGCAGTTGTGCTCCCACAGCAGTTTGCCACTCTTGGCGTCCAGTGCACGGAACAGGCCATTGCCTTCGCCATAGAAGACCAGACCGCCGGCGGTTGCCAGAGCGCCACCGATCAGGGGCTCGGCGGTGTCAAAGTGCCATTCCATTTTGCCGGTGTTGTAGTTCACGGCAGCCAGGCGACCCCATTGCTTCTCGTCACCAATCACTTTGAAAGCGCCACCCAGCCAGAGCTTGCCGCCGGGGTAATTGGACGCTTCTACGTGGTAGGTCATAGGCTGGTGCAGGTTCAGCGCATACGCCAGATGCAAGTCAGGGTTGACCGCCATGGGCGACCACTCGACACCACCATTGGCACCGGGCAACATGCGTGCGCCGGATGCGGTGGGCAACACCCACATGTTCTCTTGCGGGATCATGGCATCAGAAAAGCGGATCAGCTCGCCGTTTTCACGGTTGTGTACATAGACATGGCCGGTTTTGCCACCATGGATCACACCGGGAACCGTATTGCCGGATTTGTCCTTCACGTCCACCAGGATAGGCGGGCTCACAGCGTCCAGATCCCACACATCATGGGCGACGTATTGGAAATGCCAGCGGTATTTGCCGGTATCCAAATCGACCGCGACCAGCGAGTCGGTGTACAGGTTGTCTCCGGGCCGCTCTGCGCCATACAAGTCCGGCGACGGGTTACCCACCACAAAGAAGATGGTGCGGGTTTTCAGGTCGACGGCCGGGTTCATCCAGACACCACCACCCAGGGTTTGGTAGAAGCTGCTGTCGCGGGCCAATTGCGCCTTCTCGGCAGCAATGTCGCGGTGCATATTGCGACCGGTCGCATCATTCACGGCCCAGACCCCTTCATGGCCTTTTTCAGGGATGGTATGGAAGGTCCAGACCAGGTTCCCGGTCTCGACATCAAAGGCTTTGACGAATCCGCGGATACCGTATTCGCCACCGTTGGTTCCAATCAAAACCTTGCCGTCCACCACGGTGGGTGACATGGTTTCGCTGTAGCCCTTTTCGGGGTCGGCGATTTCAACATCCCAGGATAGCTGCCCGGTCTTGGCGTCCAGTGCAACCAGCCTGGCGTCCAAAGTACCCATGAACACCTTGCCGCCCTCAACGGCCACGCCGCGGTTGTTCGGCCCGCAGCAGAAGGTGGTGATCTGACCCATCTTGTGTTTGTAATGCCAGAACTCTTTGCCCGTGACCGCGTCCAGCGCATAGACATGGTTGAACGAGGTGGTCATGTACATCACGCCGTCGACAACTATGGGCGCGGTCTCCATGGATTCCAGCACCTCAGTTTGGAAGGTGAATTTGGGCCGCAAATTTTTCACGTTACCCGTATCAATCTGCTTGCCGGGGTAGTAACGGGTCTGATCGTAATTGCCGTGGGTATGCAGCCAGTTATCGTCTTGGCCCGCCGCGCCGTTGAGCTGCAGTTGACTGACGCTGATACCCTTGGACAAGGTGCTCGCACCCTTGCCTTTTTGCCCCGTGATTTCTTGGGCACTGGCGAGGCCCGCGAATCCGCCAACGCTGAGCGAGGCGGCCAAAGCCAGATGGATCCATTTGCCGTGTTGCATAGTTCACGTCTCCTTGTTGTAAATGTTGGTAACCCAGTCCTTAGGAACTCCGCCGCGCTTGTCGCGCGGGGGACAGGAGGTTCCACGCAGCCCTTTTATCCCGCGCCCGACAGAAGACCTACGGTACAAACCCTGAGCAGTCACCCAGTGAACTCTAGTAAAACGTGAAAATACCCAGAAATAACTTCACGTTACTTAAAAACAGTATTGGAATACCCATGAATTCCTGCATTAAACGCCGGTGTAGCCATGTGGTGGCCTTGATAGGGTTCGCAACTTTGGGTTGTATCAACCAGGCGCAGGCCCAGATGGGCGCTGACCAGATCAACACCAACGGCCAGTATGTGCTGGCCGCCAAAGCCGGCAAGGTCGAGCGGGTCGGTCAGTTGCTGCGCCAGGGTGCGTCCGTGGATTCACGCGACCGACTGGGTAACTCGCCGCTCAATATGGCAGCAGCCAAAGGCAATGAGCCGCTGGTTGACATGCTGTTGGCAGCGGGTGCCAACCCCAACCTGGCCAACCTCTCCAACGTCACGCCGCTGATGGGTGCTAATTTTTCGGGCAACGCCAGCATCGTGCGCAAACTACTGGGCGCTGGCGCGCAAGTGGATCCAATGGACCGAATCAAAAAGACCGCCGCGGCCTATGCCGCTGGCAACGGATGCGTGGAATGCATGCAAGCCCTTCTGGGCGCAGGGGTGACGGTGAATGCCCGCCTGTACAACGATCTCACCCTGCTGATGTGGGCAGCACCTTACGGACAAGTGGCCATGGTGAACTATCTGCTGGAGCAAGGCGCGGACAAAAACGCCAAAGACAACAGAGGGCAAACCGCTTTGGACCTGGCGCTTGAGGCCAAGCAGGAGGCGGTTGTCCCCCTGTTGCAGTAAAAGACAGCCGAGCGCCAGCGCTGTTTCGATCCTTTTTTCATCTGGTTTCCATGCAATACATGACGACTTATTCCACGCTCGGTCGCTGCGCCTCCGCGCTGGTCCTTGCTGCGAGCGCCCATTGCACCTGGGCCGATGTCTTTGTCAGCAGCGAAAAAGACAACGTGATTGTGGTTTTGCAAAACGACGGCACGTTTATCAAAAGCATCCCCACCTGCAAGCGCCCGCGCCACATGGCCTGGGCCACTACGGGCAAGCAGATCATGGTGGCCTGTGGCGACAGCGACCAAATCGGCATCGTGGATATTACCGCTGGCAAACAGGTCGATGCGCTTCCCACAGGCGAAAGCCCGGAGATCTTCGCCATGTCACCCGATGGCAAAACCGCCTATGTGTCGATTGAAGAAGGCAGCCAAATGGTGGCTTATGACGTTGCCAGCAAAAAACCGCTGTTCTCGGTGAAGACCGGTGCCGAGCCCGAAGGCGTGTTGGCCACGCCCGACGGCAAGCTGGTGTACGTGACCTCCGAGGTCACCAATTCGGTCCACATCGTGGACGTGGCCATCCGCAAACAGGTGGGTATGGTCAAAGTGGGCAAGCGCCCCCGGCGCTTGGCCCTGACGCCCGGCGGTGCGGAACTGTGGGTGACCAATGAACTAGGCTCCAGCGTGAGCATCATCGATACAGCCAACCGAACCGTCAAGAAAACCTTGGAATTTGAGATTGCCGGCATGCGCAAGAGCGATATCAGCCCGGTCGGTATGCTGATCACATCCGACGGAAAAACCGCCTGGGTCGCATTGGGTCGCGCCAACCACGTGGCCGAAGTGGACGTGGCTACGCACGCGGTACGCAAAGTCATACTCGCGGGCAAGCGGACATGGGGCGTGGGTTTGAATGGCGATGGATCACGCCTTTATGTGGTCAATGGGCTCTCCGACGATCTCACCATCGTCGATGTGGCCAGTGGCAAAGCCATCAAAACGGTGCCCGCCGGACGGGTTCCGCACAGCGTGATCACCAATTGATGGCGGCCTGTCGAAGCGGCTTCGCCTGCCGCGTATTCGCTTGGGGCGCACTCTGGCTGATGCCGGTTTCAGTCTGGGCGGCAAGCTGGCAGATTCTGATAGTTGGGCTGCGCGATGACCCGCGCTACGAACGCAAGACGCTGGAGCAGGCCTTCATCGGCAAGCCCACAGGCAGGCCGCTGGTGGCGGCGCAAATCGCACTCGATGAGCTTAAGGACAACCTGCAGGACTCCGGCAACCAATTGAAATTGCAGGACCTGCAATGGGACGGCAAAAACACCACCGAACTGCTGGCAGAAATCAACAAGCGCAAGGCGCAGGTCCTGCTGCTGGACCTGCCCGCAGAACAGCAAAAAGCGCTGATGGAGGTATTCGGAAAAATCACCACTGCGCCCATCGTCTTCAACATCAGTGAAAGCAGCGATGCCTTGCGCGGCGCGTCTTGCCACCCCCACTGGTTGCACACCCTGCCCAGCGACCGCATGCTCGCTGACGCGATGGCCCAATGGCTGGCCGCGCGCAACTGGCGCGATATGATTCTGCTAGTCGGCGCACAGCCGCAAGACCAGGCGCTGCGCGATGTCTGGATGGCCTCGATCAAGCGCTACGGTTTGAAGGTCAAGGCTGAGCGCAAATTTGTACTCTCCGGCGACCCGCGACAGCGTGAAGCCGGTAACCCGAAATTGCTCACGGCCGAGCCCGCGCACGATGTGGTGATGGTGCTGGATACCGTCGGCGAATTTGCCAAAGCCCTGCCCTACAACACCGCCCTGCCCCGCCCGGTGGTGGGCAGCGGCGGCCTGGTGCCGCTGGCCTGGCACACATCGTGGGAGCGTTATGGCGCGCCGCAGCTGAGTCACCGATTTCAAAAACTCACCAACAAGCAGATGGCCTCGCAGGACTGGGCGTCGTGGATGGCGGTAAAAAGCTTTGCTACTGCTTTGGATGAGGAACCCAAATCCACGCTGGCGCAGCTGCTGCACAAGCTGCGCAGTGGCACAACCACCTTGGACGGATTCAAGGGCACCGCACTGAGCTTTCGCCCTTGGGACGGGCAACTGCGCCAGGGCATTTTCATGGCCCATGGCGAGGCTGTGGCCGGTATGGCCCCGGTTGAGGGCGTGCTGCATCCCAAGGAAATTTTGGACACCCTTGGCGCCGACGAGCCCGAAAGTCTTTGCAAGCGCCGCTGAACCTGCATCTAAATACCCCCTCGCTATACTGCGGCGAGTATTTTTTGACGGGTAGCTCATGCACTTTCGATTGGATTCGACCTATGGCCGGGTCATGGCCTGGCTCAATATGCACCTGGTCGATCATGGCTTCATCCGGGCCATCTACAACAATATGTATGCCATCGGCGGCGGCATGCACCGCTCCAGCCAACCCAGCCCTTCCCAGATCCGTGATTACAAGGAACGGCTGGGCCTTAAAAGCATCTTGAACTTGCGCGGCGTCAACGAGTTTGGCTCCTATGCGCTGGAAGCCGAGGCCTGCGATGCGCTGGGCATTCACCTGGAAACTTTCCGCCTGTACTCGCGCCAGCCGCCCACGCGCGATGAAATCCACGGCATCAAGGCCGTGTTTGCCAACCTGGAATACCCGGCGCTGTTGCACTGCAAATCGGGCGCGGACCGCGCCGGTATTGGCGCAGCGCTGTTCCGCATCTTGCATTTGGGCCACGATGTACGCGACGCGCTAACCGAGCTCAACTGGCGTTACGGCCACTTCCGCCGCTCGCAAGCCGGGGTGCTCGAATTTGTCCTGGAAACCTACGTAGCCCGCAACGCCCGCGAGGCCATCGGCTTCATGGAATGGGTGGATAGCGAATACGACCCCAGCGCGCTGGAGAAACAATACCTTGCAGAGGGCTGGGCCTCGCTGCTCAACGATAAGTTGCTGCGGCGCGAATGAAAACCTCCTTGCAACTGTACGGGCGGCTGATCCAAACGATTCGGCCCTACCGTTCGGTGGTGGCCCTGTCGGTGCTGGCCATGGTCGTTGCAGCGGCGCTGGAGCCGGTCTTGCCAGGCTTGCTCAAGCCGCTGGTGGACCAAAACCTGATCGCCAAAAATACCGAGACCCAGTGGTGGGTGCCGGTGGCGCTGGTGCTGTCATTTCTGGCCAAAGGCATTGCCGAATACGTGGCGAATGTCGCCAGCCAATGGATCGCCAACAAAGCCATTACCGATTTGCGCCGCCAGGTTTTTGCGCACCAGATGGACTTGCCCTTGGCCGAGCACATGGCGCAGTCGCAGGGACGCATGCTTTCGCGCTTGTTGTATGACATCCCGCAGGTCGGCGCGGCGCTGTCGTCCGCGTGGATTGTGGTGGTGCGCGATACCCTGATCATCATCGGCCTGACCGGCTACCTGATCTACACGGCATGGGAGCTGACGCTGTTGATCTTGGCCATCGCCCCCATCGTGGCCTGGCTGATCACCATTGCCAGCAAGAAGCTGCGCGGCGGAAATGAGGCCATGCAGGAAAGTGCCGGCGCCATGACCGGCGCCATCGAAGAAAGTCTGGCCGGCATCCGGGAAATCAAAATATTCGGCACCCAGGCCCATGAGGCACAGCGATTTGCGGCCATCACCGAAGAACTGCGGGCCAACACCATGCGCACTGTGCGCATCAGCGCGCTGAATGTGCCGCTGGTGCAGGTACTTGCGGCACTGGCGGTGGCGGCGGTGATTTGGCTGGCGTCCAACTTATCAGCGCAAGACCGTTTGAGCCCCGGTACCTTTGTCGCTTTTGTGGCGGCCATGGCGATGCTGTTTGAGCCCATCCGCCGTCTGACCAATATCAACGACGTGATCCAACGCGGCCTGGCCGGCGCGCAGTCCTTGTTTGAATTGCTCGATACCCTCCCTGAACCGGCCAGCGCGGTTACCGGCAAGACGCCACGGGCGCGCGGGCATGTGCGCTTTGAAGGCGTGAGTTTTCGCTACCCCGGTCAGGATGCCTGGGCCGTGCAAGACCTGAATCTGGAACTGCAAGCAGGCGAAACCGTGGCACTCGTGGGTGCCTCGGGCAGCGGCAAGACCAGCGTGGTCCAGCTGATGGCCCGTTTTTTTTCACCCACCAAAGGCCGCATCCTGCTGGACGGCCAGGATATTGCGGATATGGACCTGGTCACACTGCGCGCCCAACTGGGCTGGGTAGGGCAGCATGTGGTGCTCTTTGATGACACGGTTGCAGCCAACATCGCGTACGGGCGGCCCGATGCAACGCCCGAACAGATTGCCAATGCGGCGGCCAGCGCCAACGCGCTCGACTTTGTGGAAGCCTTGCCGAAAGGCCTGGCCTCGCGGGTTGGTGTGAACGGCGGACAGCTCTCGGGCGGCCAACGCCAGCGGATTGCGATTGCACGGGCCTTTGTCAAAGACGCGCCGATTCTTTTGCTCGACGAAGCCACGTCCGCGCTGGATAACGCGTCCGAACGCGCGGTCAAAGGCGCGGTCGCCTTGTTACGCCAGCAGCGCTCGGTGCTGGTGGTGGCGCACCGCCTATCCACCGTGCGCGATGCAGACCGCATCGTCGTGATGGAACACGGGCGCGCCGTGGAGTCGGGCGGCCACGAAGAACTGGCTGCGGCCAACGGTACCTACGCCCGTTTGCTGGCCAGCGGAACCGACGCACTCGCATCCTAAAGGCAAGGCCATGCGTCCTTCCGCTAACAGCCTTCCCCGGATCCGGCGTTACCTGATTGCAGGCGTGGCCTGCTGTATCTTGCTGGCGATAGAGGTGGGCTGGCGCGGCGATCCACTACCACCGGCCCAGGCTGTGGTGCATCAACCTGTGCCGACTGCGCCGTCGCAGCTGGTGCGCACCGCGCAAGGCCATATCCCTATGCCCGAGGGGGCGCAAAGCGCACATGCATGCGACCTGCTGGTCATGCCCGAAGGCCATCCATGGTCCCTCATGGCTTTTTGGTTTTCCGGTTCGCGCGAAGCCGCACCGGACGTTCAGATCACCAGCGCATATTTGCCGCGCGGCAGCGACAGCTGGAGCACAGCCTATTACGCCGTGGGCCGCCAGGATCTGGACTTCGGTAGCACGCGACTGGGTAATCCGGTTGCCTGGCTGGACAAGCAGGGGCGCGTTCATCTTTTCGTCGTGACCACCGGGCTGGGTGGCTGGGCGGCGGCGCGCATCGTGCACCTGCGCCAGCGGGACGCGCAATCCATCGCCCAACCCCACGGTTTTGAGGTGCAACAAGTGCTGCCCCTGTCGTGGCTATGGAATTACAGCCACCTGGTTCGCAGCACCCCGCTCCCGCTCAAAGACGGCGGAATGGTGTTACCGGCCTACTTTGAAATGGGCCATCCGAGTTTCCCCATCGCTCTGCGCTTTGACGCGGACGGCGGCATGCGCAGCATCACCCGCATGGCGCACAGCCAGCAGATGCTGCAGCCCGCGCTGCTGCCCCTGAGCGAAATCCACTGGCTGGCTTTGATGCGGGACGGCAGCCCGCAGCGCCGCATCCGGGTCAGCCAAACCGTGGATGGCGGCGCGCATTGGCAGGATGCACCCAACCTGGATCTGCCCAACCCCGACACCTCGGTCGTGACGCTGCGGCTGCCCGATGGAACCTTGCTGCTCGCGCACAACAACCTCCCGCAAGGCCGGCAGGCACTGGACTTGAGCACCTCGATCGATGGGGTCCATTGGCAGCAGGCGATGGCGGTTACCCGGGGAGGCGCAGGTGCGGAATATTCCTACCCTTCAATGGAATGGGTCGATCAGCAGATGTGGCTGAGCTACACCGACCAGCGCCACCAAATCGCCTGGCAGCGTTTTGCAGTTGTACCCGCGAAGCCCTGATGTATGCCGATCCCGTCTGACTGGGCCCCGCTGTTGCAGCCGCTGCTGGCGATGGACAGCCCCGTGTTTGCGCCAGTTGCGCTGCGCGCGATAGGCGTGCATATGCTGTGGGGCGTGGTATTGGCGGCAGCCGCTTGGCGGACGGCTTATGTTGCGCAGCCGCGTTGGCGCCTTGCTTGGGCGGCTTTGATTGGATCGTTTGCGGCCCTGCCCGGTCCGGTCTCACCGGCTTATTGGTTGGAACTGGCTTTTGCCTCGCCCAGCTGGACCAGCGTGCTCTTGTGCAGTCTGTGGTTGTGGCAGCAAACCCGTCCGCGCGCGCGGTTCAGCGACCCTTGGACACCAACCCCAAGCGCCACCCTTCCCCTCCCCTGGGCGGTGTTCGGCGTGGCGATGGGCTGGGTATTGGCGCTGGATACCTTTGCCGCGCTGCCCTTACAGCAATCGATCTACGGCTGGGGCTTCAGCCCGTTGGCGAGCCTGCTGCTCATGACCGGTGCGGCTGCGGCGTGGGTCATCTGGGCCCGCTGGCTGTATACCTTGCCGTTTTTTGCGCTGGCTTTGTTTGTCCTCACCCGCTTGCCCAGCGGTAATGTTTGGGATGCGGTTCTGGACCCGCTGCTGTGGCTGTACCTGAATGTCCACCTGGCCTGGCGGGGCTGGCGCTACTTACGCGGCCGATAAATCAGGCGCGGGCGTGACCGGCCTGCTCGTCGGCGTGGTAACTGGAGCGCACCATCGCGCCGACCGCAGCGTGTTTGAACCCCATGGCATAGGCCTGCGTCTCAAAGACCTTGAACTGGTCCGGGTGCACATAGCGGCGAACCGGCAAGTGGCTGGTAGAAGGGGCCAGGTACTGGCCGATCGTGAGCATGTCGATGCTGTGGGCCCGCATATCGCGCATAACCTGGAGCACTTCCTCATCGGTCTCGCCCAATCCGACCATGATGCCGCTCTTGGTCGGAACATCGGGGAATAGGGCCTTGAACTTTTGCAGCAAGTTCAAACTGAACGCGTAATCTGATCCCGGGCGTGCCTCTTTGTACAGGCGCGGCACGGTCTCGATATTGTGGTTCATCACATCCGGCGGGGCCGTGCGCAAAATCGACAGCGCCCGGTCATCGCGGCCGCGGAAATCGGGTACCAGCACTTCGATTTCTGTGGCCGGTGAGGCAGTACGAATCGCTTCGATGCAGGCGACAAAATGCGCTGCGCCACCGTCACGCAAATCATCACGGTCCACGCTGGTGATCACTACATAGCGCAACTGCAAAGCGGCAATCGTCTTGGCCAGATTGGCGGGTTCATCCGGATTGAGCGGGTCCGGGCGGCCATGGCCCACATCACAAAACGGGCAGCGCCGGGTGCACTTGTCCCCCATGACCATGA
>Ga0214921_10006729_pt1 | contig 15568 bp, 20 predicted proteins | sample LL1505_MetaG_FD_177992 | JGI IMG/M metagenome (GOLD analysis project Ga0214921, IMG submission 177992) | Freshwater microbial communities from Lake Lanier, Atlanta, Georgia, United States - LL-1505 | ecosystem: Environmental > Aquatic > Freshwater > Lake | place: USA: Georgia | collected...
GCGACATATACATTGTTTTTAGATCACTTGATTCACTTAATTCACTTGATTCTATCGATGACACGGCCGATACTGACATAGATATTGACATCTCATTTCTACGACTGAATCCTACATCATTTGATACGAGAATTAGTTAAGTTAGGGTTAATAATATAAAATAAAATAGCCAATATTATTATTATAATGCTTTTTATTTTTTTAGCCGCAGGAAAAGGAAAACGCATGAATTCCTCCACTACCAAAGTTCTCATACCATTAATGGGAAAACCGATGTTAGTATGGATCATTGATTCAGTCAATCAGATTCGATCCACCGTTCCAGATAAAAACCTCATATTCATTGTGGGAGAAAATCAAGATGAAATCCAGCAATCTCTTCTAACATCGTATCCTTCGAACAATTTTACATACATACGTCAAATGCATGCAAATGGTACGGGGGATGCGATCCGATCCGCGCTTTCTTTTTTTAGAGAAACCATGATCCCTGAAAATGAACAGGTTCTCATTCTGCCAGGCGATGTTCCTACAATATCGGCGGAAACTATACTTGAAATGATGAGTTGCGAGAACCACCTAGTAAATTCAGTTCTGGTGCACAACGCTACGAATCCATTTGGATGTGGCCGAATCCTGTTTGATAATGTATCATCGGAACAGGTTGGGTCAGGAACAAAGGTACTCAAAATCATAGAGGAAAAAGATTGCAATGATACAACACGCAAAATATCTTGTATAAATTGCGGCATATATGCCATGACAGTGAAAACCCTTTTTTTAGTCGACCGATTGGACAATAAAAATGCAGCGGGCGAATACTATTTAACAGACCTGTTGGAAATCGCCTACAAGGAAAACATGCCATTCGATCCGGTGTTTTTACCTGCCGAAAAATCGCATGAATTTTTCAATGTCAATACACAAGACGATTTGAAAAATATAACCGAGTTCTTGTCAAATCAATAATAATCATATAACGATTGAAATAATCAGACCAGACGATCTGAATTTCGTTGTTTTACACCTTTTTACATTTCAAATGCCGACCCTTGCGGTCGGCATCTTTTAATGTAATTAGGCAACTGTTACTTTTCACCGATAAATCACCTTTTATATACAGATAATTCAACCTTAGATTGAATTATCCTATATAATCGGCGTTTGAAAGGTGAAAAGGTGTAAGATAAATAGATATTCGTAATTCCTTCACTAGATTTTATTTGTTCAATTTCTTCACATAGTTCTTTCACCCAATCATAACTATCATAAAATACATCTTCTTGTAATAATCGGATTATAGAATAGCCATGTTGGTTTGCACATTCTTCTTTGTATTTGTCGTTTTCTTGTTGTTCTTCTGGTGAAGACCAATTATCGATTTGTACGAAATGTTGTGCACCATCTAATTCTATGATGATTTTGAGTTCTGGAATACAGAAATCGTAGGGCAGGTGATTGATTCGTTTACACCAATCTTGTTTGAATTGGGTTAGTAATGATGGATATATTTGTGACATTATTTCGTATAATTTCGCTTCTGTTTTATTTACACAGAACGGACACCATGTCCTCTTGAAATACTATCTAACGAACTTGTAAAATCATTATTACATTTATTATAATCGAATATGTACTTTCTTCCAGATGAAATGATCCTTCAAATGGAATTTTCATAACTTACACACACATTATCAAAAAACATTTATGTCAATTTTATTATTTTGATATAAATGATTGTTCTGTAAAAATCGATTGAAATGATCAAACAATCTGAATATTTGGTAAAATCGGTTTCATTTCCCAACCATATCTACAATATGCACTCTCCATTTCATAGGTCTCCGGGTAATTTTCCAACAGGGATTGTTTTGCGTTTGCTTCGTCTTGTTGTTGATGTTCTCTATTTGTATTTGTATTTAGTAACCACAGTTTTTCGCGCGGCAGTACATAGGCCAATTGCTGCGCCTTGGTATACGGATTCGGTGTAGGAGGTGTCGAATGGTGAAATCTCGGTTTGTACTCCAACACGTACATTTGCAGATCCTGCATCAATGGCCCGTAATTCCAATGATACTTCCATCTCCAATCGGGGCAATCCTGCGTATAATACGCAAATACCCATTCGAGTCCTTCCAAATAATTGATGCAAATCTTTTTGATATTTTCCTCTGTTGGATCGATATTGAAAAGGGCGCGATAATACCGTTTCTGCCACCCTGCTTCTTCCGGACAAATATATTTTTCTTTTTGGCGAAAAATAATCGGATAATTATTGAAAAACTCTTCTTTTTCTTCCTTGGTATTTGTGGGCCAGTGTTTCTTTTCGAATTTATTTCGCGCAAGATGTTCTGCCAAAAAATGGCCGGATTCTTGTTTGGCCAAGGATTGGATAAACTTGTGCACATTTTTCCATTGGATATTCGATTTCGATTTTTCATAATTTTGAATAAATGCCATGTTTGCATGTCTACCGATCGTTGTGCGATATGTATCCATGAGAATCTGCGTTCCATGGGTACGAATATTAAATGCTGGAAAATGCGGCAAGAAATCGTTGCCTAGAATAAAACACAGGAATATATAATCATTCACACAGGCCGCCGTATTTTGCACCCGCATTTCTGAAAATATACATCTCGACAATTCGAGAATATCTAGAAACATGTATTTTTCAGTGGTGGAGGAGGATTGCATCATGTATTTGAATGCAGGCGTCTCTCTGAAAATATACATGGACTCGCAATATTGACGATGGAAGATGGCCAACATGATAAGATCGCTGTCGAGTCCATATACGGCGATGTTGCTATTTTCATACAGGGATTTGTTTGCACGTACGTGCGAAAACAGTTTGTGTTCTCCTTCTCCACATTGATCGGAACATGATACGCGAATTTTATAGGGTTTCTGTGTTATTGTTGTGGATGCGTCAGCAAAATGCTGGTAGATGGATTGATCCAATTTTTGCATGAAAGCCGTTCCTGGCGTAATTGCAGTCGTATCCCATATTGGCGCATCGTAAAATTCCATGCGCGTCATGAATTGGGATTTATAACGACGCAGACGTTGTTGATCCATTTTCGCAAACGGCGCAACACCATCGAATGCAATATATACCGATTTTGTCGGACTTATGAATTCAATATAATGTTCAATTGCAGAAATGACATTACCAATCAATTCTGTTTCTATTGAATTTGTATTATGGGTATTTGGTTTTGTTTTGGTTTTGGGTTTGGTGTCTTTTTTGTACGCGTCTTGTAACTTGGCGAAACAGTCATAGACGATCGAATTGCAATCCATAAACAAATGGTCTATCTGTTTACAGTCTTCGCGTTTTCGTATAATATTTGAATAATTTTTGATAATATACGAAAAATAACTTGGAATTCCCATGGAAATGATTTGGTTCTCGGTTCTCTATAATTTATATAAAATAGTATCTATGTTAATTTTTATTATTATTAAAATTACACAATAATATTCTCAAGGATAGTTATAATGGATATAAATATTGTAACACTCGCATACTTATTTTTTAGACTTGCCCCATTTATTATTGTTTGTTATTTTTCATTATCATCTCTCTTCAATCAAGATATAAAAGGGTTGATTTATTTAGCCGGGTTATTGATTGCCTGTACTATAACATATTTGATTAGTGTACTATTTGTAGACAATAACCAACAACCGAACTCTGTTTGCAATAATTTTACGATCAATGGTGGAGTTGCAATTACAAATGCACTACATCTAGGTATTTCTGCTCTTTGTTATACATTTTTCTATTTGCTGTTTGTTATTGTAAAAAATAATTTGGTATTAGGTAATTTGCCCACCATTATATTTTTCCCGATTTTAATTGCAGGTGATTTAGCATGGAATCTAAGTAATAATTGTTTCAACATGGTTCAAATACTCGTATCTATTGTTGTAGGAGGATCCTTGGGACTTTTCTGGGGATGGGCGATCGATTCTTTGAACAATCCTAATTTATTGTATATCAATACAGGAGGATCGCAAACAGTATGTAGTCGACCTGCGAAACAATTATTCAAATGTACAATGAAAAAGAATAAAACGGAAGCTGATCCAACTGATAAAACTGATGCTGATGTTGATGAAACTGATGATGATTAAAGTGGTAGTAAAATAATATAAACAAATACAAAATATTTTTATAACATGAATGGGATATATACATGCACAAATATTCAGACATTGATTATTTGGTTTGGTATTGGCGGATGTTGTAGATATAATTTACAATTAAAATACGAAACCGAAGAAGTAGCTGATTACGACGACGATGATTTTTGCAATTGTTTTACATGTCGAAATTTTAGAAATATTTTATTTTTCAATTATCGTCGTCTAGAAATTTACGACATAAAAAATCATGAAATGCTGTCATAAAATTGAAGAATATTCAATATAAAATGAATATTCTTATACCACCAAATCACAAAACAACAGTCACCAAACAACAGTCCCCCGATTGTCAAAAATGCAACCTATAAAACAGATCAACGGTCAAATTGAAACCTATACATCCGAGTTCAAGGAAAATATCCGCAAACGAATGTTGGAACTAGGATTTGAACAAGATCCCAGATCCAATGAACTGATGGAATATATTTACGAATATCCGCGACTAGTCATTACAGCGGAACCCAAGAAAACGCGTGTGAAATCCGACATTGACTCGGACAAACGATGCATTGCATATCGCGCAGATTCACACCAATGTTCTCGACGTAAAAAACATGGTTGTGATTATTGCGGTACACATGAAAAGGGAATCCCAAACGGATTTATATTGAATGAAGAAAAACCGGCAACTACAACCAAGTTATTGGTGATTGCGAGAGAAATTGACGGAATTGTGTACTACATTGACGATTCGCGAAACGTATATAAAACCGAAGATGTCATGAACAATGTAGAGAACCCTACCGTAATAGGTAAATGTATGCAAATAAACGACACTGAATTCGTAGAATATGTATAAAAACGTCCTATAATTCGGGATTATCAATTTCAATTTCCGGTTCAGATTCATTTTTTTCCAGGCGTCCAAGTTTCCAGTGTTTTACACCAACTAATAGTATATTTATTCCAGTTCCAATACAACTACTCGTAATAACATATGGATTTTCGATACAGACTCCATAAGATATTCCAAGGATCCCAGAGAGTCCCCAAATCATCCATGTAAAAGTAGTTTTCACTTCAATGTCATAAATACTCGAATAAATTTCAGGGAAATATCCAAGTATAGCCAATACATTAGAAGAAATCGATATTGCTCCATAATTTACCGACATTTATATTTTATTTTATGATACTTTTATACGTTTTCTCATTTTTTCACCTTTGCAATTTTTCTTACAATGGATTCTTTGACAACTTCTTCGCGATTTTCCATGATAAAAGAATTGATCTCATTCATTTTCATGAAATCGCCGTCATAATATTTGGATAGAACGTCCATCAAATTCTGTTTCGTCATCGGTTTTTTAACACTTTTACGCGTGTAAATAATCTGCCCATCGTTAATATCAAGCCCCTCAATATTTTTATCTTTCATCATATTCATTAACACCGCAGATGTTTCTTGTCTTGCCCGTTTTCTAGCAAGCATTTCCTGTTGGAGAGCACGTATTTCATTGTCATATTTAAGCCACCGTTTGACAACTTCAATCAGCGCTTTTTTTTCTTCCTGTTCTTCGATTTCCATTCCTTTCTTTTTCTTGTTATATTTTTTCTATTTCAATTTGTTTTTTATTTGGATATTTTTTTCCTAATTATTTATAAAATAAATATAATTGTATGCAAATGTATTTTACAAACAAAAGAGCATCTTCTTGGAATCAAAGGAATCCACAAAATCCACAAAATCCACAAAATCCACAAAATCCACGGAATCAACCAACACCCTCAGCAAACATTTCTGTACTGCATCGGATCCAACCACAAGTCCAACCTCAGCAACCCGCTCAAAAAAAAGTAATATGGGGGCCTCCTATATGGTACATGTTACATACTCTTGCACACAAAGTAAAAGAAGATAAATTCCAAGAAATTCGCAAAGAACTATTGGAATTGATATATGCGGTATGTACAAACCTTCCTTGTCCTGAATGTTCTGGACACGCAAAAAGTTATTTAGATGCAATTAATTTCAATACTATTCAAAAAAAAGGAGATTTAAAGCGCATGCTATTTGAATTTCATAATGCAGTGAATTTGCGCAAAAGCTATGCGAAGTTTGACTACAACGAGTTGGATGAGAAATATTCAAAAGCAATTACCAATTCCATCCTTCAAAATTTTATGAGTCATTTTCAAGATAGACCGCATCGAAGTATTAAATTAATTGCCACCGATCTACATCGCGCATTAATTTCAAACAAAATGAAAGGATGGTTTAACGCAAACATTCATCATTTTGATCCATAAACCCTTTATTATTATGTAACGCAAGTAAAGCGCTAAGACGAAAATTGAGAAGACATTGACTTCAATATATTGTTTGTTATATTATTAGCATCTTGTGCAGTTTGAAGTACTTGGGTTCCAAGCGATGGCGGTGCGGAAGGTGCTACAGTTATTTCATTCTTTATCACTACAGGGGTTGGATTATTAATAGCTAATGAGTATGTATTGTCAGTATTGATAAGATCTGTATATGGTTCTATCAATGAATATGAAAGTTGAGAATGTTCTAAAATAAGTTGAGATGCGCCTTCAAACATTTGATTTTTACTTGGCATAGTATTCGAATGTTGTGTAGGAGCAACATCGGGCGAATCTACCGGTTTTGGCGGCTTATAATTATACGGTTGTGAAGGAATTCCAGGTGTGGACATTTTATATGTTTCAAATCTTTCAAACATCGATCTTTTTGTGAAAAAGAAATAGAAAATAACGACCAAGAGAACGACCAATAAAAATATACGAATTTCGTCTTTCATTTTTATATATAATGATAAAAATAAAAGGACAAATCAAAGGACAAATCAAAGGACAATGTCTAAAACTAAAACATATCCATCAGCTTCTTAAATATATCTGTCGCAACAATGGCGACAGTCCTCAAATTTTCTTTGACTCCGTTTTTGTCTATTTTTCTAAAATATGCAATTCGAACAATACTATTCGTATCATGCGGATGCAATTTCTTAAATCCGCAATAGGAAAGCGTCTTCTCCTCCATATAGTATTTTTCATACAGGATATATTCGAGAACCTTGCCCATCGTGTAATCCTCGTTTTCTAGAGTAATATCATAAGAAAACGCGACGGTGGATGCGCTTGTAGAAATCATGATCTCATTTGAATCTAATGCAGTAATGAAATCGGCAAATTTATTATGCAAAATCATAGCCGCTTTTCGCACAATTTCGTCATTGTCATATACACCAACGGTTTGCACCACAAAATCAAAACTGTCCGCGATAAAGTGTCGTTCAGCATCCAACAAGTGGAAATTCTTCACCTGAAATTCGATTTCTTCGCCGCTCATATTCTCTTCAAGGAGTTTACTCTTGACTGCGTCCAATGCGTTACGGATTGCTTGATCATCTGTCGTGTTGCCATATGCGCATTTGGAGACGACATTGAACATGGAATTCGATTTCGCCGTGTACATCATGAATTCGCAGGTCAAATGGATTTCTTCACCTTCGATGGAATCGCCGATCTTGGGACGCAGCCTCATAAAATCAATATAATGCCCCGTAATTGCATTCGCCGGGAAAATCTTGCGACAAGCCTCTTCCTTTATATAAGCGCCCGTCTCCTTGTTTTTAATCTTGAAATCTTCGGTTGTCACAATTCGCATGGTGTCCGTATCATTCTTGACATGACATTCCATAACGTACTTTTCGACCAGATCTTTCGCATCCTGGTCTTTACTGTGTATCGGAATACACGACAACCTGTGTTTGAGTATCTCATTATGCAGACGCCCGGTATTTTTGAGAATGGTGCATTTATTGTCATTGTAAATCTCGGTATAGAAGACCACTGTTGGAATATCACTCAATATAGTTCGGCGCAAAGCATTTGCTAAACTCACATTAATATTTTCAAGCGTGAATTTGTATACATCGTCCTCGGTATAAGGCGCTCTGTCTTTTGCAAATCTGGGGTTCATATTACAAAGGCTGAAAGAATATACTATATATGATATTTAATATATTCTATATCAATTTTATTTATTTCTCCTCTCCAACAGGGATATTTTGGTCCATTCTCCTACAGGGAAATCTTCGAGAACTTGTGAATAATGTGCATATTCGGGGTGTTGGCGAAGGAAGGTTTTGGCGTGGAATGGTTGGCCGCAAGGCCTACCCCATTTCGCATAAAACGCCATTTGTCGCGCCATTGCAGAATCGGTGAGTTTACAGTCAATGGCGCCGTGTGGGTAGTATGGAAAGCTGCCTTCTTTGGACAATTCGGTGTGAGAACATATGGATCGTTTGCCTGGATTGTCTTTATTCAGATAAGGATCATAATGATCGGCGAGAACCTTCTTTCCAATGGAAATGTCGATTTTTCCGTAATAAGTGTCCAACAGGAGGGTTTGGAATCGTGCGCTGCGCGCACCTGACGAGGTTTTCAAATCTTCGACAGATCTGTCATTGGTTTCTGCAGTACGGAGAACCGGATCAATGGCCGAGTTCATGCCATAATATACGCCATTGTGCGTACGTTTTGTCGCAGTGTGTTCGAGTCCGAGTTCAAGGACCATGATTTCGCCGGTTTTGGTGTCGCCAAAGAGCCATGAACATGCATAATCACCTGCGTTATTTTTCGTCATAATGTTCTCATATTGATCGAGTGTCTGGGCATATTGCATGGCGTGGCGTATGCGACAGAAATAGGGTGTGCCTTTTTCGAAATCCGGCGTATAATCAATCGAGCTAATGGTGGTTTCGCACCCGACGATGCCAGTGGAACATATGAACCAATCGGTAGTACTGGAAATATAACCGGGCATGGATTGCATGACAAAGGGAAAGCCTTGATCCGGCGGCGGTGTAATATACACCACAATATTCTGCGAATACCCTGTAACGAAATCGCAATAAGTCGAATGTCCCATCACTATATCACCGTCTTTAGTGGCATCACCAGTTGCAATGAACGCAGCACATCGTTGTTTGATGCCCGGTTCTTGCTCTGTTTTTTTATGAGGACGTCTGTAAAAATCGTCATATAGACTCATGATCGAATTCCATGCAAGAAGTTTATCAAATGTGAGTGGTTTGCGGCGATTCTTATTGTGCGCATTATAACCATTGCAAATACCGTTCATTTCTTGTGTGATCTCCGGATAATTGCGGACCACAGTGGGTTTTATTTTGACAACGGCCGTTTTCACAAATTCAGAAAGCGTCGTACGGAAGGTTTCCTGTAGGAAAAATTCGAAATTACGCATGGCTTTCTTTATTTCGCGATACAACAGGAAACCGTGTGCGTAGCCTCGATCATATGCATTTCCGTGTAAATATACCATTTTCCAGCCATTTTTGTCTTGGACGACATGTCCGGAAATAAGTCTGCGGTTTATTTTTCGAGTTTTATTTTTTATTTTTAGATTTATATTCTTATTTTTTCGAAAGGTTCTCGTTCTCATAAATATAAAATATAAAATATAATAAAATTATAGTCAATTATAAATTCCTATATTTATTATAAATGGGGTTTTCAATATCAAAATTCATTCACCTTCCAATTTTCATCGCTAGTTTAGCAATCGGTATATTTTTCGTGTGTTTATTTGATGAAGATAAAAAAGTAATATACGTCTATCCAAAACCGGACAATATTGATTCGATACAATACAGGGATACAACAGGGACATGTTTTGCGATCAAACAGGAACGTACAACATGCCCAAGGAATCCTCTAAAAATTGCACCACAAACATAACTTTTTTGTTATAAAATATAATATAGCATGTTCTTATAGTATAGATGATCAATTTCAAAAGATTATTAAACACAAAAATTGGAGTGGTTTTCATTTCGATTATATTGGGACTTGGGTTGGCCACCATGTTCAGAAAAGCTTGTAGCGGTAAAAATTGTATTCATTTTCACGGACCAAAATCGAGCGAAATTGACGGGAAAGTCTATCAATTTGGAGACGATTGCTATAAATATACACTTGTCTCTGCGAAATGCGATGCCAACAAAAAAATAATCGATTTCAAGTCCGATGATAAAAAACAGGCGGAGTTCTCACAGGAAGACATTACTGCCGCCTATGAATCACATGGAAAAAACTCGCAGAATGAAAAGAATCAACACAACCAGGACGCTTCTTTAGGATGGTTTGACCAGGCTCGTCATTTTTTCTCATAAGAGATTCGTATTTTTGAGTCACAATAGATATAGTAGAATATATATTGTGATGATGTCGGAAGAAAACATTCGCATGACTCGTATTTCCGACTTGCCCGAAATACCATTGAATAATCAAATGATCCAGTCTGACTCGAGCACCATGTATATACCCATGAATGTGCATCCGAATCCATACGGAATACCGGAACAGCCTCCAGGAGGAATGCCCCTACCACACGCATCCGCGCCTCATCAAAAAATGCAGGAAAATTCAATGTTGCCACAGCAACCAACCGGTAATAATAATAGTGAATTATCATATCCAATAGAACAAGAATATCGACTACCCGCTCACGATGTCCCTGTAAGAGACATAAGCCAAGAATTCCTACAGGATATTGCAGTTACGCCGAATTATATTCCAAAACCGAAAATAACAGTGGACTACATCAAAGAATACGAAGCAGCGGCAGCTGCAAAAGAAAAGGAATATGAAAAGGAGAAGAAACAAGAGAAAAAAAGGGAAGAATGGTTCGATTTGCTACAGACGCCCATATTGGTAGGAATTCTTTATTTTATACTCCAATTACCGGTCGTGAATACGCTGATTTTCAAACGGTTCTCTTTTTTGCAAATTTACAGAGAAGATGGCAATTTCAATCTATGGGGTCTTTTATTAAAAGCCATGTTGTTTTCATTTTTGTTTTGGTCCATTGATCAACTCATTTTTCAAACAGCCCTTTTTTTGGAATAATACTTTCTATTTCATATATATAATATAATAGTGAACATTAAAGATCGCAGATACAGAAAAACAAATAAATATAGAATTCGTAAAAATAAAACATTTAAGACAAAAACACAATCTAAACTAAATAGAAAGAAGTTTAGAAAAAATATTACTAAAAAAATAATAAAAGGAGGTGATATTACATTTACTAATTTTAATTTATTAAATAATTATTGGAAAAGGCATCCGATATTATCAAAAAATAGTTTCTGGTATTTAATCACTGAAAATAATATGTCTTTGCAACTGGGAACAAATATACAAACATATGAAAATTTGAAAAATTTAATACAACAATATTTAACCAATAGAGGATTAGATACTGCAGAATTACCAAATGGAATTAGAATAGGTATACAAATAATACGCCCAAAAAATTATTCGTCGGATGATGAAGACGACGGGAATTTTACATAAGACGAAGCAGATTCAGACACAGATTAAATATATTTGCATATTTTAATCGCCGATATATCATTATTCTGCATTCGGCATAATTATTGTATATAAAAGGGATTCATCTTCAATGGTTTAACATAAATAAAATAAAAAGTATGAATAAATACATATATGTCATACGAATTTTACGAGCATCGATGTGTTCTCGAATTGGCAAACCAATGCGAAAACAAAATAGAAACTCCGATACGAATCGTATACTGTCCTACAGGGGATAATTTGATCAGTTCTCGGCACTTTTTGCACTACGATTTGACGACCGATACTTATGTTATTTTGGGGAAATTACAGAGAGTGGAATATATAAAAGAGAGCAAATCGTATCATGCGATCTTTGAATTGAGAACCGTTGTATGTGTAGATAGTTATATATTCGATCAAGATTTCCTGTATGATAAAGCGCGATAAAAGAATCAAAAGAACAAGGAGGAAAGGATTCCATTGGACCGCCGTCGTGTTCTTTTTTTATTTGTCTTTTTTTTATTTTTTTGTTTTGGTGATTGCGATGATGGTTTCGATTGCGATTGTGCGCTGGATTCATTTGGGTGGGTAGGTGTTTGTATAATGGGCATTTTCGTATCTGGTGCTTGTGGCAATGGTTCATTTTGTGCCCCGCGGTCTTTCTGACGTAGACGCACTCCTGGGTTATATTTAAGAAACCATTCATCATATTCACGCGTTCCTCGTTTTCCTATTAATTTGCGAAACATTTCTGTTTTATTTGCGCGTATGTCTTCCATCGTCAGTTGTTTTCCATAACAATTTGCCGAGAATCGTTGGAGAACTCCTTTTTGATTCAACCTATTTTTTTGTTCGACTTCAAACAGGAAATTAGCCATGCACAAAATACGGTCTTTCGGAAAATAGGTCTGATTCGTGTATATGAACGCGAGATAAAAACTCAACATGGTGTCGATGGTTGCAACGCGTATTTCTTTTCCTGTAATTTGAATCGTGTTGTAATTATGACATGCATTGGGTTCATAAATAAATGCCACCGTTTCTTTTTCGACGACGATTTCGATATGTTTGGGGACGATTTCTCCGATTTCAGCGTGTTCAATCATTTTACATTTTTTGAATCCAGCGTCTTTGATAGTTTCCAACAGGATCAATGCGCATTTTTTGGGATCGGTGGATAAAACGTCAAAATCGGGGATTTTCTCAATGAGTCGGCGTTGATTCGGCGGCATGCTCTTTGTATAAAGAGAACTGGCATACCCTCCGAAAAAAACGACTTCTTGTTCAATAAAACTGTCTCGCACAATGAAATATAGAGATTCACTATCATTCGTTGATAATGTGTCTACATTTCTCTGAAAATCGACCGTTTCACAGGATCCCGGTGTTTGTACCGGATAATATTTGTTCAACAGTGTCAGTCGTTTAAACACCTTTTCCCAACGCGAAGTATCGCCGGCGGGTCTGGACAATTCTAAATACATGGACATGCGAAGAAAATTGGGCGGAGCATAGCGAAGACCCGCAATCGCAATACTGTCTTTTTGCAAATTGCGATAAATGACGGAATTCATTTGGGTTATATCTGCAATCGCGATGAAATTGACAAATACTTTGTAGGTTCCATAATGCACGGCACTTCGCGCTTCGACTTCATTGTATCCTTCGGCATAATATAGATCGGCGAGTTCTTTTGCATGATCTAAAGCGTTTTCCGAAAATACATCGTAATCCGGCAAATCTATGTCGGAATTGTAAAACTGGTCCTGTTTTGGCATGAGTCGGTTTAGAGCGAGTCCGCCATAAAGAATGAGTTTCTTTTGAATGATGAATTTCTCGAGTATTTCAAACATGGCTTTGATTTCCGGTGTACTTGCGACCTTTTGTTTTTGAATTTTATCGGTTTCGTCGACCGCGTGGCGAAGAATTGCCAATTCACATTCTTCAAACGACATTTTGTCGTCGCACAATTTGGTATTGTATTTATGTTTTTCTGGTTTTTTTGGAGGAAGTGGATGGGGGTGATACATATTAAACTAAACTATTATATTGTAATGATATAATTATTGAATAATTATTCAATAATTATTCATAATTATTCAATAATTATTCATATAAAATTGATAGGGTTGTCCAACAGGAGAATTCTTTCATATCCGCGATCGATCATGTCATCTCACATTACTACCAGCACCCCTACTCATTGGATTCTACGCGTAGCCGATGGCGAGAATTTTCGCAGAAGTTCTCGACATCATATTTGGGGCATTGACGCCGGTATTCCTGATGGAAAACAGTTCTTGCCCAGAGTTGCATGTGGCGACGTCCTGTGGTTTGTTACTGGAAATAGTAATGGGCGAGTACTAGCGATGGCTACATATGTTTCGCAAAATGTGCGAAGTGCGAATACGATGTCGAACGAAGAATTGGGGTGGTTCAATTTTGGCCCGAACTGCAACACGGAGATTCACTACAAGGATCTGTATGATGCACATGACTTGGATCTCCGTACGCGTATCAAGAGCCCGAAAATGTACCGCAAATACAATCCGGATAAATGCAGCGTGAATTTGCCCGTGGAATATGCGAAAATTGTCCAACAGGGGTTCATGACCGATCATATGTAGGAAGATGGACGGTGAATATGTCTCTTATTTCGCATGCTTTTTTTGGAAGTAAAGACAAATTATAAAAATCATAAATTATAATATATGAATTATTTCAAGAACTGTTATGAAATGTTGTGTAAAATGATAAACTCTCTCTATACGATCGATGAAAAAGCATTAGAACAAGAAAACGAACATTACTGTAGGATGGCCGACGGAGATTTTACATGTAAACTTGTCACGTATTCACCTCAGAATCAATCCACGATTTCGCACCCGAATCAAACTCAAAACCAGTCCAATCGGTTTTCGAATTTCATCAAAACCGCCTATATTTCTCCAATGAAAAAATGAATACTCTCTTATTTCGGTATATGAAAAGGATGCGATTTTTGCAATGGTATTTTCAATAAAAACAATCCTACAATAATGAGCACGACTCCTAAATACTGCAAATAATTATCAAACCGTTCTCCCAATATGAAAAATGCAAACATACTTCCCAACAGTGTACTGATTCCGTCCCATGCGCTATTCACCAGTAACAACGTCGATCCTTGTAATGACATGATTAATGCCCATACCACACCCATGTAACCTGCCAGGCCTACCCCCAGAAATCCGAGTCCTTTATCATTCGCATATTGTTTCAGACCATAATCCCCAACGATTTCGATAAGAGAAAGTCCAACGATTTGCACAAGACTCATATACAATGATTTCTATTTTTTACTGTTTCTATGTTTTCCAACAGGGGTTGTTTTTGTTTTCCAATCCATAAAATTGAATAGAATTCCCTGTAGGAAAACCAAATCATATACTAAACGAGAGATTGTCATTCATCCCAACATGTCCAAATTCTTTCGATCCAAAACTGCGACTGCGTCTATAAATTCGGTGTCTCCATCTATACCTTTCTTTTCTCCTACAGGGGAATATGTAGAACGCGTTTGTGCGGCTTCGTATCTCGGAAAGAAAGGATATACCATTCCCAAATCCGTGCTCTTACCAGAAGATTACGAGTTTTTGAAAAGTGAATTGTTCATGAAACCGGTCGTGATGGGCAAGGAACAAATGGAAGGTTCATTTGCCGTCTATCGTGAAAACGACGCCAAATTGTATTTGCCGCGGTTCTACGGTATATCTCGATATGGATTGCCGCCGAGATCCGAAATACAGACGGGCGAAGATTGCGACATTGAATTCGTCGGCGAATTGCGCGATTACCAACAGAAGATTGTCAAGACGTATGTGGATCATGTGTCGCGGCCCATATGCTCGGGTTCTGATGGCAAGGAAACGGCCTTTGGCAAGGAAACGGCCTTTGGCAAGGAAACGGCCTTTGGCAAGGAAACGGCCTTTGGCAAGGAAACGGCCTTTGGCAAGGA
>Ga0214921_10006730_pt1 | contig 15567 bp, 15 predicted proteins | sample LL1505_MetaG_FD_177992 | JGI IMG/M metagenome (GOLD analysis project Ga0214921, IMG submission 177992) | Freshwater microbial communities from Lake Lanier, Atlanta, Georgia, United States - LL-1505 | ecosystem: Environmental > Aquatic > Freshwater > Lake | place: USA: Georgia | collected...
CTACAGGAGACATGTTGTCGCGCTTGGTGGTGGTGATGCAAGGTCTCAAACTCAATCCGCAGCGCATGCGCGCCAATTTGGACCAAGGCGGTGGACTCATCATGGCCGAGGCGGTGATGCTAGACCTGGGGAAAATCATCGGCCGTCAACATGCGCACGATGTTGTTTATGACGCAGCGCAGATGGCCTTTGTAGAAAACCAATCTTTCGCTGAATTACTTTTCAAAGACCCTCGCGTGAGCTCTCACCTCCAGCGCGATGAAGTGGTGGCACTACTCAACCCCCAAAACTACACCGGCCTGTGTGGCAAGATGGCTCGCGAAGCCGCACATCGGGCACGCAAAATCACCGCCGGATGAATTTGAGCGTTTTGCAACGCATCTTTCTTGCACGCTCATTTCGCGCGTTAGGAGATGGATGCATTTGCATTTTGCTGCCCACCTATCTGACCTTGTTGGGCCTGAATCTGGTGGAGGTGGGGTGGATCATCACCGCCACGGTTCTGGGATCGGGCGTGATGTCATTGGCACTAAGTTTTCACGCTTGGCGTTGGGGTTTTCGGGTGCTGTTGGTGTGTGCCAGTATGGCTATGGTTGCCACCGGTATGGCTATGACGCAGGTGAGCGAATTTTGGCCGTTGATGGTCGTCGGCTTTTTGGGCACGCTCAATGCTTCGATGGATGACGTGAGCGTTTTCTTGCCGCTTGAGCATGCCCTGATAAGTCAGTCCACCCTACTCCATACCCGGACCCGTGCTTTTTCTCGATACGCTTTGGTTGGCTCTCTGGTGGGCGCGCTTGGCGCCTTGGGTGCACAAACCCCAGGTTGGTTGGTAGCCCAAAGCAATCTGGACATGAAGACCGCCTTACAAGGCATGTTTGTGTTGTATGCCTTTTTGGGCGCTGTGTCAGCACTTTTGTACCGAGGACTGCCCCGCAACGTGTCGGCCCAGGCGCGTGTTGCAGCCCCCCCGCTGACGCATTCGAGAACCCGAGTGGTTCAATTGACGGCTCTTTTCTCCATCGATGCTTTGGGCGGGGGAATGGTGGTACACTCCATGATGAGTTTGTACCTGATGACCCTCTTTGGTTTGTCGGTGTCTGAAGTCAGCCTGGTTTTTTTGTGTATGGGCATGATCAACGCCGCTTCATTTTTGACGGTGCCATCCATCTCCCGATCGATTGGATTGCTCAACACCATGCTGGTGTTTCATGTGCCTGCCAGTTTATTTTTGGTGGCTATTGCCTTGGCCCCGTCACCAGCCTGGGCGGTGGGTTTCTTACTCACACGGAGCATGATTTCCAGCTTGGATGTACCAGCGCGGGCGGCCTATGTGATGAGCCTGGTGACGCCTGATGAACGAGCGGCTGCGGCTTCTCTCACCAGCCTGCCACGCAGTTTCGCAACGTCAGCGGGGCCCTGGATGTCGGGCGCCTTGTTGACCTATTCCGGCTTTGGCTGGCCCCTGGTGCTGGCAGGAGGTATCAAATTACTTTATGCCGCCTTGTTGTGGAGAGGCTTTCGGGATGTGCCTTTGATTGACGATGCAGCTGCCAAGGAAGAGCTTTAGTTTTAAATGATGAGATTTGGGCTTCGGCACTCTGGCGTTGAGGCAGACAATGTGATTTTGTTAGTCGGTATTTCCGCAGCCTGTTAAGCTATTTAAGCACCTGAATCAGGTTATTGAAGTCGTCCGTCCAGACCGCGAGATTCGCTGGAATTTCTATTTCCGCAGCCACCTCGGAGAAGGCTTGCGACTTGAAAAAATTCGGGTTGCGCGTCACCAGCACCCAATTGGTCGATGAACCAAAGCGCAATTCGCCCACGTCGGCGACACTCATTGCGTGCAGGCCACGAGCCTGAGCCAGCAGTTTTACCACCGGCCCTAATTCCAGATAGCGGTTGGTCACATGGAACGCAATAACGCCGTCGGGTTTCATGTGCTTTAAATAGGTATCCATGGCCTCCAGAGTAATCAAGTGCACCGGAATCGCGTCGCTTGAGAACGCGTCAACCACCAGTATGTCGTACTGTTGCACTGCTTCACGCTCCATTGCCAGTCTGGCATCGCCCAGCACAGTTTCTATTTTCGCGGCCGAATCAGACAAGAAGGTAAATTCCTTGCGCGCCAACTCAATAACCTGCGGATTGATATCGTAAAAGCGCATCACGTCGCCCTTGCGACCGTAAGCGGCGAGTGTACCGACGCCCAAACCGATTACGCCGGTGCGCAGAGATGAATCTGCAAGCGCAGTAAAAACGCGGCCAACGCCGGAATCCTCGGTGTAATAGGTAGTGGCCTTTTTTTGGTACTGTGGATCAAACGACTGCATGCCATGCATGATCACGCCATGCACCAGACTACGTTTGCGATCATTACCTTCGCCGCTTTCTTGAACCCGCAACATACCAAAGAAATTGCGCTGCATTACTATCGTGGTGTCGGCGAGGTATTCATGTTGATATTGATAGAAATACCATCCGGTGCCGGCGGTCGCGCCCAATGACAAAACGAGCATCGTCGATCGTGCGAGCAAGGCAGCAGAAATTGATCCTGTCGAATTCGATGCCGAAAAACGCGCCACAATCCGTTCAAGAATTCTTCCGGGCACGCCAACCACCGCTGCGTTTCGGAATAGCAAATAGGCTGCAATCAATCCGCCCACCACCAAGGCAACAGGCAATTCGTAGTACGCCGAAAATATTCTTGGTGCGATCACACCCACCAGCAATCCACCCACCGCGCCGCCCAGGGACACCATCAGATAAAAGCGCGTCAGATAACGTGGCGCGGGTTTCGCCAGTGCCAGTTCACCATGAAAGAACATGCAAGAAACAAACAGGCCGATGCAATACAGCGGCACCGCTTTCTTGATCTCGAGTACGCCGCTTTGGGCTTGCAGGCCCCAGGCCATAGCGGGCAACAGCGCCAGAAAGGGTATGACAATCAACCATCGCCGATACCAGCCCCGTCCCTCGAAGCAAAGAATAAAAGTCAAAAGGTACAGTGTGAGCGGCGCTAGCCACAGAAGCGGAATTGAGGCGATGTTCTGCGTAATGTGATTGGTCACAGCGAGCAACATCACGGTGCCCAATGCCGCCAAAGTCAGCCAAAGGCCTTGTTCAGACAAACTGGGCGGCCTGCCTTGGTCCAAGGAAACGCCGTTGGCGACACTGCTGATGGCCGGCCCAGCGGCCAGCACGAGGCTTGCGCCACAGAATAAAACGAATACGCCATAACCAACGCTCCAGGCGATAGCTTGGCCGAGGGTGCTGACCAGCATTTCTATCGCGAAAGGAAAGCTCAGTAAAGCCAGAAGGGAACCAAAGTTGGACAGCGCGAACAGTCGGTAGACACGCTCGCCACCATAACGGCGAGCAAAGCCGGCCTGGATCAACGGACCGGTCGATGAGAGCAAAAAATAAGGCAGGCCAATAGTCGCAGCCAAAAGCGCGAGGATGCGCCAGACTGGATCTTCGTCACCGTCAGGCTTCCACCCGAGATCCGCGACGATAGGTAACACGGCCAGGCTGGTGATGAGCAACACGCAATGAAGAATGGCCTGGCTGCGCGGTGAGAGCTTGCGTATGGTCCAGTCCGAATACGCATAACCCGCCAGAAGCAGCATCTGGAAGAAAAGCATGCAGGTATTCCACACCGCCGGCGTTCCACCGAACCAGGGCAGGATTTGCTTTGCAATGATGGGTTGAACCAGAAACAACAAAAATGCGGATAGAAAAATTGTTGAGGCAAATACCGGCATGTTGCGCCTTAAAAATGATTACTGATTGATAAAGTGGCGAGGTTCACTGAGCGGCTAGGTGATATTGTATTTAGGACTATTTTCTCGCCATACAAAAGCCCTGAAAAAGCTGCGTAGCCTCGGATTGAACATACCTGTTTTAACTGATACGCTATGACAGATGGACAACATTGATCCCACCTATTGCCCAATCTGCCAGTCCCCAAATGCTTGCGCCATGGAGATGGCCAGGGCAGCTGGTACGCATCCTGAACGCTGCTGGTGCATGGACGCAGAGTTCAAGCCTGAAGTTCTGGCTCTGTTACCCAGTGAAGCAAGAGGCAAAGCCTGCATTTGTACCAAATGCGCCAATAGTGTTGATGTACAACAGCATTGATCGCCCAATCAGTAAAGCAATCGTTTGTGGATTGCTTTGTAAATTTCTAAAAAGGAGCTAAACATGCTTGTACGCCTTTTGTATGTCAGCCAGCCAGTAGGCCCCGTTACGACCACCGTCACCACTTCAATATTAGAGAAGTCTAATATCTATAACAAAAGAGAAAACATCACTGGTGTTTTATGCCAAGGTTCAGGCTTATGGCTGCAAGTATTGGAAGGGGAAAGACATCAAGTAAACGTTCTTTACTCTCGAATCATGGCTGATCGATATCACCACAATGTTGAATTGCTCTCGATGGAAGAAATTACGCACAGACTATTCGGCCAATGGTCTATGGCGCTTGTTCATTTGTCTAAAGATGACCCCATGGTCCAGATGTCGCATCCTGAATTTGACCCCTACTCAGCGACAGCGAAGGATGCAATGTCACTCTTAGATGCGCTGCTTAAAACAAGTAGCCCAATCAGTAGCATGGATTCATAATTTTAATAAGCTGCTCTTCGTTGGCGACTTTGACCGTGCCAGCAACCTAGCGAACTGATAGCTTGGCTGTTATGGATTTGACGTCTATGTCGTCTCCGCTATTGATGTTCAGAGCGACTCAGATTTTGCTTTGCGAGGTGCATGGACCAAGCGATCCATCAGCTCAAAGCCCAGCATGCCGACCAGCATAGCCAACACGAACACCAGCGCTTTGGGCTGGCCATCAGCCATAGAGACCAAAGCGGGACCTGGACAAAAACCAGCCAGCCCCCAGCCTGCACCAAACAACAAACTGCCAACAAGCAGTTTTTTGTCAATGTCCATGTTGGTAGGAAAGCGCAAAACACCGCCAAGGAAAGTGGTGGTACGTTTTTTGGCGATGGTGAATGCAAAGAAACCCACCAAGATGGCACCGCCCATAACGAGTGCCAGTGATGGATCCCAGGCACCAAACAAGTCGAGAAAGCCAATGACTTTGCCGGGATCTGTCATGCCCGAGAGCATCAGCCCTAAGCCAAACAACAGGCCGACAAGGAATTCGGTGAGCCGATAGAGGTTTTTATAAAGCATGATGTTGACTTAAATGATGGTCAGGTGGCGCATGACGTAAACCATCACGAAGCCTGCAAACATGAATGAAACTGTAGCCACCAGCGAGCGTGGTGACAGTCGTGACAGGCCGCAAACCCCGTGGCCGCTGGTACAACCCGATGCATAGCGGGTGCCAATACCAACGAGCAAGCCGGCAGCCACCACGGTCAGTTCAGCTGCGTCGATACGTGGGGCCGTGATGTATTCGGCGGGGACCACGGCATGAAACACCGTGGGTGCAGTAAACAAACCCAATATGAAAGCTACGCGCCAAAAAGTGTCCCCTCCCTTAGGTGGCATGAGGCCACCCAAAATACCGCTGATGCCCAGAATTCGGCCATTGACCAAAATGAAGATGGCCGAGGCAAGCCCCAAAATAATGCCGCCTGCTAAAGACGCCCAAGGCGTGAAATGTGCCCAATCTAAATTCATGCTGATGCTCCTATTTGTGGACCACAAAATTGGTCGAATAAAACCTTCATGACCGCCAACGCTTGTGGACTGGCGATTTGGTAATAGATGTTTTTGCCATCGCGGCGCGTGGAGACCAGCTCCTCCTCTCGCAATACGGTCAGTTGCTGGGACAAGGTGGGCTGCACGATACCCAAAATTTCCTCCAACTCACCCACGCGCTTCTCGCCTTGTGAGAGCTGGCACAACAGCATCAGGCGATCGGGGAGGGAGAGGACTTTCATCAACCGACAGGCTTGAGCGGCGGATGATTTCATTTTTGCAAGGTCCAAGGTTGTGGTGTCCATGGTCGACTTTCCTGGCTGTTTGGCCGTTTTGATGAAAATGCATTCAGTATATTGACCAATAGTTTGTTTGTCAATATAATATCAAAAACCCAATCAAAAGGAATTCTCTATGACCTCAGCCGCTGTCAATCCCCAAGTCCACGGAATTTTTGACCCGGCCACATGGACAGTCACTTACGTGGTCTATGAAAAACCAGGGACGGCCTGCGCGATCATTGACTCTGTGCTGGACTACGACCCCAAGTCTGGTCGCACCAGCCACAAGTCAGCCGACTTGGTCATCGACTTTGTCAAAGCCAAGGACCTCAAGGTGGAATGGATTCTGGAAACCCATGCCCATGCCGACCACCTGACCGCCGCACCTTATTTGAAACAGCACTTAGGTGGCAAAACCGCTATCGGAGACCATATCAGTGGGGTACAAAAGGTGTTCAAGGGAATTTTCAACATGGAGTCAAGCTTCAAGCAAGATGGCTCACAGTTTGACCGTCTTTTTGCCGATGGTGAAACCATCACTATTGGTGGCCTGACAGGTCACACCTTGTATGTGCCAGGACATACCCCCGCCTGCTTGGCCTACCAGTTCGGCGACGCTGTTTTTATAGGTGACACCATGTTCATGCCAGATGTCGGCACAGCCCGCTGCGACTTTCCCGGCGGTGACGCCAAAACTTTGTATTCATCAACACGCAAAATTTTGAGCTTACCGCCCGCTACACGCTTGTTCATGTGTCACGACTATCCACCCAATGGTCGTCCTGTCAACTTTGAGACAACTGTCGCTGAGCAAAAAGCCAAGAACATCCATGTACATGATGGCATCAGTGAGGCCGAGTTTGTCGCCATGCGCACCCAGCGTGACGCCACCCTGGAAATGCCGGTTCTCATACTGCCCGCGGTGCAAATCAATATCCGCGCTGGCGAGTTGCCACCCAAGGAAGAAAATGGCATTGCTTACGTCAAAATCCCTTTGAACGCACTTTGATCCTGGTCATGCCTTGATTTTGGCCGCTGGTGAAGGATGCCGTAGCATCTGGAAGGCACAATACACGTCAGCCTGAATAGACCCCGAAATGTCAGTGCGTAAACAGTGAAAAAAGATAAGCCTAATTCAGTCACGTTGATGAGCCAGCAGACCCAACCTCTTACTACTTTGCCACCTGCTAATGCAGTACAACGCAGCCTGGTGCAGGTGCTGTTTGTCGGTGTCTTCATGGCGGCACTCGATTCAGCCATTGTGGGGCCGGTCCTGCCTGCATTGCGTGCAACCTTTGACATCGACAACCGAACTGCCGGGCTGCTTTCTACCGTTTTTTCTCTGAGTTCGATGTGCAGCACGGCGTTGATGGCTTACTTCAGCGACCGCCATGGCCGCCGTCCGGTGTATCTGGCCAGCGTGGCGCTTTTCGCCATCGGCTCACTGTGCATCGCCGCGGCACCTAGTTTTGATTTGCTCCTGGTCAGCCGTGCCATCCAGGGCATTGGCGCAGGGGGCATTGCGCCGGTGGCCAGTGCCGTGATTGGTGATGTATTCACAGCCGAGCGGCGGGGCCGTATTTTGGGGCTGATTGGTGCCACCCACGGTATGGCCTTTGTGCTTGGGCCGCCACTGGCTACCGCGCTCACGTCCACGCTGGGCTGGCGCTGGTTGTTCCTGGTGAACATACCCGTCGCTCTGGTCGTGCTGTGGTTAGGGGCCCGCAGCTTGCCACGCCAGCGCAGCGACGCGGCACCAGGGCCCATTGACTTAGCAGGTATTACCTTGACTTTATTGTTTCTGCTGTGTCTGGTGATGGGTATTTCGCGTCTGCCGGACTCAGCCACCGGGATACTGCTGTGGCCTTGGTTTCTGGCTGCCAGTGGCGTACTGCTGGCCGCTCTGGTGGTCATTGAGAAACGACAAGCCCAAGCGCTGATTCCCATTGCGCTGTTTGAAAACCGGCAACTGGCATATACCTACTTGCTGACGCTGGGCGTAGGGCTCTCAATGGGTGGCATTGTGTTTTTGACCACCATCGCCACGCTGGCTTACGGGGTCAGCGTTGAGTACGCGGGTCTCGCATTGCTGCCGCTGGTGTTGTGCTCTATGGTGGGCTCGATGGCGGCGGGGCGGCTGCTCAACCGACTGGGTGCCCGTAACATGGTGATCTTTGGTTTCGGGCTTTTGACGCTGGGATACCTGCAAAGCGCAGTGCCTCAGACTGGCTTTACCGCGTTCGTGGTGGCGTCTGTACTGGTAGGTATTGGCCTGGGTGTGGTCGTCAGCGGCGCACTGCGCTCGATTGCAATTGACGAAGCGCCCCTTGCCCTGCGCGGCACAGCCCAAGGGCTGATCAATATTTTCAATGCCGTAGGAACACTGTTGGCTGTGACCTGCATCAGCGCCATTGCTGACTTTGATGGCGGCGAGCTGACGGGCTTTGGTCGCGCTTATCTTGCCTTGGGGATGACCATGTTCGTGATGCTGCTTATTGCGTTCGGGCTTAAAAGGACGTCAACCGGGTCATTGTGACCAGCGACCTCCCAGCCGTACCAAAGTTTCGGTTACATGCTTAACAGCTTGACCCTTAGTAGGATTCAAGAACGTGGCGCATCAATCCATCTGCTTTGGATAAGAATAAAACTAAAGGGTCTGCTGATTCATCAGACATTCATGATGGTCACAGAACGGGCATTCAAATAGGCATCCATGGCTTCTGGTCCACCTTCTGAACCGTAACCTGAATCTTTGATGCCACCAAAAGGCATTTCAGCAGATGGCATGGCTGGCATGTTCATCCAAAGCATGCCCACTTCTACTCGGCGCGCCAATAAATCAGCATTTTTCAACGACTTCGTGAATGCGTAGCCAGCAAGGCCGAAGGCCAAACGATTGGCTTCTGTGATGGCCTCATCCAGAGTGTTAAAGCTGCGAATTGCTGCCATTGGGCCAAAAGGCTCATCGTTGAAAACCTTGGCATGCAGTGGAACATCGGTCAAGATGGTGGGTTGCCAGAAGTTACCTTCGCTTCCGATCCGCTCTCCTCCAAATTCGAGCTGGGCTCCGTGCTTGATCGCATCAGCAGTGAATTCGGCCATGGCCGTCAAGCGGCGCGGATTAGCTAAGGGGCCCATGGTTGTACCTTCTGTGGCACCGTTACCCACCTTAAGGCCTTGGGTGTACTTGACCAATTCGGCAGCAAATTCCCTCTTGATGCTTTCATGCACCAGAAAGCGAGTGGGCGCGATGCAAACTTGTCCAGCGTTGCGAAACTTAGCTGCTCCAGACGATTTCACCGCAAGTGCGATGTCTGCGTCTTCAGCAATGATCACTGGGGCATGGCCACCCAATTCCATCGTGACACGTTTCATGTGCTGACCAGCCAGTCCAGCCAGTTGCTTGCCAACAGGCGTGGAACCAGTGAAGGTAATCTTTCGAATAATGGGATGAGGAATGAGGTAGTTAGAAATTTCAGCTGGCGTGCCATAAACCAAGCCTAGAACACCCTCTGGCAAACCTGCGTCTGCAAAAGCGCGAATAAGCGCTGCGGGAGCAGCGGGCGTTTCTTCGGGCGCTTTGACAATCATCGAACAACCTGAGGCCAAGGCGGCTGCCATTTTGCGAACCACTTGGTTGATTGGAAAGTTCCATGGCGTGAAGGCAGCAACTGGCCCAACCGGATCTTTAATCACCATTTGACGCGCTGACAAGTTAAAGCGAGATGGGACAATGCGACCATATACACGCAGGCCTTCATCGGCAAACCATTCAATGATGTCGGCGGCTGCCATGGCTTCACCCTTGGCTTCCATCAGCGGCTTACCTTGTTCTTGGGTCAGCATGGCTGCAATGTCGGAAGCTCGCTCTCGCATCAAACTCGCTGCCTTACGCATGATTTTGTTGCGCTCAAGGGGCAGGATGTCACGCCATGTTTCAAAGCCCTTTTGTGCAGCTTGCAAAGCACGGTCTAAATCAGGGATGCGGGCATGCGCAACACGGCCAATTTCTTTGCCAGTAGCGGGGTTGAAAACAGCAAGCGATTCGCCTGCAGCGGCATCACACCATTGGCCGTTGATGAAAAGTTGTGTATTTGGATAGATCATCAATGCTCCTTTTTAAATTACTTGTACGAGGTCGGCGCCACCACGTCTGTGCTTGCACGAAAGTGTATTGAGTTTTTGCTGTTACTTCTAAATCGTCACCCCAACATCGACTCACTCTTTGATTTCAAGCTGGATCTCATTGCGTCTCAACATGGGCAAGGCCCATGGTGGGTCATAGCGCGCCAGTTGCGGTTGGCCAGAAGGCACCAACTTGCGCGCTTGCACCCAGTTGGTCAGTGCCAGGGTTTCTTTTCGAATGCGGCTGTCAGTGTTAAAACCTGAATACTTTGCAACAGCCACGGTTTTAGCGGACACTTGGCGCAGTTTTACCGCACCGTTGTTCGGCAGTGGAAGGGATTCCAAGGTGTACTTATCAGGCATCACAAACTGCACTCGCCAGCGATTAGTCTGCGCCCAAGTTGAAGCATCAACGGCAGGTTGCAACGAGACTGGTGCCGTCATGTCCAGCTTTAGCGGCTGAACATCAGGAACCAGTGTCACTGGTGCAGTCATTGCGATCTTGCTGCTTTGCGTGCTCTGGGGGGCTTTGTTGTTGCCAAATATATAGTCCGCAATGATTCGGAAACCCTTGCTTGAAGCGGCGTCCATATCGCCATCCACCCAAGTTTCTGCAACGATGAATGGAGCGTACTGGCGCAACTCAAACCCAGCTTCCTGGCCCAGAATTTTATATTTAGGTTCTTCGATAGCCATTGCAGCATTCATGGCCATTAAGCCCCCCAAAAAACAAAACAGCAAACGCATTGTCAGTCGATTTACTTGGGGAGGATCACCAACTGAGTTGCATATGCTTGCGGTAAAAAAGCGGGAGTTCTGCGATGTCGCGCTCGCCCCACCCCGCTGCCATACCAGCCTTGAGGCTGGACACGCAGGCAGTTGCTGCCGGAAGGCTGACACCGGCCTCAGCTGCCGCAGACACAGCAGACGACAGATCTTTGCACAGGGACTTCATGTCGAAGGCCGCATCAGCCGTTGCGCCTTTTAGAATAGGCATCTTGAACGCAAGAAAAAAATTTGCCATCGGGCTGTCGGCTAGGACATCGAGCATCGCGGTTGGCTCCAGCCCTTCGCTAGCACCCAGTGCAAGTGCTTCGGCCAAAGCTTCCAGGTAGACCCCTAGCACCAGATTGACGGCGAGTTTCATGGCGGCACTGGAGCCCACTACGCCTAAATGAACAACCTTTCTGGCAATCAGATCTAAGATGCCTCGAACATGGTCTAGATCCTCGATTCTTCCGCTGGCAAGAACAACAAGTTGCGCCTGGCTAACCTGGGCATTTGTACCCAGCACTGGTGCAGAAATGAAGTGCGCGCCGCAAACCTCGGCCGCCGCAGCGATTTCGCGAACCGTAACGGGTTTAAGAGTGCTCATATCAATGAAATACTTGCCGGCAACGGCACCATCGAAAAGACCTCCAAGGTCGAGGTAGAGACTACGCGCCGCATGGTCCTCAGTGACGACAGAGATGGTGCATTCTGACTGCGCCACGAGTTCCGGTGGCGTTTCGCACAGTTGCGCGCCGAGGGCAGCAAGCGGCTCCGATTTGGCTCGCGTGCGGTTCCAGACTGCGACAGTCTGTCCACAAGTGATCAAACGTTCGGCCATTGCCGTGCCCATGCGCCCCATCCCGGCGAGTCCAATACGGTTTTGCATCTGAAATTCCTTTGGCTGAGACCGTGTTGCAATTAAGTTGTCAAGGGGGGCCAGATCTGTTCGGCGACAGTTGGAGCACCCGGCGCAAAAACGACATATTCTGTCGGGAACCGCCCAGGCCATAGGTAAGGGTTGTCAGCCTTGGCAATCTGTGGGTCAGCGCCCCATTCAACATGTTGCTCAAAATTATCACGCCGCTGCTCGATAGAACTGAACTCGTAAAGGATTCCATGCCGCGCCCAGCCTACCGTGGCGAGTAGCTTGCGAGTGCTGATGCAACCTGGCGAACGCGCCATAGCCGGAAAACGGTTTTGCCGGTAATAGACGCCAAGTTCAAGGGCATCTGCATCGGTAGGTGTATTGAAGCTGCCGAACTGGATAATTGGCCCGGGCGCGGCTCCGGCCACAGAGCGCGCGTATTCAGGGCCGTTCAGCCGAGCTTCCTCTGCATAGATGCAGATGCGGCTACCGATGCGCTCGGAGGTGTGGCGGGCGGTATGAGTAGGATCGAGGCCGGGGGCAACTAGCGGTTCGCGCCGCGAAAAAAAAACATCTACAGAAGGTGCACCTAAGAGCAAGAGAAAGCGAGTTCCGCGTCCTACCGTAGGATCGTTGCACTCGTTGAGTCGGACACGGTCATCGCCGGTGCGTGATGGAATCGTGCGGTAGTGGCCGACCCAGGAATAGCCTGGCAGTGCCGACAAAGCCGGGAGGCAGGTAGTATGCAGCCAATGAAGATGCGCGTGCTGGTCTGCCTCAGCGAGGTCGTACCATAAGGCCATAATTCCACGATCCATCGAATACCCTAACAGTTTTAAAAAAGAATGCGCTTCTAACTTTTGAACTAGCGCTAACCGAAAAGCGCCTTGCCGCGGCCCTCAGCAACAAAGGTGTTGAAGTTGGACATCGCTTGTGCGCCGCAAGGCCAACCGGCGTAATGCATGACATGGATAATCAATTCCCGTACTTGATCGTCGCTTATTCCGACGGCTGGAGCGGCCCGAAAATGAGTTGGTATGCCATGCATCCGATTTAACGCGACAAGGACACTAAGAGTGATGAGTTCGCGATCACGCAGACTGAGCGCCTCCCTGCTGAAGACATTGCCGAACAGGTTCTCGACCGTGAAGGCCCAGAATTCCGGGTCAACATCCTTTAGATATTTATTCTCACCAAGGCCCATGGCCTCAAGATTCTTCAACCCCTTGCGCAGAGACAGCGCGCGGTAGGCTTTAACTATTTCTTCGTCGGTTTGGTCAGTCATTCTGTACTCTAGTGTGGTGGTGGTGTTGTGAGGTGTGGATGGGACTGGGATCGCGCGGCAGGGTCGATGATCTGGGTCCGGTGCATAAGTCGGCGCTCAGCAGAATCAAATGGATTTCGCCTGTGCATGGTGCATCGGTTGTCCCAAATCACCAGATCGCCAACGCACCAGTCCTGATGCCAAGTAAAGCGCTTTTGAAGCACATGCGCCCAGACTTCATCAAGCAAGCTTTCCGACGCGTCGGCTTCGCTGCCCACAACATAGGCGTCTTGGCGCCGCCCCAGAAACAGCGCCTTGCGTCCAGTCACCGGGTGGACGCGCACCGCTGGGTGAAGCGCGCCGGGTACCTTAGACGGGTCCGCTAAAGCATAGGCTTCAAAGCCTTTTCGAAAGCGTCCATCACTGGATCGGACTCGTGAATGCAGCAGGACAGTACTGTCCATGCGTGAACGCAGATGTGCGGGAAGCGTTTCGTAAGCAGTGTACATATTAAGAAAGCCCGTCTCGCCACCCGAGGCCGATACCTCGAGCGCGCGCAGAGCGCTGCCGGCGGGAGGATGATCCAGAAAGGATGCATCTGTATGCCACACAAGCTCTCCGGAGCCTAGGTCACCGACTGGCCTATCGTTCTCAACGATGTTTGAAACGACTGTGACTTCGGGCGGAACGGCAGCGCTGTAGTCGACCTTGTTTTGCACACCATAGTCGCGCGCCAGCACCCCAGCGGGGGAGATTTCGATCTCTCCAAAGACCTTAGAGAAGGCCATATGTTGAAGGTCCGACATGGGCTGCTCACGCAGTCGAAGCACGAGATGGTTAGCCCAGGCTGCACGCAGTTGCCGGGCATCTTCATGGGTGACCTGTTGAGTTATATCAAGCCCGACGATGTCGGCACCGAGACCAGCGTCGAATGGATGGACGGTAAAGCTCATCGTGTTATTCCGATTTTTTGACGCCATTCATCCAGGTTCATGGGTGCCTTGCGCAGTCATTCTTGTAACAAGCTGTCACGTTTGCTACGGAATTTCGGCATAGCGGATGTCACAAGCAGTACCAGCGCCATCACAAGAAGGATAAGGCTAATGGGGCGCTCGACGAAGGTACTCAAATCACCCCGCGCGACAACCATTGCGCGCCTGAAATGTTCTTCCATCATTGGACCCAAGATCATTCCCAACAGCAATGGTGCCAATTCGAAGTCAAGCAGATAAAGTATGTAGCCGAATAATCCGAATGCCACCATCACAAAGACATCAAACGATGCATTGCTTACTGTATAAACGCCAACGGCGCAGAAGATCATGATGGCGGGAAACAACAAGCGGTAGGGCACACGCAAGAGGCTAACCCAGATGCCGATCATGGGCAGATTGATTATCAGCAACATCGCATTACCGATCCACATGCTTGCGATCAAGCCCCAAAAAAGCTCTGGTTGCTTGGTCAGAATCTGCGGACCGGGCGCTATGCCATGTAGCATCATGGCTCCGATCATCAGCGCCATCACCGGAGTGCCGGGAATGCCCAGTGTCAGCATAGGAATGAAAGAGGTCTGGGCCGCAGCATTATTGGCCGATTCCGGAGCGGCAAGACCTTCGATCGCACCATTGCCGAAACGCGAGGAATCACGCGCAATTTTCTTCTCGATGACGTAAGCGGCAAATGAACTGACCATAGGGCCCGCGCCCGGCAGTACCCCCAGCAGCGAGCCAATAACGGTACCTCGAATAATGGCCGGTGCGGCGGCGCGCAAGTCGGCCCTCGTCGGCATCAGTCCCGTCACCCGGCTGTGCAGAATATCCCGGTTGTTCATGCCGAGCTGTAGGTTGAGGATGATCTCGGTCAGGCCGAACAAGCCCATCGAGACTGCAATAAAACCGATGCCATCAGACAAGCCCAGCAGGTCAAATGTGTAGCGTGACTCTCCAGTGTTTGCGTCGGTTCCAATAAAGCCAAGCAGAAGGCCAACAAGGACCATGGCGACTGATTTTATTGGCGAACCGCGAGCGAGCAGTACCGAAGCCATCAAGCCAAGAACCATCAACGCGAAGTATTCAGCTGCGCCGAAATTACGCACGGCGAGCGACAGAGATGGCGAAGCCACTGCAATAAGAATAGTGGCTACTGATCCGGCGACGAAAGAGCCTATGGCGGCTATTGACAGTGCTGGCCCCGCTCGTCCCTGCTTGGCCATTGCATGACCGTCAAGGCAGCTGACAACAGACGAGTTCTCGCCTGGAATATTAATGAGGATGGCTGTTGTCGAGCCGCCATATTGCGCGCCGTAATAAATGCCGGCGAGCATGATCAAAGCAGACACCGGCGGCAGCGCGTACGTGGCCGGCAGCAACATGGCGATAGTGGCTACCGGCCCGATGCCGGGCAGCACGCCGATGAGCGTGCCTAGTAAACAACCGATCAATGCATAAAGCAAATTGATGGGTGTACCGGCAACAGCAAATCCGGTGGCAAGGTTGGCGAGCAAGTCCATGCGTTTCCGATCAATTCAATGGAATAAAGACAGGCCACATCGGCAAATTCAGATTCAAGAGCCGAATGAACACCACGTA
>Ga0214921_10006731_pt1 | contig 15565 bp, 13 predicted proteins | sample LL1505_MetaG_FD_177992 | JGI IMG/M metagenome (GOLD analysis project Ga0214921, IMG submission 177992) | Freshwater microbial communities from Lake Lanier, Atlanta, Georgia, United States - LL-1505 | ecosystem: Environmental > Aquatic > Freshwater > Lake | place: USA: Georgia | collected...
ATTCATAATTCATATATTGAAGTAGCTAGAAATATATTTCAAAATCCATATCTATTTTATCATAAATTAAATTCATTTGAATTAAAGAAAAATCAAAGAGAAAGTCATGAATGTATTAAAAAAAGTATAGAACAAGCAATACGCAAGTTATTACCAATGAATGTTATTCTACAAAATTATTTAGGAAAAACATTTGAAGAAATACCAACAAATGATTTTGAGAATCCAATCATAGAATCAGATTATAATAATTTAAAACAAATGTTAAATAAAAATAGTGATGTTTTTCAATTAGTTAAACAACCAAAAAATAGTGATAAAATAAATATAGAATTAGAAATACCACAAAATAAAAAAATAAATAATACTACAGAAAATTTTAAAACATTAAAAGAACTAGCCAAACAAGATATATCCCCATTAGATAATAAAATTAATAATATTCTACTAAATAATACTATTAATGCTATCAAAGAATCCGAAAAAAATATAGATCTTTCATCTAGTATTGATATAGTAGAAACATCAGAAACATCAATTCATAGATCTAATAAACAATCTGAAAATAATATATTATATAATAAGATGAAACAATCTTTTAATAAACAATTAAATAATAGACAAACAGAAACTAAAAAACAAACAGAAACTAAAAAACAAACAGAAACTAAAAAACAAACAGAAACTAAACAATCATATAATAAAAATATTGATTCAGAAGATGCCAGTGTATCATATTTTAGACAGAATAGCACAAAACAAGATTATATAGAAGTGTATGAAGATGATAATAAAAATTCAAAACAGTTAATAGATAATACTACAAAAAAGTTAATGGAGAATAGTTCAATAGATTTTAAATCATTAATTAATATGTCACCAGTTGTTGATAATAAATTAAATATAAATACTAAAAAAAAATATTTTAGTAAGAATAATAATTTATAAAAAAATCTAATTAAAATTATATAAGAATGTTAATTAAGGAAATAATATTTTCAATCATACTATTTTTAATTGTTTATTTATTAATCTACTTTGATAATAAATTAAATAAAAAATGTGATTGTAATAATAATATATCTATTAAAGTACCATTTATATTTACCATACTAACATACACATTATTTAAATTATTTGAAAATAATATTTATTCGTATATTTATGGATTTTCTAACATTAGACAAGAAATTATTACAGATATGGCTGATTTCTAATTTTTATTTCTTATCCATATATTATATAATATATTTTATGGATATTGATATCCCAGGACAAACATTAAAATTAGAGGAATTTGATATTAAAACATTAATAAAAGATACTGATGGCTCTTATATTCATCCTCGTATTGTTATGATTGCTCCTTCTGGTTCTGGTAAATCATGGATTGTTCGTAATATTTTATATGAAATGCGTGATATTCCATGTGGTGTAGTTTTAGCACCAACAGATAAAATGAATAAATTCTATGATGATTTTATGCCATCATCTTTTATTCATCACGAGTTTAGACCAGATATTATACCTAAAATTTTAGGAAGACAAAGTAAAATATTAGAAAAAAATGAAGTTAGAGAACAACAACATAAAAAAATTATTGATCCTAGAACTGTTTTTGTAATGGATGATTGTATGGCTGACAAAGATAAATGGATAAAAGATCCAAAGATGTTAGAAATCATGAATCAAGGTAGACATTTTAAATTAACATTTATTTTAACAATGCAATATTGTTTAGGTATTCAGCCAGAATTACGAACACAATTTAATTTTGTATTTTTATTAGGTGATGATAATGCGGCATCTAGAAAAAAATTACATGAACATTGGGCGGGTGTATTTCCTAGAAGAGATTTATTCGAACAAGTATTTTTACAAATAACCGCTGATTATGGTTGTATGGTTATAAATCAAAGAATTAAAACTACAGATATTTCTAAAAAGGTGTTTTGGTTTAAAGCTAAAAAAGTTCCAAATTTTAAAATAGGTATCCCACAATATATAAAATTTCATGAAGAAAGATTTGATAAAAATCATTTAGACAAAAATCAATTATTTGATATTCTATCATTCGGCACTAAAAAAAAATCTCAAATTATGGTTAAATTATTAAAATGATTCAACCATATATATATGGGATTTATGCTATCCGCACATTACGACCCACAATCTCGACAATGTTTGCCAGCAACGTTTCCTTTTCTTCATCAGTCATACACGATGTTAGCGATATCGCCATATGCACGACTATTTTTAGTCCATTTGAGAATTTACTCTTCCCAAATAGCTTTTGTAGAGAAATTTTGGAGTCGTTAGATGGGATCAAATTATTGATCTCTTCCCGAAAATTTCTGAAAGAAACTTTTATCCCGGAGTTGTTGTTCCGACGACCCTGCGATGGTACCTTTATTCCGGATTTCTTGTATTGAGGAGCGACTATTACTATCGTCACTCGAGGAATAGTGTATGTCACTGCTTTCACCGGGCACATCGTCATTTTAAAGCTGTTGTATAAATAGATTATAATGGAATTTGATTAAAAAAATAATATCAATTTTTTTAAATGCTGTTATTTATTAATTTTTTATGTAGGATTCCATGGTGATGAACCATTAAACATATCTTTATATTTGTCATTTTGTGTTATAATATCATTTGTATTATCATCTGTAATATATTTATCATATAATGGTTTAGTTAAAAATTTATATCTGATATTATTCGTACAATTTAATTGTCTATATCTGATTAATTCATTAATAACCAAATATAATAATGATAAAATCAGTATAGTAGATATATTTAATCCTAACATATATAACTATTGATTAGATTTAATATATCTAAAAATTATTTAGATATATTAAATTTTATAAATTAAAATATTTTTATTTTTTTTCTAGTTCTCTATATTTTTCATTCAATTCATCCTGTAATTTTCGTAATATATTAATATTTTCATCAATTCTATTCTTCTCATTGTCTAATTCTTCCTTATTAGATTCTAAATTATTCTTCATTTCCGTCAATTTGTCTGATTTTTTCTTTGTTTTCTTCTCTGTTGTTAAACTATTTTCTTCTTTCTTATTATTCGTTTCTGCTATTGCTTTCTGTATCATTTCTTGTTTTCGAATTTCGTGGAATTCTTTTGCCTCTGATTGTTGATTATTATAGGTTTTCATTAATTTATTTAAATCTTTATTCATATATTCTGAATCTTTTGCTTTTTCTGGATCATCTTCAAAAGGACACCATTTCCCAACTTCCCCAATATAGATATTATGATATGAATCACATTTCTGTAGAAAATCAGCCCTCTGTTTTGCCTCCTCGTATGTAGAATAACATCCTCTAACTTTAACTCCACATACAGTTAGATCTTTATTGCGATATTTTTCTTCAATTGAACTAGGTTTTAGAAAAGATATACACATAAATTTTTGTTCTGTAATAATTGGATCTTCAGTTAGGTAATCAATTTCATCAGTTTTTGACATTTTTATTAGTAATGTAAAAATATATATAGATAATGTTTAAATAATATTCAATAAATATTAAATATTATTTAATTCTTCTAATTTAGTTAATAATTGGCTAAACTTTTCAGTAATTGATACTTTTTTAGATTCAGTAGTAGACCAACATCTAACATCTAAACGTGGATCTTTATCTATAACAAATTTACATCCTCTAGTAGTTGTTTCTGGTTTAAAATAGCAATATTTTGGAATCTGATCTATAGTAATACCACAATCTATTGGCAGATTATTTTTTTTATGACCGGACTCTTTAATTAATTTAATCTTTGTTAGTTCATTATTTTGTTTTATAATATTAATATCTTTAACTTGTTCTAATTCATATAGATTATCATTAATTATATCCCGTGGATAATGACTTAAGCTAATTATTTCATTATATTCTGATATTAAATTATTACGTTCTATATCAGATGTAGCATCATTAATGACTGACTCTAATTCTGGATGTAGATTTTTTAATTCAATAAGTTTATCAATTATTTGTTGTAATTTTAATTTTAGATTAATTGATTTTGATTTAGTAGATTTCCAATTAAATTTTTTGTCATTCGTGCATAGAGATGGTATTCCTTTTAATTCAATATAGAAAAAATCACCATGCAAACCTGATGGCTTACCATAATAAATATTTTTTGGTATTTGATCTAGTTCAATACCGCAATCTGTAGGGAGTTCTATTTTTCGTTCTCGTTTCTTTTGATTAAAATTTTGGGCTGATTGTGATTGAACTTCTCTAAGATTACATTTACGATTATCAGTTCCAATACGATTAATATGATCTATTGTGTGTTGTTGTCCTTTACCATTGAATGTTAATTTATCCATGATAAAGTTATGTAGATATAATTCTTTTTTAGAATCATTATCAATATGAGATGAAGCAATATAACTACCATCAGAACGATAATGCCATGATTTATTTATTACTTGATCTTTTTTATCAAAATCAATTACAAATATTTTATGTTTTTTATTAAATAGAATACTACATACAACATATTTCTTATCTTTATAATTAATAATTTCATGATTTATTTCTTTTTTGGTTGTTATCCGTTTAGTTGAAACAACAATATCTTCTAAAGAAGCCATTTATTAGTACTATATACAATTATATAGTAATAATTATTATAAAATTAAAGTTTCAATTTTTTTTAAACTATAGTTATAAAAGTTAGGTGGGACATTTCTATTTTTAGAATGATATTATTAATTACTATAAGCTAACCCGCCCATACCGCTCATGATTCTTAATACATTGTAATTTGTAGCATAAATTGATATATTTGAGTTGCTTGCGATGTAATCAGTTTTGAAATCAGTAGAATCTGGAGCACCACCGAAGGTTAAATTTAAAGTGGCGTTATCAATACGAGACATATTACAGGTTCCGGATGGTTGATGTTCTTCAGGGTTAAGAGAGAAGGAGTACATATTTAGACCATCGGTAGGGGTATTAGAGTGATGTTGGTAAGGTTGGACGTAGTTAAAGTAGTTTCCATCGCGTTCAGTGAAGCGATCGTGGCCGTTTAATTGTAATAGAACGCTATTTACTGGGTTTCCGGATTTATCAATGTAATAACCATAGTTATCATTTTGAGTTACTATAATATTTCTGTTAGTAATACCATCAGAATTTGGAGCACTAGTAGATGTTGCTACTTGAAATGTTTGTAAATCAATTACTGATCTTTGACCGGTAGCAATAGAATGTGCGCTATTTAGGTATACATTCCATTTGGTAGATATTGGTTGTGAGATTTCATCAATTGTTAATAGATCACCCAAAATGGTAATATTATCAATATCTGGAACATCATCAATTGCGATTGGTTTAATACGTAAGAATAATGATGCCAAAGTGGTGTTAGTTCCGTCAACTGGTTGGATACCACCACTCAATACTTCACCACTAGAAAGATAATTAGAGGTTGAAGCACTTAGATCTAGTAATCCATCAGTTGTATATTTAGCAAGTGCCAAAACTAATCTTTTAGTAGCAATAAGGATAGCGCTATCTAAGTTTTTAGGATTGTATGCTAAGAAAGGATTTGCGCTTTGGTAGCGTCCCAATTGGGTGATCCAGTATAGAGCTTTGCATGGATGATTGAAGTTTAATCTGAATTTTTGGGTAAGAGAGTTAATTGATTCAGTTCCAGTGAATTGAACTTGTTCTATTAAATATTCATGTTGTGCTTGTGCGAATCTTTTACGTTCTTCAGTATCTAGATATACGTAGTCTACAAACAATGAAGCACTTTGCATATCAATATTTGGTACAGATCCTCCTGCTTGGTAATTTACTAAATCAGCAATTGGGCTAAATTCAAAGTTAATTTTTACTTCATGGTATTGTAATGCAATTAGAGGAATTGCTAATCCATCATTGCGATTGTTGAAGAATTTTAGAGGAATATATAAATAGGATTGTGCATGTGCTACATTCAATGTAGTTAATGCATCAGTATTACCGATCATTACATCATATCCGCGATCATGAGCCCAGTTACGTGCTAATTCATACCAGATATTTAGCCAATCGCCATATTGTTTGTCAATACGAGTACCACCGATTTCTAGTTCAACACTAGAGATTAGAGCATGACCTACACGGCTTACCCACGCCCATGTTTTACCTTGAATTGCACCACCTACACTAGAAGTGTCATAAGCTGGCAAGGATACTTGTAAGTACATTTTGGTAATAAGATCGCCATTTCTGCTAATTTGGCATGTTACCTTACGACCAAATCCTGGTGTACCATTAAATACCTGTTCTATGTTTTCAATAGCGAAGTTTGTATGACGTCTATATACGACTTTAAAAAAAGTTATTTGAGGATTTCCAGTAAGATATACATCTTGTGCACCATAAGCTACTAATTGCATTAAACCACCACCCATTATTTTTTGTTATATATATGATAAAGAAAAAAATTTTTTCTAAAAACGCATATTTAAATATTAAATTCTAAAATAAAAAATAAATTTATATATAAAATTATATAAATTATATAATTTATACACTAAAATGAATAATACTAATATATTAAATCCATTTAGAGAAAAACATACAAAATATCGTACCTATATTAATTCAAATAAAAATAATATTAGCACTACATTAGATAATAAACATAAAGAAAAAATAGCCGAATTTAATAATCAAAATAATGATCTAATCAAAAAGAAAAAAAAATATAATAAATTATTAAAAGAATTAGAACAAAACTCTAATAAAGAATTAGAATTAGAATTAAATACATTAAAAACTGAAATTTCACAATTAGAAAATAGATCTAATGAACTTGATTATTATGACGAAACAATGGATATATTATTAAATTATTATTCAAATGATAGACAAAAATTAGAAGATACTAATATAATAGATATTAATGATTTATTTAAAAAAAAAGAAATTATTTTAAATTCTACAGATAAATCAAAATTATATGATAAATATATGAAAATTGTATATAATATTAATACACGAAAAACTAAAAATATACATATACCAAAAATTTGTAATAAATGCAAAATTGAAAAAACATTACATATTAATGATGGTTATCTAATATGTACTTCATGTGGCGATTCTGAACCTATATTATTAGAATCAGATAAAATAAATTATAAAGATTCTAATATTGAATTAAAAGCGTGTGCTTATAAAAGAACAAATCATTTATCAGAAATATTAAATCAATTTCAGGCGAAAGAATCTACTGAAATTGATAAACAAATATACGAACAAATAAAAAATGAATTAAATATTCAAAGAATTTATGATTATACTACATTAGATCATAAGATTATTAAAAAAATATTAAAAAAATTAAAATTAAATAAATATTACGAACATACACATCATATTATAAATAATTTAAATGGTATTCCTCCGCCTACTATTTCTAGAGAACAAGAAGAAAATATTAAAAAAATATTCAAAGATATTCAAAAACCATTTACAATATATAGACCTAAAAAAAGAAAAAACTTTCTAAACTACAATTATATTATACATAAAATTTGTGAATTATTAGAATATGATGATTTTCTAGCTCATTTTCCATTATTAAAATCTAGAATTAATCTAGAAGAACAGGATTTAGTATGGGAAAAAATATGTAAATATAAAAATTATGAATTTATTCCTTCAATTTAACTTAAACAAATAATATTATTATTATTATATATTAATTATATCTACTAATATATAATATTATAATGGAATCTATTAATAAACAATTAAATGATTTTAGTTCTGATTCTGATTCTAGTTCTGATTCTAATTCTGATTCAGAATCAGCTAAAATAGTAAAAACTAAATCTAAGATGCTACCAAAAACTAAGTCTAAATCTAAATCACAAATTAAGAAAGAATTAAAAATTATTAATAATATAAAAATTATTAATAATTCAGAAATGGATATTTCAGAGTCAAATGATTTTGTAGATAATTTTACTCTAGATAATGATTATTTTATAATTAATTTACGTATTAAACAGCGTAATTCTCGTAAATATACTACAACGATAGAGAATATACCGGATAAATTTTTAATAGATAAAGATAAATTAAATAATTTTTTAGTTAAATTACGAAATGCAATATCATCTAGGGCTACATTTAAAGAAGAAAATAATATAAAATTTATTGAAGTATCAGGCAATAAGACAGAGATAATTATAAAATTATTGTGTGAATATTTAAATTGTACGGATGATATGATTAGAATTCATGGTATATAATTAATCAATCATAATAATTGGTTGATATATATCTAATAGAGTTTGTATTAAAACAGTAGATGAACCGATCATAAATATATCATTATAGGGGATTTTACCACTAGTAAAATATTTTAGAATAAAATAGATACTAATGAATAGTATTAGAGTGCGAATAATTTTTTTAGTAATGAATTTATCCATATTATAATAAGATATATGGATAAATTTTTTAAAGATTTTATATTTTTAATAATCTGTTTTTGATAAAATCTGTTATATTAGTTTCTACTACTGGCGATCTAAATTTTAATAGATCACCGGGTCCAAATATATTTGATGTATTAATTATTTTATTTGTGGTTGGACTTAATATATTGATTATATCGCTATTAAATAGTTTAAAATTACCAATATGATTTAAATCTAGTGGAATTTTTAAATAATTATATATTAATGTATTTGGATATTCTTCTGATTTTCCAAATATTAATAGAATTCCATCTGTGGTAATATGTTTTTTTATTATAGTCAAAGAATGCCATATTGTACCTTTGATACCCGTATTTAACGTACTAAACATTTCAATCTGATAATTAACATAATAATAAAAAAAATTCTTATAACAATCATTATCAAATATAACTGCGTCAAATTTATGTGTTCCTTATATTTTGTCTAAACCATCCCAAAAATTTGCTTCCTTCCAATCCATATGATAACCATATTTTGCATTAAAATGATTTCCAACTTCATAAAAATGATGTCCGTATTTAGTGTATGGAATTTCAGAATTAGAACTATCGCCACCGCCAATTACTAATATCTTATCATCTAGTGTTGGTGATTTATTTCTTAGAATAACTTTAAATTGAGGATTATCTATTAATGTAGTTAGATTATCAAGATTAAAATTATTTTCAGTATAAAAAATACCATTGATTTTTAACATAGATAATAATTTTTGAATAACTTCTTCATTATAATCACAACCAGATATATATATTAAATCATAATTATTTTTATTATCATTTATATATGATTCTGTTAACTCGGTTATATTATTTATTCTATTTATTTTTATTTTTATTTTTTGTTTTGTATCTGATCTTAAACTTACTTTTATTTTTTGTTGTTTTATATATTTTAGAATTGATTTAAAATTAAAATTGTTTTTAAATTTTAAATTTAAATCATTACATACATATAAAAAATTATTTAACATTCCACCAATCTGATTTTTTAAAAATAGAAATTTATTTTTATATTTATAATATTTATAAATCATTAATATTATTAAATAAGATATAAAAATAATTTTAATATTTATAGTTATTGTTATATGACTGGAGGATTAATTCAAATAGCATCATACGGGATTCATGATATTTATTTAATAGGTAATCCCCAAATTACATTTTTTAAGACAGTATATAGGCGTCATTGTAATTTTTCAATGGAATATTTAGAGGAATTTTTTAATTCAGATACTAATTTTGGGGATCAGTTTAGTATAATATTATCAAAAACAGGTGATTTATTACACAAATCATATTTAAAAATAGTGATCCCTCAAGTATTAATTAATAAACAACAATATGGGATAACCGATTTAAATAATAATTTATTTTATAATAATTTTAAAACATCATATAATACTATTATAACATTCATTAATTCAATAAATTATAATATAATACAGCCATTATATAATTTTATTAAAATTACTAATCTAAAATACTCTGAAATTAATCTAAAATATAATTCACTATACAATAAAATGAATTATATAAATCAATTATTAAAAATTAAACAAATACAGATAACATTTGATAATACATTTGGGATCCCTCTAATAATATTAGGTCAAGATATAATAAATTATAAAACAAATAATATTATACAGGTTAAAACACCAATATATATTACAAATATTTTAGATTTTGATAAATATTTTAAATTATATATCCAATCTACTAGCTCTAATATTGTGAATGATTTAAAAAATTTATTATATAATTACGTGATTCAATTAAAAATTATTAAACAAAATCTATCCGAACAATTAACAATATATAATAAAATATATAAGATAATTAATAGAGAAAATATAAATTTTGCGTGGGTTGAATATTTAGGACATCAAATTATTAATAAAATAGAAATTGAAATTGGTGGAAAAATAATAGATTTTACTGATTCTATTAGAATGAATATTAATTTACAATTAACCAGTCAAATAATGCATGATGAAACATATAATAAATTATTAGGTAATATTCCAGAATTAACAACATTTAATTCTGATATTAAACCATCATATATATTATATATCCCTTTGGATTTTTGGTATAATAAATATTCTGGTTTATCTATACCATTAATATTTTTACGATATCATGATGTAAAAATAAATGTAAAATTAAATAATCTAATTAATTGTTGTTATTATGAAGAATTAAATAAAAATACTAATATTGAGGATATAATAAAAATAAATTCTGTTAGTTTAATTTTAAATTATATATATTTAGATACTGATGAAAGAAAAAAATTCGCTCAATTATCACATGAATATTTAATAGATCAGACACAAGTTATCAATTATACAGATATTACTACAAATAATATAAATTTTGAAATCCCCTTTTATAACCCAGTAAAACAGTTATTGTGGATTGTACGAAATAAATCAAATATACAAATATTAAAGAATTTTGATTATAGCGCTTCATATTATGTTGATATTTATCAATTTAATAATGTTTTAACATTTCCAATATATCTAGAAAAACATAGATATAATATAGTTCAAATAGAAACTGTAGAATTAAAATTATCAACATTTTTAAAAGTAGGAGATCAAATACAAATTATGAATAGTATTTATTATTCTGGTGTTTATACGGTATTATTAATTGTAAATCAATACTTATATATTGATTATAGTTATTATATGAATGAATCGTATATAAATAATTATCAATTTATTAATAATAGTTCTTATGCTCGTTTAGACACATATAATGGTAATACACAAGCTTTTATTTATAAATATGTTGATTCAAATCCAATACAATCAACAACCTTAGAATTAAATAGTGTAGATTTATATAAAGATAGAAATTCATTATATCATAATTTCGTTCAGCCATATCAACATAATTCTAGATCACCATCATATGGATTAAATTCTTATAGTTTTGCATTAAATCCTGAAGAATATCAGCCTAATGGATTTTGTAATTTCAATAAATTAGATCTAATTACAATGAATTTAAAATTAACTTCTGATTATATATCAACAACTAATAAAAAATCATTAGATATTTTAGTATACGCGCATAGTTATAATATATTACAATTTACATATGGAAAGGCGAAGATAATATTTAATTTATAAATTAATTATTATTTAAATATTAATAAATATATTTAAATAATAAAATGGGTGGAGGATTATTACAATTAGTATCATATGGGAAAGAGGATGAAATACTTATATCAGATCCACAAATAACTTTTTTTAAATCAGTCTATCATAAATATACTAATTTTTCAATTGATACACTAAACACAATACATCAAATAAAATATAATAGCAGTATTAATATACCAATACCAAAAACAGGTGAATTATTATATAAATTATTTATTAGATTAGATCTACCAGCCGTTAGTGCTATTTATGATAAAACTATTATACATAAATTATTTGAGTTTGTTTCAAATATTTATTACAATTATACAATGCAGTTATATTCAATGAATATGGGTAGTTTATTTTGTTTAAATAATTTATATGTAGGTGAGTTAAATAAATTTTATTCAAATTATAATATAATTCAATTTCTAACATATTTTGATGAAAATGGTTCAATTGTAAAATTATATAATATATTAGAAAGCGCTAATACATTAATATTTGATCTACGCTCTAATGTAGATGCTATATTATCAACATATTATAATGATAGACAAATAATGAAAAACAAATCTACAATATTAACTAATAATTATATTATTCGGGATAATAATTTTAATAATGAATTTAATTATAAACTATTAACCGATCAATCATATTATACATTGTATAATTTAAATTTAAAATCGCAAATGTGTATGATAAATTTAAATTCTAAATTTGAATCTAGTATAGTTAATAGATTATTTAATTATAATCAACAATTACATTTAATTAATAAATCATATATGATAGCTACTTCATTTGTATATTATAATAATTTTAAAAATAAATTACTGTATCAAACTATGCCTGATGAATACTTTAGACAAAGTTATATGATGTTAAAATATGGATATAATTATATTGACGATTTAATGATAAATTTAAATGTAAACGGTCAATTAATATTTTACAATGATTATCTAAATAATATTCCAAATTATTTAATATTTGTTGATAAATTAAATCCTTCTATATTAGTTCCAATTATGATTACAAATATTTATAAATATGTTCCTGATATATATATAATTTCTACTGCTTCATATTATTCTTATACTGGTTATATTGCTAATACAAAACTTATGGATAATTTAATACAATACTCTAATCAACTAGGATTAGATCAATATATAATATTCAACCAAGTATTATTTTATACTGATGATGGTAGATATCAAGAATTAGATTTAAAATTAAAAATATATACTATAATATGTTCTAAATCAGATGATAATTTATCATTTTTATATACTATATATATTAAATTAGATAATAATCAACAAATATTAAATATTATTAAGAATTTAAAATATTTAATATATATTGCGAATAATGAAGACAGGATTAATTATATGAATACGATAACGAATACACATATTGACATCCCACCAATAGCATTATTACTAATAGACCAAACAGATCCTATTACTATATATGATGCTGGTAATAATATATTAAAAATTAATTGTAAAAATACAACTGATGCATATGATATTACTAATTTAAAAATATTAAGTCCATATATACCAATATTAACGGAATCAAATACATTTTTTAATTTAATATCAGAATCAACAAATACTGATTATAAATTACAAGTAGAATATTTAATAGCTAATAATTTAGATACTACAAATGCTAAAGAGACAATATCAACATATCCAAAATTATTATATAATATATTTAATACATTTTTAAATACAACAAATTTAACATTAAAAAATACAATTAATAATGATTTAACATTAAATTTAGATATACAATTTAATAAAATTCAATTAGCTAATTATAAATCATTATTAAATATTAGTTCTACAATTAATAATACATTATTAGATCATACTAATACACATTTTAATAATTATTTAAATAATCTAATAAATTCATATAGTTATATATCAACAACAACAACGAATGCCACAATATTTAGTGAGATTTTAAATATTTATTCAATAGTAAATTCATTTAAGAGTCAGTTAAGTTCATTATCATATATTAATTCTTTTGATTATACAACAATATTTTCATTAATCTATAATATAAATAGTGAGATATTGCCAATTTTAACCTATAATGATATTGTATTAATTAAGATAGCTAATACATTAATGGATACTACAACAAATGATAAATTTTATAAAGTGAGATTTTATCCATATTTTATAGATGAAAATATTACTAATATAAATACAACTACTAATATTTTATTAAATGATAGTCAAATTAACTATTTACAACCAAACGCACAATTATTTACAGATATTATAATTAATTATAATAATGTAAATTATATAATTACATATACATATACTATAATACATATTATATCAAAAACATCAGCATATATTGATGCATATGTCAATATTGTATATAGTTTTTATAAAAATAATATATTACAATTAGAATCAGAATACGATATAATTAATACAATATTAATTAATAATTATCTTTCATTTGTACCTTCAATCTCAAATACTAAATATATATTATATTCTGCTACTGATACAAATATTTCATTTAATTTATTATATTCAGATGAATATCCAGACACAACAGGGGACATAACTATAAACTCACCATATACTATAGTAAATTATTATTTATTTAAATCTTTAACATCTTCTAATTTAGAAGATATATGGTTTATTCAACAAAATTATTCAAATATATATGATATAATATCATTTCCAAATTATTATTATGGGAAATTTAATTATGATAAAAGTATAGATCAACCTATTATAACGAATAAAAATATATTTTTACATGATATATTTATTATTATTTTATATAATGCGTATAAAACATTATTAGCTAAAAATAATAATATTATTTCTAATATAACCAGTTTAATTATTCAAGAAATATCAATTAATATATCTAGTTATTTTAAAGATCAATCTATTAATTTAAATAATATTACATCTAATTATGAATTATCAACAACATCATTAGAAACAACATCATTAAACTCTAATGCATATACTAGTTTTTCAACAACTAATTATAATTTGATTAATATATTATCTAATTCATTGTATTTATCAATAGATCATATATTGAATACTTCTACTAGTTTAATATCTAAATATGATTCACAGTTATTATTATTTATAGAATCAAATATTATATTCAATCCAAATAATATCACAAATATTCTAAATAGATATTTAAATATATCAACAACTAATATTTATTTTAATACTAATCTGTTTTTAAAATATCTAAATCTAAGCACTTCACCAAATAATATTTTAAAATATATATTAACACTGGGGCAATATAATTTAAATCTTCATTATAATAATCCTAATAATTATATATTAGAATCAAAATTATCAACAACAATTATAAATAATATTATTATCTATAATAATCCATTAAATAATATAATTATTGATATTAACACAATTAATAAAAATGCTATTTATAATATAATATTTGGTTTTTCTATAAATAATCCAGAATCATATGATTATACAAATTTAATATTAAATAAAATATCATCAATAACTGGGATATATTCAAATAATATGACATATCAACAAATATTTAATATAATTAATGAAGCAATTAAAAATTATATAATAATTTATTTATTAAGATCAACAGTATTAGATAATAATTATAGTTCAGCAGGTATCATATCTAAAACCTATATTATTAATTTACTAACTAACCAAATATCTGATTATACACAATCTATAAACATTATGAATACCTTATTATTTTTACAGAAATATAATTATATAACTACTGAAATATATTATCAGATATTAAATAGTATAATAAATATAAATTCATATAGTGCATATAT
>Ga0214921_10006733_pt1 | contig 15563 bp, 14 predicted proteins | sample LL1505_MetaG_FD_177992 | JGI IMG/M metagenome (GOLD analysis project Ga0214921, IMG submission 177992) | Freshwater microbial communities from Lake Lanier, Atlanta, Georgia, United States - LL-1505 | ecosystem: Environmental > Aquatic > Freshwater > Lake | place: USA: Georgia | collected...
TTTTCCGGAAACCACTACCGAGGACCAAAACTCTTAGCGATAAAGTTTTTTGCTGATTGTTATTTAACGGCGAAGATCGAGCTTTTCGATAATCGCTCTATAGCGCTCAATATCTGTCTTGGCGAGGTACTGCAAAATCCGACGACGCTTACCGACCATCAATAACAAACCACGACGGTTGTGATGATCCTTTTTATTTGTCTGCAAATGTTGTGTTATCTCATCAATACGCTTTGAAAGAAGTGCTACCTGTGCCTCTGGGCTTCCTGTGTCAGTGGCAGATGAGCCGTACTTGCTAATTATTTCCTTTTTAACTTCTGGCGTTAATGCCATGTGTATTGCTCCTTCTGCTTGTCACGAGGGCCTCGGTGTTATTCACGAAGGCGCACTTTCCCGCTTTAGTAGCGCAAGATTACCAGCGCAAGCGGTGATATTTAAAATCGAGGGGAAAATGAGCGTTATTTACTAGTCAATTTACGTGCTTGATCGCAATCCTTTTTCATCTGTTCAAGCAATTGCGCAAGGCCATCAAATTTTAATGTGTCTCGAAGTCTGAATCCGAATTCGATAATTGCTGCTTGATCATACAAATCCAGACCAACTTGATCTAAAGCATAAGCCTCAACCTGTCTTCCTCTGATACCAGGAAAAGTTGGATTAGTACCAATAGAAATTGCTGCTGGCCATTTGTTGTCACCAACTGTTAGCCAGCCGGCATAAACACCATCTGCTGGAATTGTAGCCAAAGGTGTTAAACCAATATTTGCTGTTGGATAACCGATCTCGCGTCCTCGTTTTTCACCATGAATAACAGGTCCATTTAGATAAAAGTTTCGAGTTAGTAACTCATTAGCTCGCTCGATCTCACCATCAATAATCAAATTACGGATTCTAGAGGATGAAATTGTTGAACCTCGATCTTCTTGCAACTTAACTATTGAAACACCAAAACCATATTTAGGACCAACCTCAGATAGATACTTTGGTGTTCCTTGAGCTTTAAATCCAAAGTTAAAATTCTCACCAATTACAACATGTTCTGCTGAAAATCTTCCCACTAAAATATCCTCGATAAATTGGTCTGGAGTGAGTTGAGAAAAATCTTTATTAAAATTAACTACTTCAACCTCAGTCGCTCCAGCTTTTTTCAATAGCTCAACTCGATCTCTAAGATTTACAAGCTGGGTTGGAGTTCGCTCAGGGGCAAATACTGATGTTGGATGAGGATCAAAGGTTAATACCGTCACATCGCCTTGGTGTTTTGCAGTGGCAATTATCTGTTGGTGGCCAGAATGAACACCATCAAATATTCCAATTGCGACTACCTTTTTCATCTGCTTATTGTTTCATATCTATTTACTGTCCGGATCCGTTTACTAGGATCGGAGCGGCTACTACTTGGCTACCTTGTAACTTATTTTCAAGTAAGGCAAGGAACTTATCTTGATGATCAACAGCGGCATAGATGCGATCATCAATATTTTGTTCAATTACTCGACCAAATGAAATCTCTCTACTTTGAGCAAGTTCTAACTTTCTAATTGGAAAAATCTTTTCGATTACGTCGCTAATTGGAATTAAATCAGCCTCTTCAATTGACTTGCATTGCTCTAAGGTAAAAGGTGAAACCAGATTACGCCTTAACTGAGTTAGGTGACCACCAACTTTAAGTAGCTCACCAAGATCTCTAGCAATTGCTCGGATATATGTTCCAGCCGAGCAGGTAACTGAAATCTCTACCTCAATCCCATCACTAAGCTGAGTAATGCTATTAACTTTTATCTCATCAATTACAACATCACGCTCTGGAATCTCAATACTTTCACCAGCTCGCACTCTTGCATGAGCAGTCTTGCCATCAATTTTAATTGCAGAGACAGAGCTTGGGCGTTGCTTAATTTTTCCGACAAAGGTAAGCAAGGAATCTTTTATTTGCTGTTCAGAGATATCTATTAGCGCATATTTTTCTGCAGTAAAAGTTATATCACCTTCTTTGTCATCGGTGTGGGTAGCTTTTCCTAAAAAAACTTTAGCCTCATAAGCTTTTTTTCCATCGGTAATATAAGAAAGTAATCGGGTGGCAATACCAACTCCAAGTACTAGTACTCCAGTTGCCATTGGATCTAATGTGCCAGCATGGCCAACTTTTTTGGTATCTAATCGCTTTCTGGCCTTAGCAACAACATCATGGCTTGTCATTCCGCCGGCTTTATCAACTAGTAAAAAGCCATCCATTAATTCACCTTTAATCGTGCTTTTTATATGGATCTTCCGCAACTGGTTTAGCACCAGCACGTAGTTTCTCAAGTTCAGCATCTGCTTTGTGCATTTGCTCAATTAAATCATTCATAGCAGAAGCAGAATCTCCCATACCATCTAAAAAAAACTCAAGGCTTGGAGTAATCCGAAGTCCGAGTGCTCGGCCAACCTCTGATCTGAGCATTCCCTTTGCACTGCTTAATGCTGCTGCACTAGCTTCGTGCGCGGCATTATCACCTAGTACGGTATAAAACACTGATGCTTGTTGTAAATCACCAGTAACTCGAACATCGGTAATTGTTACAAAACCAAGCCGTGGATCTTTAACTCTAGATTCAAGAGCGTTAGCAACAATCTCTTTTATCCGATCAGCTACTTGTAAGGGACGTTTACTTGGCATTGTTAAGCCCGCTTTTTCTCACGGATCTCATAGGCCTGAATCACATCGCCAACCTGTAGATCTTTAAATGAACCAAGTCCGATTCCGCACTCAAATCCTTCGCGAACCTCAGTGGCATCATCTTTAAATCTACGTAGAGATTCAATACTTAAGTTCTCACCAATTACTACACCTGCACGCATAGTGCGTACTTTTGCATTTCGGCGAATATTTCCGTCAGAGACAATACATCCGGCAATATTTCCAAACTTACTGGATTTGAAGATATCTCTAACTTCAGCATTGCCAAGCACAGCCTCTTCAAACTCTGGCTTGAGTAATCCCTTAAGCGAAGCTTCAATCTCTTCAATTGCCTTATAAATAACGGTGTAGAACTTAACCTCAACACCTTCATGCTCGGCAAAGATCGCTGTTTGTGGCTCTGGTTTAACATTAAAACCAATAATTACCGCCGTAGAAGCTGATGCCAACGTAACATCATTCTTAGTAATAGCACCAACTCCACGGTGAATAACTCTTAGATCTACCTCCGTACCCACATCTAATTGAAGTAGCGCATCTTCTAGAGCTTCAACAGATCCAGATACATCGCCCTTAAGAATTAAGTTCAAAGTATTTACCTTTGATTGCTCTAAGAAGTCTTCTAATGAAACCTTCTTTCGTGCCTTAGCTAGGGATGCGTTACGGGAAGCAAGTTGTCGTTTCTCGGCAATTTGTCGAGCGGTTCGATCATCTTCGGCAACAATAAATGAATCGCCAGCACCAGGAACAGATGTAAAGCCAAGTACTTGAACTGGACGAGATGGTCCAGCCGCTTCAACTGCCTCACCATGTTCATCTAACATCGCTCGCACACGACCATAAGCACCACCGGCAACAATTGCATCTCCGACATGAAGTGTTCCGCGTTGAACTAATACAGTTGCAACTGGACCGCGACCCTTATCAAGATTAGCTTCAATTGCAACACCACGTGCAATGTCATCTGCAATTGCTCGTAGGTCGATAGCTGCATCAGCAGTTAATAAAATTGCATCAATTAACTCATCAATTCCCTTGCCAGACAGAGCTGATACATTCACAAACATTGTCTGTCCGCCGTACTCTTCAGCAATTAAGTTGTACTCAGTTAATTGTTGACGAATCTTGTCTGGGTTTGCACCCTCTTTATCCATCTTATTAACTGCAACTACAATTGGAACATCAGCTGCTTGAGCGTGGTTTAACGCTTCAATTGTCTGTGGCATAACACCATCATCGGCAGCAACAACTAGAACTGCAATATCAGTTACCTTGGCACCACGAGCTCGCATAGCGGTAAACGCTTCGTGTCCTGGGGTATCAATAAAGGTGATTGCGCGATTTGTTCCATTGTGATCATGATGAATTTGGTAGGCACCAATATGCTGAGTAATTCCGCCAGCCTCTGACTTAACTACCTCGGTAGATCTAATTGCATCAAGCAATCTAGTCTTACCATGATCAACATGTCCCATAACGGTAACAATTGGTGAACGAACTACTAGATCCTCTGGATCAATTTGAGCTAACTCTTGCTCTAGGTTGATATCAAACTCTTCAAGTAACTCACGATCCTCATCCTCTGGACTTACAATCTGAATTACAAAGCCAAGCTCTGCGCCAAGCAAAGTGAAGGTATCTTCATCAACAGATTGGGTTGCAGTTACCATCTCGCCAAGGTGGAATAATGCTGAAACTAATGCGGCTGGATCTGCACTAATTTTCTCGGCAAAATCCATTAACGTTGCACCGCGCCTCATGCGAACAACGGTTTTACCATCACCACGTGGAACAACCGCGCCACCTAATTGTGGTGCAGGTAAATTTTCAAAATCTTCGCGTCTTTCTTTTTTACTTTTTTGACCTCTGCCTTTTCCTTTACCTTTTCCACCCTTACCAAAAGCACCAGCTGCGCCACCTCTTTGTGGTGGTCTGCCGCCGCCTTTGCCACCAAATGGTGAACCAGTAGGGGAAGCAGATGGTGAACGATATGGCGATGAACCAGTTGTAGGACGTGAACTTGGTCCACCAGTTGTAGGACGTTGATTACTTTGTGCCGGACGTGCTGCAAAACCTGGACGTACTGAACCAGGACGAGCACCAGACATTGGTGGACGTTGGCCTGGTTGTAACTTTCCAGGAGTTCTTCCACCTTCGCCAGGACGAATTGGTCTTGCTGGTGGACGTGGTCCGCCGCCGCCAGAACTAAATGGATTATTACCAGCGCGTGGTGGTCTTGGCATTGCCGAACCGGTTGATGGCGTATTTGGATTTGCTGAAAAAGGATTATTTGCTGGGCGAGCAGTAGGAGTTGCAGGTTTTGCAACAGGTGTCGCATCTTCAATCATCTGTTGTAGCTCAGGTGGAAGATCTTCAACTTTAACAGTTTGCTTTGGTGCTGCTTTTTTAACTGGCGCTTTTTTTGGTTTTGGCGCAGCATCTGCTGGCATTAAATCTGGAAACTTATCCATCAACTTTCGCACAACTGGTGCTTCAACTGTGGATGATGCTGATCGAACGAATTCGCCGACCTCTTGCAGCTTGGCTAGCAGCTCTTTACTTTCAAGCCCTAACTCTTTAGCTAATTCATAAACGCGGACCTTGGCCACACTTCTCCTTCTCCTGGCCCGACGTTAGTTACGTGCGAACCTAAATAGACCTACTCATAATCTTGCAGTGCTCATTAGAGTGTCATTCTCGCTCGCTCCATACTTTTATTAATTACTTAAATTTTTTAAGTAATCTTCTAACTTTTTTACATTAACCAATCCTTCATATTTGAAGGAACGATTAAAAGCTTTTCGTTCTATTGCTATCTGGAAACATTTGCTGTGAAGCCATGCTCCCCGACCAGGCATTCGGTGGTTTAAATCGACTCTTATTTCATTGCCGACCAAAACTGTACGAATTAATTCTGTTCTATTATCTAAACTTCGACAAGCGATACAACTGCGTTGTCGTAGCTTTTTATTGAACATGGTAACTCTACCCTAAGCCCCTTCAACAGGTGAAATACTTGCCACTTCCTCAGGTTTTTCCGCCTTAATATGAGTCACTGGATTATCCGGATGGATATCAATTCGCCATTGAGTTAGCCGGGCAGCAAGCCTGGCGTTTTGGCCATCTTTGCCAATTGCAAGGGATAGTTGAAAATCTGGCACGATGACCTTGGCTGATTTACTCTCTAAATCAACAATCTCAACCGATGTTACCCGTGCTGGCGCTAAAGCATTTGCAACGTAAGTGGCTGGATCATCTGAGTAATCAATTATGTCAATCTTCTCGCCATTTAATTCATTCATTACATTTTGTGCTCTAGAACCTTGTGGCCCAATTAACGCACCCTTTGCACTAACTCCTGCTCGATGTGTTCTAACTGAAATTTTAGTTCTGGCACCAGCCTCACGAGCGATGCCAACAATATCTACAACTCTTTCTTTAATCTCTGGAACTTCAAGTGCAAATAACATCTTTACAAATGCTGGATGAGTTCTAGAAAGAGTTACCTCTGGTCCTTTTTCGCCCTGCTTAACATCTACAACAAAACATTTAATTCGATCTCCATGTTTGTAAACCTCACCTTTTACCTGTTCGACAGGTGGAACCTTTCCTTCAACTCTGCCCAAGCTGACATAGATAACATCAGCATCTCTTCCCTGTTGCACAATTCCACCTATTACATCACCGACGCTGCCAGAGAATTCTGTTACCACCTCAAGATCTTTAGCCTCACGCATCTTTTCTTTAATAACTTTGCGAGCAGTCTTATCGGCAAGTTTTGCAAAGCCATCTGGATTATCAGTTACGGTATCAAGTCGGTCACCATCTGGGCCAAGTACTGGAACATAAATAACTAATTCGCCAGTTTGTCGATTTAAAACCGCTCGCCCATGTGGCTTAGCTACTGGTAACTCGGCATAAGCTTTTGCAACCTCATTTTCAATTGCATTTATCAGTCGCTCCAGTGGTAATTTTTTTTCAGCAGCAAGTATTTTAAGTGCTTCAACGTCAACACTCATTTTTTCCCCTGCTTAAACTCAACCTCTAAGGTTGCTCGTTTAATAGCTGAAAATTCTATTGATACATCATCAATTAGGACATCGGTTTCAGTTGGTGACTTAATTCTTCCGTTAACTACAGAACCATCTAGTGAAACAACTTTTACTAAGCGATCTATATTTTTGCGCCAATGTCTAGGTTTTGTTAGCGGTCGATCTAGACCAGGAGATGTCACTTCTAATGTAAATGGGGTATCACCTAAACTCTGTAGCCCTTCAACTATCTCACCAATTGCTTTAGTTGCAGATGTAACTTGATCTAGCGAAAGATGAGTATCGCCATCAACAATTATTGTTAGCATGCTTCTACGCCCTGCTGAAGTAATTGTTACATCCTCAAGGTAAAAACCGAGGGCTGATAATGCGGGAGTAACCGCCGCAGATATATCTTCTTTCTTTCCCATATTTTCCTTTTTCGATATTAAGTTGTAAAAGTAAGTTTAACTTATAAATGTATCCCAAGCAACGCGGGCGATCAGCAAGAAGGTAACTGCCAGAAAAACTTTCCGCACCAGTGGTGATCCGCCTTTAATCGCAAGGCGCGAGCCAATAATCGCACCAGTTACATTTGCAAGTGCCAATAACAAACCTAGTTGCCACCAAATATGACCGGTAATTTGAAAGCTAAGAATTGCGCCAGCATTAGTAGCAATGTTCACCAATTTTGCAGTACCAGATGCTTTTAGAAAGGCGTATCCAATTGCAGATACCAGAAAGAAAACTAAAAATGTACCTGTGCCAGGACCAAAGATTCCGTCATAGAAACCAATCAACAATCCGATTAAGGCAACAATAGTTAACCGTTTTTTACGGGTGTATTTTAAATTTTCATTCATACCAAGCTCTGGTTTACGCCAGGTGTAGATAGCAACTGCTACCAGTAAAAAAACAATGAATGGTTTAAAAAAATCCTTTGGTACTGCTGCTGCAAGGGATGCCCCACCGATTGAGCCAATAAATGCTGGCCCCATCATCGTTAATGTAAGTGGAATATCTGGCTTAACATTTTTAAAGTAATTACGAGCTGCAGCTGTTGTGCCGAAAATTGATGGCACCTTATTTGTGCCAAGAATTAGAGGCAGCTCTTTATTTGGTAATCCCACAATTAAAGCTGGAAGTTGAATTAATCCCCCACCCCCGGCCATGGCATCTACAAAGCCGGCAAATCCAGATGCGATTGCTAAAAAGAGTGCAACCTCAATACTCATAACTTACTTAACTAATGTTTTAACAACATCAGCTACTACTACCTCTTTTTTATCACCAGATTTACGATCACGAACCTCAACCTTGCCATCTGCCAAAGCTTTTCCAACAATTATAATTTTAGGGATTCCAATTAACTCAGCATCCTTGAACTTAACTCCAGCACTTGCCTCTCGGCGATCATCTAATAATACTTCTAAACCTTTTGCCTCTAAATCTTTAGCAATCTGCTCCGCTACCTCAAATGGCTGATCCTCTTTACCGGTTGCAACAATATGTACATCAGCTGGTGCAATCTCAGCCGGCCAACATAAACCAAGTTCATCATAGGTTTGTTCTGCAACTGCAGCCACCGCACGTGAGACACCAATCCCATATGAACCCATTGTTACAACTTGAGGCTTACCTTCTTTATCTAAAACAGTTAGTCCAAGTGATTGGGCGTACTTTCTGCCTAATTGAAATATATGGCCAATCTCAATTGCACGATCAATAATTACCGGCTTTTCACATTTAGGACAACTATCTCCGGCTCTAACCTCTGCCGCCTCCACATAATGCTCAACTTTAAAATCACGACCACAGGTAACATTTTTAGCATGAACATCTTTCTTATTGCCGCCAGTTACCCAGATCGATCCATCAACAATTCTTGGATCTGCATAAAGTGTTAAACCAAGATCCTTAGCATCTTGTGGCCCAACATAGCCTTTAACCAGCTTTGGATACTTGGCGAAATCTGTATCTTCAAACAATCGTAAATCTTTAACGCCAGCCAGGTTTGCGCCTAATCGTTTCAAATCCACTTCACGATCACCTGGTACTAATACCGAAATTGGCTTTTCATCCGCCATCAATAACACATTTTTTAAAGTGTTTCCAGCGGTAATACCTGCAGAGTACTTCTTATTTAAAACCTCAACTAAGGAATCAATTGTTGGTGTATTTGGCGTATCTAGTAATTCAATTGCGCCAGCTTTATCACCCTTAAATGGTGACACCTTTGTAACCATCGCCTCCACATTTGCGGCGTAACCGCAGCCATTGCAAAGCACATATGTATCTTCACCAGTTGGACATGGTGCCAAAAATTCTTCAGATTTTGATCCACCCATTGCGCCACTCATCGCCGAAACAATGTTGTATTTAAGACCTAATCTGTCAAAGGTTTTAATATAAGCGGCTCGGTGATTGTTATATGACGCTTCCAAGCCAGCATCATCAACATCAAAACTATAAGAATCCTTCATCACAAACTCACGGCCTCTAATAATTCCACTGCGTGGACGTGGTTCATCGCGGTACTTTGTTTGAATTTGATAAATTGAAAGCGGTAGATCTTTATAGGATGAGAACTCACCCTTAACCATTAATGTGAACATCTCTTCATGAGTTGGCCCTAGTAAATAATCATTACCTTTTCTATCTTGCAATCTAAATAAATCTGGCCCGTACTCAGCCCAACGATTAGTTGACTCATATGGTTCTTTCGGAAGTAGGGCTGGAAAGTGCACCTCTTGAAATCCGGCATCATCCATCTCTTGTCGAACAATCTCTTCAATCTTTCTAAATGTTCGATAACCAAGTGGTAACCAGGAGTAAATACCTGCTGCAATCCGACGTACAAATCCTGCTCTTACTAGTAAGCGATGAGATGCAACCTCAGCATCTGCTGGATCATCACGCAGTGTGCGTAATAATAAGGTGGACATCTTTAACATAGGTAAAGCCTATCTATTGAACAGCAACAGATGGCGTACCTGATGCCACTCCAGCAGCCTCCATCTCTTCAGCAAGGCGCATCGCCTCTTCAATTAGCGTCTCAACAATCTGTGCCTCTGGCACAGTTTTAATTACCTCACCCTTTACAAATATCTGACCCTTACCATTTCCAGATGCAACACCAAGATCTGCTTCCCTAGCTTCACCAGGTCCGTTAACAACACAACCCATTACCGCAACCCGAAGAGGCACAGTCATTCCTTGTAAACCGGCTTGAACTTTCTCGGCCAAGCTGTAAACATCAACTTGGGCTCTGCCACATGAAGGACAAGAGACAATCTCTAACTTACGTTGACGTAAATTTAAAGATTCTAGAATTGAGATACCAACCTTCACCTCTTCAACTGGAGGGGCCGACAGTGAAACTCTAATGGTGTCGCCAATTCCCTCAGCAAGTAATATGCCAAAAGCAGTAGCAGATTTAATAGTTCCCTGAAAAATTGGTCCGGCTTCGGTAACACCAAGATGTAATGGATAATCACACTTTGCAGCAAGAAGTCGGTATGCCTTAACCATTGTTACTGGGTCATGATGTTTTACCGAAATTTTAATATCGCTAAAGCCATGCTCTTCAAATAATGATGCTTCCCATAACGCCGAATCAACAAGAGCTTCAGGTGTTGCTTTGCCATACTTTTCTAGCAATCTTGGATCTAATGATCCAGCGTTAACACCAATTCGAATTGGAATACCAGCATCTCCGGCAGCTTTTGCAACCTCTTTTACCTTGTCATCAAATTGTTTAATGTTTCCAGGATTTACTCGAACTGCAGCACAACCGGCATCGATTGCAGCAAAAATATACTTAGGTTGGAAATGAATATCAGCAATAACTGGAATTTGAGATTTCTTAGCAATTTGAGCAAGTGCGTCAGCATCATCTTGTGAGGGGACTGCCACTCTAACTATTTGGCAACCAGATGCGGTTAACTCTGCAATCTGTTGCAAGGTTGAATTTACATCAGCGGTTAATGTTGTACACATTGATTGAACTGAAACTGGTGCATCCCCACCAACCAAAACCGAACCAACCTTTAACTGCTTACTTTTGCGGCGCGGAGCAAGAGTTGGTGGTGGGGCGGCTGGAATTCCTAAATCAACCATGGCTAAACCTTACCTAGAAATTAAGTCTGATTGGGTTGAAAATATCTGCAGTAAGCAAGAGAAGTGACAATGTCGCCATAAATATAAAGACCACCATCGTGATCGGTGCTAGCCGCTCAACATCAAATGGTGCTGGCTTTATCAATCCCCGCCTTCTGGCTAGAAAATTTCTAACCCCATCTGCAACAGCTACCGCCATATGACCACCATCTAATGGCAGAAGCGGCAGAAGATTAAACATGCCGACAAACAAATTAAGGGAAGCAATGATCAAAATAAAGGTTGCCACTTTCTCACGCAAAGTTAAAACATCGGTGCCAGCGGTCTCACCACTTACTCTTGCAACTCCTACTACGCCAACTAAACCTTCAGCATCTCGCTTCTCGCCAGTGAAGGTTTGCCTTACTAAATCTGGAATTTTAGCGGGCAGGGTAAATAACGAGGTCATACTATTTTTCAAAATCTCACCGGTATATTTCACAGCTTTTGATGTAGCCACAACTGGTGAATAGGTAATAGTGCCAACAGTATTAACTACGCCAAGAACTCCCACACTTTTGCCATTTAAATCTCTAGTTGCAGGTGTAATGGCCAACTCAATTGGTGAACCATTTCGCTCTATTGTTAATTGAATTTGCTTACCAGCAGATGCTCTAATAATTGCAATTACATCAACCCACTCTGAGTAAGTTTTTCCATTGACCGCAACAATTTTATCCCCAGGTAAAATTCCAACACTCTTTGCTGGTGAGGGCGCAGATTTTGCACTGCACACTTGATTAGTCGAATTAGGTATGCACTCACTTACCGTTTCCACAGTACTAGTTACTGAGGTAACGCCCACAGATAAAAATAAGGTGAGTAGTAAGACAAATCCAATTACAAAGTGTAGAAATGAACCCGCACCTAAAACAATTAACCGCTGGCCAACTCCCGCTTTAACAAAGGCACGGTGGCTATCTTTTGGCGATAACTCCTCCCGTGGCGTCATGCCGGAGATACGGCAATATCCACCAGCTGGAACCGCCTTAATACCAAACTCAGTTTCACCTCGTTGCGTAGACCAAATTTTCTTTCCAAAGCCAACAAAAAATTCAGTAACCTTCATGCCAAATTTCTTAGCGGTTAAATAATGACCAGCTTCATGGATCATTACCGAAATAAGAAGTGCTGCGACAAAGGCTAAGACACCAATAAATGCCATTTAAGAGATCTCCTTAATTACTTCAGCTGCTTTACTACGCGCACTCTGCTCTATGCCACTGACATCTGCGATATCTCTAATTGTAGTTGCACTATTACTAATTAATGAGCTAACTACTCGCTCAACAACCTCAATAATCGCTGTGAACTTAATTTGTGATGCTAAAAATGCTGCCACCGCAACCTCATTGGCTGCGTTATAGACCGCAGGCAAACCCCCGCCAACTTCACCACATTTTTTAGCTAACTCTACTGCTGGATATTTTCTACTATCAATTGGTGAGAACTGCCAAGAATGAGAGTTGTTCCAATCAATTGGCTGGCATGAATTACTTAATCGCTCTGGATATGAAAGCGCGTATGCAATTGGTCCCTTCATATTTGGTGGCGAGGCTTGAGCAATTGTTGAGCCATCAATAAATTCCACCAATGAGTGCACAACAGATTGAGGGTGAATCACCGCAATTATTGCATCATATGGCAGATTAAATAAGTAATGTGCTTCGATAATCTCCAGACCTTTATTGACCAAAGTTGCAGAGTTAATTGTTACTACCTCACCCATTGACCAGGTGGGATGATTTAAGGCATCGGCAACTGTGACTTCAGATAGATCTACTCTGTCTCTAAATGGTCCACCACTTGCAGTCAGTATTAATCGCTTAACATCACCTCTTTTGCCAGCCAGCATTGCTTGATAAATAGCAGAGTGCTCTGAGTCAACTGGAATTAATCTATCTGCGCCATACTTCATGACTAAATCTCCACCTGCAACCAATGACTCTTTATTAGCGAGCGCAACCTTGTTACCAACAGCTAAAGCAGAAAGAGTTGGCCCTAAACCAATCGAACCGGTAATGCCATTTAATACGATGTCACATGGCAGGGCGGCAATTTCAATTGAAGAGTTATCGCCATCAATTACCTCAACACCACCTGTCTTTGCAGCTGCGACCATGCTGCCCACAATTGGCACATTAAATTTCTTTGCCTGCTCCATTAATAATGCTGGGTTTTTTCGGCCAGCGCTCATGCCAACAACTCGAAACTTATCTGGATGGGCAGCTACGATCTCAAGGGCTTGAAGGCCGATTGATCCAGTTGAGCCTAAAATGACAATTTCACGCATGTGCCTATCTTAACCACCCAGCAACTTACCTCTTCAGATAGCATTTACGCATGTACTCAGAGGCAAAAAATCCGATTGCTCAAAAGCGCAATCTGATCACCGCTATTCCTGGACCAAAATCTGCTGAGTTAATTAAACGTAGAGCAGATGCGGTATCAGCATCCCTTGGCACAGCTTTTCCAGTATTTATTGAACGTGCTGAAGGTTCAATCATTGTCGATGTTGATGGCAACTCAATATTGGATTTAGCAGCTGGAATTGCAGTGTTAAATGTTGGCCACTCAACTCCTAAAGTAATTGAGAATATTAAAACTCAGGTAGATGCATTTACTCATACCTGTTTCATGATTGTTCCTTACACCGGTTATGTTGAGGTTTGTGAAGCGCTAAACCGATTAACTCCTGGAAAGTTTAAGAAGAAATCGGTATTAATGAACTCAGGGGCTGAAGCACTTGAGAATGCGGTAAAGATTGCTCGCTCTTATACAAAGCGACAAGCAATTGTGGTCTTTGAGCATGGCTACCATGGCCGAACAAATTTAACGATGGCAATGACTGCGAAAAATCTGCCATATAAAGAGGGCTTTGGACCATTTGCACCGGAAATTTATCGCATGCCAATGGCATATCCATTTAGATGGAATGGTGATCAAGCAAAGTGCGCCCAGGAAGCACTTGAGATTATTACTCATAAGATTGAAAAAGAGATCGGCGCTAAGAATGTTGCCGCCATTGTGATTGAGCCAATTCAAGGTGAGGGTGGCTTTATCGTTCCACCAAAAGGTTTCTTGCCAGGTATTGCAGCATTCGCTAAAGAAAATGGCATCGTATTTATTGCAGATGAGGTTCAGACTGGATTTGGCCGAACTGGTAAATGGTTTGCCTGTGAAGATGAAAATATTGAGCCAGATATTGTTACCACCGCAAAAGGTATTGCAGCCGGTCTGCCGCTTTCAGGAATTACCGGGCGAGCTGAAATTATGGATTCTATTCACCTAAGTGGCTTAGGTGGCACATACGGTGGTAATCCAATTGCATGTGCTGCAGCTTTAGGTGCGATTGAAACAATTGAAAAAGATAATCTTGTTGAGCGTGCTAATAAGATCGGCAAATTAATGACCGATGCGCTGAATGAAATGGCTAAGAAGTACCCAATAATTGGTGAGGTAAGAGGTAGAGGGGCAATGCAGGCGATTGAGTTAATAAAAGTTGGCAGTGATGAGCCAAACTCAGAGGCACAGGCTGCAATTATTAAGTATTGTGTAAGTAAGGGTGTATTAATTCTCTCTGCTGGCACCTATGCAAATGTAATTAGATTATTACCATCACTTGCTATTGATGAGTCACTTCTTAAAGATGGATTATCTGTTTTAGATGAAGCAATCGCTTCTATTAAAAATTAATCCCGATCTAACACATTTCGCACTGCAGAGTACTTTCCACCACTCTTCTTCAGCGCAATTGCGCTAAGCGCCTCTAATACAACTCGGTTAGCTAATATTGCAGTGATATCACTTGAGTCATAGGCAGGGGCGACCTCAACAATATCAACACCAACAATTGGTAATTCAAGACATATTCTGCGAACTGCCTCTAGCAATTCTCTACTTGTCATTCCGCCTGGCTCTGGTGTGCCAGTTCCTGGTGCCATACCAGGGTCTACTACATCAATATCAACAGATAAAAATACGCCATCACAACCATCTGTCAGAATTGAAAATGATTCATCCAAAACTGCTTTCATGCCACGGTGATGTATCTCAGTCATTTCATAAGATTTCATCCCTTTACTTGCCATCCATTTAAAGGTGGCATCATCTGGCCAGTAACCACGAAGTCCTAGTTGTAAGAAGCGATCACCACGAACAGATCCTGATTCAATTAATCTGCGCATTGGTGTGCCATGACCAATTAGGGCGCCAAATTGATCCTCACCAGTATCGGCGTGAGCATCAAAGTGAATCATGGAAACTTTGCCCTTGCCCAAATGATTAGCAATACCAGTCACATCAGCAGATGCAATCGAATGATCGCCACCTAAGACAACTGCGATTGCGCCAGCTTTAGAGATCTTCTCTGTTGCAACCTCTAATACTTTTAAAGATTTAACTAAATCTCCACCTGGCATTAACAGATCACCAGCGTCATAAATCTTTAATTTTTGAAGAGGATCAATCCGCATTGCAAGGTGTGGCCGAGAGGCATCATGAGGTAAGTAATCACCCATTCGTATTGCTTGTGGCCCCATCTTGGCCCCTGACCGGTGTGATGTTCCACTATCAATTGGGGCACCAACAATAATTACATCGGCATCCTTAAAACTATCTGGCTTATCTAAATCACATCTTGGAATGCCAAGAAAAGTGAAATCAGGTCCATACATATTGCCGATATTGCTCAT
>Ga0214921_10006734_pt1 | contig 15563 bp, 12 predicted proteins | sample LL1505_MetaG_FD_177992 | JGI IMG/M metagenome (GOLD analysis project Ga0214921, IMG submission 177992) | Freshwater microbial communities from Lake Lanier, Atlanta, Georgia, United States - LL-1505 | ecosystem: Environmental > Aquatic > Freshwater > Lake | place: USA: Georgia | collected...
CAAGGGCAGCAAATCACGACGGCGGCGACGCCCTTCCAAGATTCCCCTCGGCTGGGATCGGGCAAAAGTTCAAACTCATGCAACACCGGGCTGTTTTCCGGAGTGGAGTGAACGTCGTGGATCAGGACCCGATATCCTCCGCGCTTCAACTGCTGGGCAAGATGAAGCCCGGCGGACTCTTCGGTGATATAGGTATTTGGTTTATAAGCCATGCCAAGAACAGCGATGGGACCGGGTAGGGGTGCGGCTTTTTTGACCCGTTCGAAAAGATCGGTCTTGGCCGCTTCGTTCACACGATCGGTCGCTTCAGCGAGATGGGCCTGCACCCCGGCCTGTTTTGCGGTCCAAGCCAAAAGCCGGTTGTCCCGGGGGAAACAAGGGCCGCCGTAACTTAAACCGGGGCGAAGGTATTTTCCGCCGATCCGCGTATCCTGCCCAAGGGCATTAAGAATCACCTCCGGATCGGCCCCCAACCCCTGGGCAATGAGGCGGAGTTGATTGGTGAAGCTGATCTTCATAGTGACGTAGGCGTTGACCGAGATTTTGCAGAGTTCCGCGCTGATGATGGACATGCGGCGGACGGGAGCCCGGTTCTGGCAGTAGCGCGCGTAAAAATCTTCGATTCGGTCTCCGCTGACGGAGTCGGATTCCCCGACCAGCACAAAATCGGGGTTGAGCAATCCGCGGACGACATCCCCCAGGGCAATGAACTCCGGGTTGTAGATCATTCCGAAATCCCGTCCCGCCTTCCCGCCCAGCTCTTTTTCCAGCATGGGGATCAGAATCTTGTCCACCGCTCCGGGGGTGGTTGTGGAGCTGCAAACGAAAAGGTGGTTTTTCTTCCCGGCCTTTTTTACGGCCACCGCGACCGACTGCATGGCCCGCAGGAGAAATTCCGTGCTGAAGCTGCCATCCGGAAGGCTGGGGGAGGGCGGGATAAAGAAAGTTGCATCGGTTTCGACGGCGGCCGCCGGATCGGTGGAGGCGGAAAGGCGAGACTTTGCGCGGGCGATGGTATCTGCCAAGAGGGGTTCATCCACCGGAGGCAGGCCACGATTCAAGGCGTCGACCTTTTGGGAGTCCACGTCGATGCCCACCACCCGGAAACCGCGATCGGCCGAAGTCGCGGCGATACAGGCCCCCAGCTTGCCCAACCCGCAGACAGAAACGCTCTGCAATGGATTTTTCACAAAGAGAAATTATGCAAAATTCTCAGGATGATCCAAGAAGGACTTTTCCGCAGGAAAGTCGTTGTTTGATGAGGCAGTGGTTGTCCGATCGACCCGGAAAGACTGGATGGCCACGGCCAGAAAGACGCAGAGGGGGGGAATAAAATTATGGAGCGCTCCGAAAACAATAAAAAATCCCAGAATGCTCTGGGTGATCAGCGCGACAGCCCAAACCTGCTCGGGCGGTACATCCCCCGCATGGGGACGGAGGACATGGGGCCAGACATAAAAGAGGGAACCAAGACAGAGAAGAACGAATGCACCGGAACCGATCCAGCCCGTGACGTGGTGCACGGCAACCCAGCCGACGTGATGATCCCGGGCGGTGATATAACTTCTGGCCTGCGCATCGCCGCTGGCTTCGAGCATCACAGTGCCGATGGATCCTTCCCGGTCCGCCATATATTGGGCGTCATACTTGTAGCCGTTCCCCAGCCATCCGGCCTTATCCATGAACTCCGCCACATACACTTTCTGGATATTGCTTCTAAAGTCGTTGGAAGATTCTGCAGACATGAGGGCTTCGCGGTTCCATTTACCGGGAAAGGGAGAAAGGGCGCGTTGAATGGTGAGAGGAAGATGGAAGAGGTCTCCCTGGCCAAAAACGAGGAACGCCAGCAATCCGCCGATCAAAGGGAAACTCAACAAAACGAGCCAGCGGGAACGCAAAAACAAAGCCGTCCCTGCAGCGACTAAATAATTAAAAAGACCGGAGCGAAACCCGCTCCATGCGGTGGCCAAAAAAAGAAGAACCGAAAAAGGAACCACAAACCAGCGGGTGGGCCTCAGCCAATTCCGGGGAGGAAAGTAGCACAAGAGGACAAGCTGCAGGGCCAGACAAACCCCGCCAACCTGGCTGACTCGAACAAGGGGATTTTCGATGAATGAGACACTGTTGGCATATGTTTCAAGATTCACCGATGAATAGAAGCGGTAGATGTAGGGTGCATAGGAAGGGGCAAAGGAGGAGACCGCAAAAGGAATAAATTCCAACAGGGAGCCCGCCAGATACATAAGTGGGACCCAAGATAGCCAGGGAGACTTTTCCAGCGGGAAGTAGAGAAGGGCGGGCAGGGCGAGCATGCCCAGAAGAATGGAAAAAAACCGGCGACCCCCACTGCTTTGACCCCCGAGCATATTCAAGCCTAAGTCGCCCCCACTAGCCCAGTGGTAGAGGAGAATGGAGGCGATCAAAAGAAGAGGCAGGTAAATTTCCTTGGGGCCCAGATGGATCAGGCGGCGTTCGGTGAAAATGATTTTCAAGAGCATATAAGCAAGATTGATTAAGATCGAAAGCTCCAGCGGGGAAAATTTCACCGGAAGAATATTGAGAGATCCCGTCAAGGGCAGACAGAGAGGAATCAGAATCCAGAGCTGATCGCGCAAAGCAAAGATCAGTCCGAGGCAAAAAATGAAAATGACCGGAAGGGTGTTGCCGGCGAGAAATTCGGTGGTCAAGAAGGGGGCAATCAGGAAGGTGGCGAAGGCGATCAGGCCGAAGATGACTTTTTCAGTGGTAAGGTTTTTCATGAGAAAAAGGGGACAGACAGAATCAGTTATGCCTTGGATCTAGGGGGAATACGAATGGGGGCCTTTGGATCCGAAAAGACTGGATGGCTACAGCCAGAAAGACGCAGAAAGGAGGTATAAAGTTTTGAATTGCGCCAAAGACAGCAAAAAAGGAGATGACTGCTTGAGTTATCAGAGCGGTGGCCCAGATTTGCTCGGGAGGAATATCGGCAGCATGGGGCTGAAGAACATGTCGCCAGACATAAAAAAGGGAGCCAAGACACAAGAGGACAAAAGCTCCAAAACCGACCCAACCCGTTACGTGGTGGAGCGCGACCCAGCCGACGTGATGATCCCGGGAAATGATGTAACTTTTTGCCTGGGCTTCACCACTTTGTTCCATTCGCATGGTGCCGATATCTGACGCCCGGGCCGCCATGTATTTGGCGTCGAATTTATAACCCTCTCCCAGCCAACCCGCCTTCTCCATAAAGTCGGTTTTATAAACTTTCTGAATGTTACTTCGAAAATCGTTGGACGACTCGGCAGACATCAGCGCGTCGCGGCTCCATTTTCCAGGGAAAGGGGAGAGGGTACGCTGAATGGTTAGAGGCAAATTAAAAAGAGTACCTTGCCCGCCAACGAGGACAGCAATAGCAAGCGCGAAAACAGGGATGCCAAGAAAAAGAAGGGAACGTGAACGTAAAAAAAGGGCAATAATCGACGTAATAATAAAGTTAAACAAAAAGGAGCGAAATCCGCTCCAAATGGTTGCTCCTAAAGAAAGAATCGATAGAGGGACAACGAACCAGCGTCCCGGCCGAATCCAGTCCCGTGGGGGAAAATAGCAAAGCAAGGCCAACTGGAGTGCAATGGCGACGAAGGCAACTTGCCCGACGCGAACTATCGAATCATCCCGGAAGGCTTGGGCTCCGGAATAGGCCTCGATATTCACGGAAGAGTAGATCCGGTAAATATATGGTGCTAAGGCTGGGACTGCAGAAGAAACGGCAAAGGGAGCGAATTCAAGGAGTGAGCCGATCAGATAAAGCAACGGAACCCGGGAAAGCCAAGGGGACTTATCCACAGGAAACCATAGAAGGGCAGGCAGAACCAGCATCCCCGAAACGATGGTAAAGAAGCGGCGGCCACCGCTGGCCTCACCGCCGAACATGCTGAGTCCGAGACCACCGCCTTTGCCCCAATGATAAAGAAGGACTCCGGCAAACAGAATTCCGGGAATCCAGATCTCCGGTGGACCGAAGCTTATCGACTGTTTTTTGGTCATGAACATCTGCAGAACGACATAGCCAATAACCAGCAGGATCGACAGTTCGGCAGGAGAAAACTTGATGGGAAGGAAATTTAAAGATCCCGTCATGGGAAGGCAGAGCGGGACGGCAATCCAACAGGTGTCGCGCAGGACAAAAATGAACAGCAGAAGAAAGGCAACCGTGAAAAGGAAAACCAAGGGAAGTGGATTACCGCTGAGGAATTCATTGGTCAGCCATGGGGTGGCCAGAAACGCCCCAAAAGTGATTAGCCCAAGAACCAGCTTTTGTACGGTAAAATTGGACATAGGCTTACCTTAAGGGCTTCATCCAAAGAGGGCAAAGAGACAGTTGGAGGGAATTAGCGTAGGATAGGTCGATGCTTAACCAGAAAAGATCAATGGGTCGTTCGTGTGCATAGCGTTGTCTCGGACCCCGTTTATCTCGTAAGCTTTGACGAAATGAAGCCGGAGGTGCCTAAATTCGATGTTGTTACATCATGCCGCTTAAAAGATCTAAGGACACTGCGACTGGCGGTGCCCCGCATCCAGCTGTTTTTACCTCACAACCGGTTTGTGGTATTCACAGCGAAAGTCAACATTACTCATTTTAAGAAAAAGCTGGGCTCATCGATTGAATGTATCGATGAAGATGAGGTGTTTTCAGACATGAAACTAGGGGATCTGCAAAGGCAGGTTGACTTGCCGGGATTTCCGAAAGGAGCCGGTTGGTATTTTCAGCAGTTTTTAAAGCTTTCGTATCCTCAAATACGCCCAGAAGTTGACCGCTACCTCATCTGGGATGCGGACACTGTGCCGTTGCGCCGGTTTCATGTTTTTGGACAAGATGGCAAGGCATTCTTGACTCAAGCAACCATAGAGGCGGCGCAGCCGCCTCCAGGCGTGAATATCGACATGGGGACGGCGGAGCGAATGCGACAAGCAACACGCCTGCATCCCTCGTATTTTGAAAACTTCAATTACCTTTTAGGGGAAACCCTGAAGCCGTCGTGTTCCTTTATTGCGCAGCATATGCCTATCCATGTTCCGACCCTTCGTGCATTGATCAAAAAAATTGAAGCAAGATTTCCCGGATCTAATAGCTGGCCATGGAAAATCATCAAGAATCTCAAAGGCAGCAACTCAAATCTTTTTAGCGAATACGAATTTTACGCTCATTTTGCGCTGCTGCATGCTTCTGATCTGCATACAGTGCGGCCTCTGCTCTGGAGCCGAGCCGGGAGGTTTTCATGCTGGCGATCTCCTGAAGCGCAACTTCGAGAATGGGGAACCCACCTCGACTATGTCGCTTTAGAGCGGTGGGCATCCCCGTGGAGAAGAAGCCTCATTCGAGGCTTTAATCTTTTGCCTTTCGGGATCCAAAAGAAGATCCTGCGGCAGCGTTAAAAAGAGCGGCCATCGGCAATCCATGCCGTAAGCTTTTGCGGAAGAATCTGAAATAAAGCAGAGCGAAGCCACCGAGGGGTTAATTTGGCAGCTATTTCAAGGGGGGCAAAGCGACTTAAAGAAAGAACTAGCCTGGCTTTAAAAAGACTCGTGGGGCGGTTAGCGACTTTTGTCGCCACCAAGAGCCCCTCTGTGCTCACGGGCAGAATTTCGGTTTTCCAGTGATCTAGCAAAGGTAGGATTCGACGCAGGAATTTTCCTTTTCGTAGAAAGGCATCGTGAGACATAAGAATCGACCCAATGGGCATGTGGGGATCCAAAATAAAAAACTCCTCGATCTGTTCGAGGGGATTATTTCCTCCATCAAGGAAAGCAAAGTTTACCTTTGGCAAGCGTCCAGCATTCACCAAGGAAGGAATGACCTGTTGGGAGAAGCCACACACAGGGACAAACCGACGGCACAGCTCGGGTTGGTGAAAAAGCAGGGAGGCTTTCATTTCCTCGTAAATTCCTTTGGAAGCCTCGATTCCAAAAAGAATTCCATCACCCTGGCCAAGGGCCTTTAGGATATGCAGGGTGCTCCCCCCTCCTTTGTAGGTGCCCACCTCAAGACACACTGGGTTTTGTGGGAGGAGACTGGTCACGGCTTCAAGAATGAGACTTCGCTCTGCTGAATTTAACTGACCCTCAGGGGGAGGGGCAGAGCTAGAGATGCTATTCATTCTTTTGGAAGACAACCACTAAGCACGGCACGATAAATCTCCAAATGCTTGGTTGCAACGACTTTTGGATGATATCGCGACTCCATAAGATCACGGGATAAAGATGAAAGCGAAGTTGGTTTATCGATCCAAGCTTTGAGTGAATATTCAAGGCCAGGCCAATCGTCTGCATCAAAAAGCTCCGCGTCCTGAACTCCTTTGGTAATATCGACAATTCCGCCGACTTTGGCCGCAAACAATTTGAGGCCTCGAGCGAGTGCTTCGGCCACAACGAGGCCAAAGGCTTCCTCTATTGGGAAATGAAGAAGAGCATGGGAGGAATCCATAAGCTTAATAATATCCGATTCCGGCAACCTTTCTTCGAAATCTAGCCAACCCTCCCGCTTCGCTTTAGCAGCCTCTTCAATGAAAATACCGGAATAAGGGCTTCTTCCGGTCGCCCCCACGAACATAACATGAAAAGAAACGCCACTATTATAAATAGACCTCATCATTCTTAAGAGCTCCAGCGGGCGTTTATTGGGGATGATTGTTCCGATTACGAGTAAACGGACAGGTTTTATGCGGGGCCGTGACGCAGGAAGAGGGGAAAAGAAAGACAATCTAAGCGGGTTTGGTACGAGCCACGTTTTTTTCGCCAATGAGCAGACGAGCGATCGCGTGTGGTTTGAATTGCAAAAAACCCCGTCAAACATGGGTAGAACAAGTTCCTCCAGCTTAGCTTGGAGCCACCAAAAAGAAAAAATAGGGACTCTCGCGACTCCTGCAATGGCGCGAATATTACCATGAATAGTCAAAACTTTTGGGAAAGGGGCGAGTGCCACAGAAATTGCACAGTCCCTCTCCGTTCCCTGGGCATGAACAATATCGGGCTGGATTTCTTGAAGTTTGCGCAGAACGGCAAGAATGCATCCGATATAGCCAGTTCGGAGCCAACCAATTTTTGGCACATAGAGTGAGTGGAACCAAGTATTATCGGCGAGTTTCGCAGGCGAGCTCATTCGAAGTTGAGTGCAACTTATAATATGAAGTTCGAGATTCGGAATATTCGTTAGGCCGGCGAGAATAGCTTCGGGGGCAGGGCCAAAAAAAGGACGCAGCAAATCATATTGCCGACAATGATCCCGATTATCAGTGGTAATAAATGCAACCCTCATTGGTTGTCCTTAGTTTTGAATCGAATCAGCCAATTATGCAAGTGGGACTAAAAACAAAAATGAACGAGAGCTTCATCGAATTAAATCCGCAACAGACAAGGAGGAAAAACAAAAACGGCGATGCTTTTTTGCCGCGAAGTTAAAATTACTGACATGTGTAGCCAAAGCTCGGCTAATTAATTTATTTAAATGCTTTTATTCGCCCATTGATCTCTTCTCGAAGGGGCGGGTTCAAAAGAAAGTGCCAGGCTAAAAATCCCGCAACAGCCGCAAAAACAAGGCTGAAACACATTGTGGCCACAGGGGTTAAGGCAAAAGCATGCCAAAACATTGAAAATATAAAAAGACCACTAAGAATCGAAAATGACAGGAGCAGCAAAAGACTGATAGCTCTTGTTGGGATATATACATCTGCGGCGGCTCTAAGTGAAAAAGAAAGTGTTACGATAAGGTGGGCTAAAAAAGTTGCAGCCAGAAGACCAACGAAGCCAAATCTTATTACTGCAGGGATCGCTAATGCGACCGATATCAATCCCTCGAACAAAAAAACATAGCGAACTGATCTGAGATTCCCCCGGAAAACAAAAAGTTCGGTAAGACATCGGGTAACACTTGTAGCCACCAGAAGGACGCCTAGCAGGAAGTCTGCCCAAGGGCTCCAATTCATCATTCCGGATGTCCAAATCGATACAATAGCTGAATTTCCGCTCACAAGAATGGAGCCAATCAAAGTTGCAAGAAAGGCGCTAATGGAAACCACATCGAAGAACCGGACATTGAACCTTGCTATTTCCATTCTGACAAAAAGCTCTGTCAAGGCGGGCGCAGCGGCCCCTATAATTCTAGCGACCAATTGCTGTCCCAAAGAGTAAAGCTTGGTTCCAACCGAAAACGTAGCGGCAGCATCTAATCCTGCAAAGCGGCTAATGATCATAATCTGACTTGCGTTTACCATCTGAGAGCCGAGCGACATGAGGGCCGCATCTTTTCCAAAGGCAAAAATTCTTCGAATGTCAGCAAAAGTCGGCATCTGCCAGCCACTTTTGGCTGATGGATAAAATCCATGCTTCTTGCAGAAAAAAAAAGTAATCAGCGGGCAGAGCAAGGCGGCCGGGAGGCCCGAAACAGCAAGGCTGTAAATCCCCAGACCAAAATGAAATCCAATCCACAATATGACAAAACCTGATATGAGAGTGATGGATCCTATGTGATAAGAAAAATCCATCCGGTGAAAAGACCATAGCGGAACCCCAAGGCTGCGTGAAAAAATCGAAAACCCGGCAAGAGCGGTGATAATCATCAAGACATTTGTAAAGTCGGCAGTCAAAGGCGTCGGAATCGCAAACAAGGCCGGAGCGAAAATAGAAAAAACTAATCCAGTCAATACGATGAGGCCACCTTGGATGGCAAAAACGATGGTCCCGGCAAGAAGGAGTCGTCCGTAATCCCCCCCATTCACATCATCTTTGTGGTTTGCTATGAATCGACTGACTGCAGAAGATACCCCGAACTCTAGAAGTATAAGATAACCAGTAATCTGCTGCGCTAAGGCCCAAAGCCCAAACTGCTCCTTTCCTAGGTAGTGAAGAGCTAGGGGGACAGTTGCGGCTATATAAACGATGTTGATGCCGGTTGCAAAGTAGCTGGCACCTAACCCGCGGGTAAAACTCGCGCTACGAATTGTCATAGCGCTCTTCAATTAGATAAAAAGATTATCATAGCTGCATACTATTAGGCTGGATAGAGACTTCTAGAGGCATAATTTTAAAGAGATTTTTAATAAACTGGTGGGAAAAGGAAGAGTTGTATCATGGCAGAAATTGTAAAAACCAAAAGAAACCTAAAATTTCGAAAGGATCTTAACGTTGGCGCAGGAGAAGAAAGCCTTTTCGAGCAGATCCTTGTGGCGACAGAAGCTGTTGCTAGAAAATAGCATGCTGAGCTAAAAAAGTTCAATAATCTGCTTTGCCACCTGAGGCGCAGAAACCCTTGCTTTCCATGTCGTCGAAATGATCGAGGGGTTTCTTTTTCCTGCCTTCCAGGCGCCCGACTCATCGAGAACTGCTTGGCCCATGGCAATCGGGTTTCGTGCAGCCAATCGCCCGTGTGGCTCTGTAGCAAACCAAGGCATCGCAGGGGCATCCTGTACATCTGGACCCACCACAGAACACCCACAACAAAGCGCTTCGGCTGACGCAATGTGAAAACTTTCATGCCTTGAAGTGCATAATAGGATCTGAGAGGTCTGAAGGATGGGCGCTAGTTGTGCATTTGGCACAACGCCCCCTAGCACCACTCGGCCAGAGTGTTGGTGGGCAATGAACGCTAAATCCTTTTGAAGCTGCACCGACATTTTGCCATAAATCACAAAACGAATTTCGGGATTATACTCTAGGCAATAGAGGATCGTTTTTTTTAGAAGTACAGGGTCTTTCTGGATCGTATCCCAGCGACCGATAGCCACAACACGATTTTCTTTGGGAGAGCCTTCATAAGTCATTTTGTGAGAAACGGGATGAGGAATGAGGTGGATTTTCTGGGCTAAATCCTTTCGGCCATAGAATAGGCAAAAGCGCCTGATTCGATCGACTCCTATCGGACTAACGGCCGCAACCGCATCGGCGAAAGAAAAATGCTTTAGCCATCCAGGATCGTTATGGAGTATCCCCCATGAAAAGGCCGTAACGGCTTTAAATGCTATTCGCACAAAGGACAAAAGTGGGGCTTGTTCGTTTCCGAGGCGGGTGCAAAGAGCCCGGAGGAAAGGGATTGAGCCTGTCACCGGGCTTAAAAAGCCAGCAGTATCCATATTCGTAACCAAATGAAGCCCTGCAGTCCGGATAGCCTTTACGATGGGAACATAGCGACCGAGGCCCCAGCCATAAAAAACAACCCCACAACCTCCGAGAGATTTCCACCATGCTGGATTTTCTAGATTTTTATAAGGAATCCGAATTAGATCTTGAGCACAATCCCCCTCCATGGCAGGTCCCGGCATAATGGCCTGTCCGCCTGCGCCGATTTCCTGAAAGCCTTTGCACAGCAGGCCACTGTCGCGGGCAAAAAAAGTTTCGTCTCCGGAGAATCGGACAGGGGTGCATGTGTACCATTTGGGCTGATCCATAAGGTGGTTCTAATCTACGGTGAAAGAGAGAAGGATCTTTAAGAAGAGAGTATGATGAATAAAAAATGGATTGTGACGAGAAAAGAAAGCTTGGGGCGGAAAGAATTGGAGAGGAAGGTTTTTTGACAAAGAATATTTCTTCTTGAGAGAAAGGGATTGCTCGCCGTCTTTTTAGAAGAACCCCTGCCTTGTGCTGGCGCAAAAAGATCAGGGCGGCCATATACTCAAGATATGGAGATTCACGCTATTTATCAGGTCGTATTTAAAATATGGAGGAGAAGGCGGCAGAAACTTTTTTTGATCTTTTGAAGCCAGTCGAAGGGGAATGCATCTTGGATGTTGGGGGGTTGCCGGGGTTCTGGAAAGAGGCTCGGCTTCCAGGGATCAAAATCAATTGTCTAAATATGGACAAAAAAGCAGTGGAGGGGTGGCAACATCGGGGAGAAAGCATTTCCATGCTTGAAGGTGGAGGATGTGATTTGCCCTACTTTGACAAAAGCTACTCGCTTGTGTTTTCAAATAGCGTGATTGATCACGTGGGGACTTTCTCACGGCAAAAACAGCTTGCCGGAGAACTCCGCAGGGTTGGCCAGAGATTATGGGTTCAAACGCCTGCCTATGAATTCTTTATCGAACCTCATTTTTTGTGTCCCTTTTTTCATTGGCTCCCAGTTCCTTGGCGGATCTATATGGCACGGTGGGCAACCCTTTGGGGGTGGCTTGAAAAGCCAAGAGCCCAGAAAGCTCGAGAGATGGTCGAAGAAATACGCTTGTTAAAGAAAAAAGAATTCCAAGAGCTATTTCCCGACTGTGAGGTCATCACCGAAAAAATGTTGGGAATCCTGCCCAAGTCCTATATTGCCGTCCGGAAGGCATGATGAGCCCCCAAACGGATTAGATGTTTCGGAATGCAATGTTGATTCAAGCCCAAAGGGCTCCTAGGATTCAGCCGTGACAAAAACTGCTCATCCGAAATCCAATATTCTTGTCGCAGGTGCAGGGGGCTTTATTGGGGGGCATTTGGTGGCCCATTTGCGCAAGCAGGGAATCAAAAATATCCGGGCGGTGGATCTGAAGCCTTTCGGGGAATGGTACCAAAAATTCGATGATGTGGAGAATCTCTCCCTCGACCTCCGGGAACTGCCCGCTTGTCACAAGGCTGCCCAGGGAATGGAATGGATTTATAATCTGGCCGCTGACATGGGCGGAATGGGCTTTATCGAGCTCCATAAAGCGGAATGCATGCTTTCGGTCCTCATCAACACCCATCTGCTGATGGCCGCCCGGGATGCGAAGGCGAAACGGTTCTTCTACGCCTCCTCCGCCTGCGTGTACGCCGCCGACAAGCAGACCACCCCGGAAAATCCCGGGCTGAAGGAAAGCGATGCCTATCCCGCCCTGCCGGAGGACGGGTACGGATGGGAAAAACTGTTTAGTGAGCGGATGTGTCGCCATTTTCGCGAGGATTTTAAGCTCGAGACGCGGGTGGTCCGCTATCACAACGTCTACGGTCCGCACGGCACGTATGATGGAGGTCGCGAAAAGGCGCCCGCCGCCATCTGCCGGAAGGTGATCGAGGCTCAGAAAAACAAAACGGGCGAAATTGAAATTTGGGGCGACGGCGAACAGACGCGAAGCTTCATGTACATCGACGACTGCATCAAGGGATCGACCGAAATCATGGAGAGCGACATCCGCGAACCGCTGAATCTGGGCAGTGCGGAAATGGTTTCGATCAACCAGCTGGTGGACATTGCGGAGGGAATCGCCGGGGTCAATCTGAAGCGGAAGTATAATTTGGGAGCACCCAAAGGGGTGAGGGGAAGGAGCAGTGACAACGAGCTGATCCAAAAACTAATGGGTTGGGAGCCGGAAACCCGGCTGAAGGACGGGCTGGTAAAAACCTATAACTGGATTGTGAAAGAGATGGGATTCCCCCACCCCCCGAAGAAATAGAAATTTCGCCAAAACCCCTCGCCGTCACGCTAGCCGGCTTTCTGCATTTCTCGCGATACTTTTGCTCCTTAGGATTTTTCTTGCGGGAACAGCTGCTTCGCTTGGTAAAGCCTCAGAGAATGAACACTGAAAACATCATTCCAAGAAACAAAGGAAGGCTCCCTTCGTTGGATGGTTGGCGCGCCGTAAGCATAGCCCTCGTGCTATTTGCTCACTGCTTTCCGCCAACGCCTTTTCAGGAAATTGCATTTTATAGCGGCGGTCTCGGGGTGAGGGTTTTCTTTGTCATCAGTGGATTTATTATAACATGGCTGTTGCTTCGCGAGGGAAGTCTGCGTGACGGAATTTCTCTCAAGAACTTTTATCTTCGAAGGGTGCTGCGCATATTTCCGGCCTATTACACCTATTTGCTGGCGGCCTGGGTTCTCGATCGCGCCGGGCTAATCGATGCGGGACCCTCCTTGCAACAATGGTTAAATCTCGTTTTCCTCGCAAACTATGGGCCCTGTGAGGGGTCGACAGCTGTATTATGGAGTCTTGGGGTGGAAGAACAGTTTTATTTGATCTGGCCAGGGATGTTCCTTCTATGCCGATTTTATATAAACCAGGGATTATCGCTTGGTGTGCTGACTATGGTTATTGCCGTTGCACCCGTGCTGAGGGCTCTGAGCATTTTAGGTTGGTTGGGTCAAGGCCATCATTTTCTACTTCACCGGTTCAGCTTTCTTTTTCAAATGGACGTAATTGCGTGTGGATGCGCGGGAGCCATCGTTGCTTGGAAATGGCCGAAGGCGGTTGAATTCCTAGCTAGAAATGCCGGCGCAGTCTTATCGCTTTCCGTCGTCTTGATTAGCCTTCCGTATTCGGCGCGAAGAATCGACGGATTGGGGATTGAAGCGGTATTCGCCCCAAGTCTGGAGGGGTTTGGCGCAACGCTTCTTGTTCTCACAAGTGTTGCCAGATCCAATTATTCTGTATTTCGCATCCTCAACCTGCGGGCTGTTATTTGGGTCGGAGTGGTTTCCTATTCACTCTACTTGTGGCATTCGATTTTTGCCTTCGGCCTATTAGCCAAATTAGGGATTCCGCAGTATCTTTGGATAGGCGTTTCCTTGACGGTCGCTGTGGCCTCGTATTACTTCGTTGAAACTCCCTTTCTCCGAATGAGAAAGACCGCCCGATCTTAAAGAGCGCGACTTCCTCCAGAAAACAAACTCAAAACTGCAGCGAAGCCGTTAAAATCCGCCAAAAGAAAGCATGAAAGCTAATCGGATTTATAGGCTTGGGACCCTTCTAAGGCCGGCAGAGGCCTTTGGGGGTAAAAGTTACGGACTAATAGGAATTCAAGGGCGTTTTGGCGAAACTCTCGGTTGAGCCACCCATTTTATGTCATGAGTTTTGGTGTTGATGCTGGCTGAAAAAGGGTGAACGAGGCAAAATGTAGTCATGGCCACAGAAAGTAAGCGTGTGGATGTTCTCGGGGTGAGGTTGAAGGCAACCGATTATGCAGGAGGCGTGAAGTTTCTGGAGGAGTTGGCACAACGGGAAAAACCAGGAATGGTATCGGCATGTAACACGCACTTGGTGGCATTGGCCCAACAACAGCCCGAATTCGGTAAAATCCTTGAAGGATTCGATCTTCTTTTTCCGGATGGAATGCCGCTGGTCTGGGCGATGCGTGCGCAAGGCGCTAAAATCAAGGACCGAGTGTATGGCCCTTATCTAATGCAGGAGGCCTTGAAAAAATTAGCCCGGCCCTGGAAACATTTTTTCTTTGGAGGCACAGAACGATGCCTGGAAGAACTGGTGGCGGCAGCCCGAAAAATCCAACCCGAGGTGGAAGTCGTGGGTACGCTTTCCCCACCGTTTCGGGTCTGGACAGAGGAAGATGAACAAAAGTTCGCTGACCAAATCCGTTCATCTCAGGCCGACTTCATCTGGGTCGCCTTGGGAGGAGGGAGGCAGGAAGAGTGGATCGCCAAAAACATCTCCCGACATTCCCGGGGAGTATTTCTAGCTGTGGGAGATGCGTTCGAGCTCTTAGCAGGACGAAGACCCTTTGCTCCGAGCTGGATGCAAAAAGCAGGGCTGACCTGGCTGTACCGACTTTGTCAGGAGCCTCGCCGACTACTGACCCGATATCTGAAGTACAACAGCCTTTTCGTTTATTATTCTTTAATAAAGAAAATCCCTTCTTTTGGGAAGAGAAGGGGGTAAATTCTCCTATGGATTCGACTGGGCCTGCCGGAACTTCCCCTCGCGGAGTCACTTCCTTTTCTTGGGGCTTTTGGCTGGAGGCGCTGACTGTGCTGGCCCTGATCACCGGGCTGTATGGTTTTGTCCCTTACAACTTTGGCTATGACAGCCAGGCTCATACGGTCTTTAGCTTGATCTACCGGTCTTGGACCGATCCGCAGACCACCGATTGGCACCATGGGCTCATGGTCCCTCTGATCTCGATTGGCCTGGTCCTGCACCAGTGGAAAGATTTGAAAAAACTACCCCTACGACCTTCCCGTGCCGGCTTGGCCGTTCTCGTGGCGTCTTTGGCGATGTATTGGATCGGATACAAGATTGATATCCAGATCGTGGGCTTTCTTTCGTTGCAACTCATGATCGGCGGGGGATTGCTCATGCTGGTGGGATGGCCGATTTTCCGAGCCCTACTCTTCCCTTTCGCGTTTCTGATCTTTGCCTTTCCCTTTGCCTTTCTCGACAATCTGTTGGCGTTCCCTCTTCGCAGTCTGATGTGCCAACTTTCTCAGGGATTCCTCAATCTGGTGGGAGTCGACACCCTGCGGGTGGGCACGGCGCTGGTTTCTGCTCCTGACTATGCCAAAGGCCTGGCGCAGGGGCAGAGATTCGCCCTCGATGTGGCCACTCCGTGTAGCGGGATTCGTTCCCTTTTTGCGCTGATGATGGTGAGCGCCCTTTATGCACATCTTACGCTTCGGAAGGGTTGGCAGAAATGGACTCTCTTTTTGTTGTCTCCGGCGCTGGCTGTGGCGGGAAATTTCGGCCGCATGATGATGCTGACCTTTGGAACGATGTTTTTGGGTAGCGCGGTCGCCATCGGGACGGAGGAGCATCCCACGACCTTCCACATGGCGGCGGGCTTTTTCGTTTTCGTCGTCGCCTTGGCGGGAATGGCGGTCATCGGCTGGATTCTTCAGCGGGGAGGGAACATCC
>Ga0214921_10006737_pt1 | contig 15561 bp, 9 predicted proteins | sample LL1505_MetaG_FD_177992 | JGI IMG/M metagenome (GOLD analysis project Ga0214921, IMG submission 177992) | Freshwater microbial communities from Lake Lanier, Atlanta, Georgia, United States - LL-1505 | ecosystem: Environmental > Aquatic > Freshwater > Lake | place: USA: Georgia | collected 2015-05-28
GGCAGGCATCAAATAACACAGGGGTGGGTCCTGCTGTCAAATAACACTCTTTCCAGTTATTTGATAGCGGGTGCCCCTGTGTTATGATGCGCTTCTGCCTGAAAAAAGGCAGAATAGCAGGTGTCTTAGAAATGTCATGACGAAGTTGCTCGACATTTCAGGTTGCTGAATCTTGCCGTCTTGGAATCAGTTCAGACAGCCAGTTCAGAACAGTAATCAAACGCAAGAGCAAGGGCGTTTGATGACACCGTAATGGGGAACTCTAGGCAAAGGACAAGCCTTTGCCAACAGTTCATTACAGGCAACGCAGTAGCCACGCTAGCGCAACTGCTTGACAACTCTGACGAGTTGCCAGCAGATGCTTGCGTCAGGCTACTGTTTCGCTCAGGCTGGGTTCAGGCTTATCAGACACGAAGTCTGATAAGGCGGCTAACAATTTCTTTTCAGGAAATTGTAGCCAAATTAAATTGGGCAACTGATTTAAGAAATCAGTTAGCAATTTAATTTATCGGAACCTCTCTGGCGCGTCAGTTTTAAACTTAGCCAGAGGGTCAGGCCTGATTAGCGAACTGTTACAGTGCTGACAGCCCTATCAGCCCTTAAGCCGAAGGGTCTAAATGACCCTAGGCTTATTAACCAGTCGCTAACTTAACTATGTACTCTACATAAAAGATTTTCCCGTACAGAAGTATCCCCCATACCAGTCCCAGTTTGTCCTATTTTGTACTAATTTTTGGCATACTAAAAAAAATATTTTGTTTTAAAGCGTTCGCTTTGGCTGTTTGAACAGGTTATACTATATAGAGGCTGTTTCTTTTTAACAGTAGCAAGTCCTTAGGGGACTTGCGTTACAGACTGTATATAAGAACTGTTACAACTGATGAAAACGGGACAGGACTATGACTTTTCAAAAGGGGGGCAATAACCCCAGAACCCATGCTATGGCAGGAGCAAAGGCTAAAGTTTTAGCCTTGGTGGCCGAAGGCCACTCTGTTCATAAGGCTATGGAGATGTGCGGCAAAAAACCTGACACTGTTAGAATCTGGTGTCTTAGAGATAAAAAGTTTGCTGCTGACCTAGCAGAGGCTAAGGCAACCGCAAAGGATGCTTCTCTTGCAGCCCTAGGTATACCTAAAGAAGAAATAGATTTTCCCAAGTTTTCTGAAATATTTTTACAACAAAGGGTATTCCCCCACCATATGGATTGGATTGACTTACTAGAAGATAGAGAGCCTTCTTGGCTTCACCCTAGTATGGTTTACGAAAAGGGCGACCCAGCCCGTCTATTACTTAACGTGCCACCTGAGCACGCCAAGAGCACAGTTATAACCGTAAACTACTCCACATATCGTATCGCTCTCAATCCAAATATCCGCATTATCGTGGTTTCTAAAACGTTAATCAAAGCACGTGAGTTCGTGTACGCAATCAAGCAGAGACTCTCCCATCCACGTTGGTTAAAGTTGCAAACAACTTTTGGTCCTGAAGGTGGTTGGAAAGAAGATTCAGACACTTGGCGAGTTGATACCGTTTACCTTGGGAGCGATGCTAGAAATTCTAGCGAAAAAGACCCTACCATCCAAGCACTTGGTATGGGTGGACAAATCTATGGTGCCCGTGCTGACCTCATCATTCTTGATGACTGCATAACTACAGCAAACGCACATGAGTACGAAAAACAAATTAACTGGTTACAAAAAGAAGTTATTACCCGTCTGGGTAAAAATGGTAAATTACTAATCGTAGGGACACGAATTGCAGCACAAGACTTCTACAAAGAACTTAGGGAAGCCAAACACTGGTCTGGTGGTAAAAGCCCTTTTACTTATATGGGCATGCCTGCTGTTTTGGAATATTCAGAAAAGCCTGAAGATTGGAAAACGCTCTGGCCTAAGTCGGACCTTCCTTGGGATGGGGATACTGACGTTCCTGACAAAGAAGGGTTCTTTCCGAAATGGGACGGCAAAGCCTTATTCCGCAGACGCAGTGAAGTAACACCGCAAACATGGGCGTTGGTTTACCAACAAGAAGATGTTTCTGAAGATAGTATATTTCCACCCGCAATTGTTCAGGGTTGTATCAATGGCCAACGCAAACGTGGACTGCTGAAAGCAGGTGCGGTAGGACATCCCTCGCGCATTGAGGGGTACACAATCATTGGATTTGACCCCGCAATGGGCGGGAATGCCGCGTTTGTGGTGGCCACATATAACAGAGCAGATAGCAAAATATATGTTCTTGATTGTGTAAATATGTCAGACCCTACTCCACAAAAAATTCAAGACATTATTGAACACTTAGTAGAAAAATATAAACCACAAGAATTACGAGTTGAGATTAACGCTCATCAAAAAGCCTATGCGTTAGATGATAATTTAAGAAATTGGTTAGCAGCATATGGCTGTCGTTTAGAATCTCATTATACTAACAAAAATAAATGGGACTCTAATTTCGGTGTAGCAGGTATGTCTATGCTAATGGGAACTATACGAGATGAAAAGTTTCAAAAGAATAATATTATTGAGTTTCCTTCAACGGATAACTCAGAGGGTATGAAAGCATTAGTCCAACAATTAATAACTTGGAAACCTAATACCCGTGGTAAGACCGACTGTGTTATGGCACTATGGTTTGTTGTGCTTAGAGCACGGGAGTTTATGCAACAAACTAATAACATTAGTAGATATGCAAAAAATCGTTGGGCAACAAGAGCACAAACAGAAAAGCGATACTCAATTAATTTAGACGAAGCCTTTGCAGAGCAATGGCAACAAACTTACGGATAAGGAATTATATTGTTATCAATAAATCAAATTGCAGCAAGAGTAGATTCTCTTAAAGACCGTGCTGCCGACAGAGATGCAAGAGCACAAGATGTACTTGCTGTCCGTAAAGGTAAAATTTCATCTGTCTATCCATCATTTTTTCCAGAAGGTGTAGATGCAAATGTCGTTGCAAATTTTATTGACATTGTTGCCCGTGACTTGTCAGAAGTTATGGCACCACTTCCTGCGGTTAACTGCTCGGCCGCTAATCAAGTCAGCGACCGTGCTCGTTCTTTTGCCGATAAGCGTACTCGTATTGCTTCTAATTATTTTGCTCACTCAGATTTACAAGTGCAGATGTATACAGGTGCAGACCACTACATCACATTTGGTTTCGTCCCATTCATCATTGAATTAGACGAAGATGCAGGGCTGCCACGTATCCGTGTAGAAAGTCCAATTGGGGCTTACCCAGAGTTTGACCGCTATGGACGTTGCATTGCCTTTGCTAAAAGATACGAACTATCAATTGCTGAATTAGTATCTCAATTCCCAGAGTATGAAATGCAATTACTAGGCAAAGAAGGTTATGAACAAAACCTAAGTGCCAGAATTGATTTTATTCGTTATTACGATAAAGACCAATCTGTTATTTATGTTCCTAGCCGTAGCAATTTAATTTTATCACAAGCCAAGAATCCTCTTGGTAAAATGATGATTGCAGTTGCTAGACGTCCTAGTGTTGATGGTGAGATGCGTGGACAGTTTGATGATGTTCTAGGTATTCAACTGCTTCGTAATAGGTTCGCATTACTTGCGATGGAAGCAGCAGAGAAATCTGTTCAATCACCAATTGTTGTTCCACAAGATGTTCAAGAAATTGAGTTTGGCGGAGATTCAATTATCCGCACAAATAATCCAGCAGGTGTACGCCGTGTTGAACTGCCTATACCTAATGGTGCATTTACTGAACAAACATTACTGCAGCAAGAACTAAGAACTGGAACTCGCTATCCAGAATCACGTACTGGTAATATTGATGCGTCAATTATTACTGGCCAAGGTGTGCAAGCACTTATGGGTGGTTTTGATACACAAGTTAAATCTGCTCAGGCTATATTTGCATCAGTACTTAAAGATGTTATTTCTATTTGTTTTGAAGTAGATGAAAAATATTTTGATTTTGAAAAAACTGTTCGTGGTGTAGATGCTGGTTCTCCATACAGTATTGACTACAAACCATCAAAGGATATTAAAAAAGATTATTCAGCCGATGTTCGTTATGGAATGTTGGCAGGACTTAATCCAGCACAAGGACTTATATTTATGTTGCAAGCCCTTGGAGGTAAATTAATCTCTAAAGATATGGCTATGCGTGAGTTACCATTTGGTATTAACGTAACTCAAGAACAAGAAAAAATTGAAATTGAAGATATGAGAACTGCATTAATTGCATCAATGCAAGCATACTCTCAAGCAATACCACAAATGGCTGTTCAAGGACAAGACCCTACAACTATAGTTAAAAAAATAGCAGAAGTTATTAAAGCACGTCAAAAAGGCGTAACACTTGAGGATGCAATAGAAGATATATTTGCACCAGAATTACCTCCTGCTGGTGCCGAACAAATGGTTGAGCAAACGTCCCCTGCTCCCGAAGCATCACCAGGAGGTCCTATTCCAGTACCAGCCCAAGGACAACAAGGCGCTCCAGATATTCAAAGTTTACTTTCTAGTTTAAGTGCAAGTGGTAAAGGAACAGCAAGCGCTAGACGTGTAATTAGACGATAGTTTAGAAGGGGACAATGACTGCAATAGTTGGAATACAAGGTAAAGGTTGGGCTGTTTTAGGCGCAGATACTACAACTTCATATCAAGATAGACCGTATGTAGCAAAAGGTTGCGACAAGATAGTTAAAGTTGGCGAGTATCTAGTTGCAGTTGCAGGAGATGCAATTGTAGGAGATATTTTAAATAACTTATGGCAACCACCTAAAGTAATTAAAACGCAAGACCCAGATAGATTTATGATGATTAGGGTATTGCCATCTATAAAACAAACTATAATAGATGGTGGATATGACCCAACACCTAAAACAAAAAACGATGATGACTCTGGATGGGACGCATTAGTTTGTTTTAATGGAAAGATATTCCAAGTTAGTGATGACTATGGATATATGAGGGATGACAAAGGTTTGTATGCTATAGGTTCTGGCGGAACATTAGCCCTTGGGGCATTAGCAGCGTTAGAGTCTGAAACTAAAACTCATGCTAAAGCAAGTGGTGCAGCAAAAAAAGCAATTAATATAGCAATTGAATACAACATATGGTGTGGTGGAACTGCAACCATTAAAACACAATTTACTAAGTAGGAGGAAGTGTGGAACAACAAGGTGGATATAGAAAACCAAATAACCCAGCCCCAGTATCAGGCCCTGGCTCTCTTAGTCAACGTACTGACGGGGGTCCAACACAACCTGCAACCTACATCCCAGGATTACCACAAGGCGAAGGACAAGCAACTTACGACCAACAAGTAGCAGCGCCAATGATGGGTGCAGTAAAAATGGAAGACATTGAAGGTGCAAATGTAACTACTGATTTATCTGCACCAACAGAATTTCCCAATGAACCAATACATCACGGGGCATCATGGGGTGATAGTCCAACTATAAATCCTAATTCTCTTGGTAGTATATCTGGAAGCAATCCAACAAATATTGTTTATAGAATGATGTCATATGATACATCTGGAAAATTAGAAGCGTTATATAATAGATTGAATATGTCTTAATGTCATTTACTTCTCTATCAACACCATTGCCTCCATTAGAGCCAAATCCATTTAATCCAACACTTGCGTCTGCAGAGCCATTGTTATATGCAGCAACAGGTGCTGGCTCATGGACAAAAGAAGAAGCAGTTGTAGTTACCAATCTTTTAAGTTATTTATCATTAGATAATGAACTTGTTAAAAATAAAGATATAGCAAAAGCAAGAAAAAAGTTTAATTCTTTAGATAAAGATACAAAAGAATTTTTAAAATTTTTAAATCCAGAAGCAGATTATCAACAACAACCTAAAAGTATTTTTAAAAAAGTTCTTGAAGCAGGTGTAAGTCAAGTAACTGAACCATTTAGGTCTACATTAGATACTCTTGAAAAATGGGGTAAAGGCGTAAAATCTGTTTATAAACTTAGTGTTGCTGCAGATGAATCACTTAATAAAATTATTACACAAGGTATACCAACTATTGACAAAAAAACTGGACAACCTTTATCAACATCAGAAGGTTTTAAAAAAGCATTAACTAATAAATCTTGGTCTGATATATATGAAGGTAAAAATTCATGGCGTGAGTCAAGTCTTCAAGAACTTGAAAATAAATATGGATATGCTGCATCTTATTTGGCTAGAAAAATAATTGATGGTGTAAAACCAAGTGATATTTTAAGAGAGTATGGTGAGATTGATGCACCGTTAACTAAAGCCTTTCAAGATTTTGCATCTCAAAATGATAGTTGGAATAAACTTTATGCAGAGCATAAAGGCCAACAAATTAATCCAGGTAATGATTTAACTAACTTTTTAAATAAAACACTTCCACCTAAAGATTTAGGTACTGTTGGTGATTTTATTAAAAATACAGTTGGTACAATTCCATTTATACCAGTACCAGTTGCAGAACAAAATACTTGGGCAGTTAAAAATATTAACCCATTTACTTTTAAAGAAAATCAATGGGCTTCACCATCTGGTCAAATTAATTTTGCTTATACAATAATTAGTGACCCACTTACTTGGTTAACTGCTGGCTCAAGTAAATCATTAATGGCTGGTCAAAAATTAGCACAAGAAGTTTATGCTGGTAGAACAATTGAATCAGTTAATGAATTATTTAAAAATCCACAATTTAATCAAAAAATATCTAAAGTTGCAGATGATATTAATGAATTAAGAGCAGCAACTGAAGCAAAAGATTTTGCCCAAGCAGGATTAATTAGAACTCGTATAGCCACATTACATCCAGAATATGATAATGATGGATTAATTAATCATTTATTAAGTACTAAAGTTTTAGATGATGATTTAAAAGAAGTTCCAATTACAGACCTTAAAACAATGCAAAAATTTTTTGAGCGTGGAGAAAATGTAGGCGCTATTACTGATTTAAAAATTAATGGTATAATTTTTCAAAGAGCACACAATATTGCTTTAGAACGTAGAACAAGAGCCTTTACTGATAAAGGAAAAGTATTATTTGATGAGTTAGTAAATGGTATTGAAGGTACTGTTTTAAGTGGAAAAAAACCCATACCAAAAGAATCAATTAAAACATTAGAAGCATGGGAAGATTTTGTTCTTAAAGATATTGATTTAAACAGAATTGTTAAACCTGAAGATAGTATTATTAAAGAACTAACTTTACATAAAAATAAGTTAACTAAATCATATAATAAATTATTTGCAAAAATGCCACGTAGTTCTGTAATTTATCATCAAGATGATAGAGTTAATGATTCTGCAGATGTTTTTAGACAACTAGCAAGATTTTTAATTGGTGATAAATTAGTTGCTAATATGGTTACTCAAAGATATTTATCTAGAAGTCCAGAAGAAAGATTACATACTATCAAGGTAATGTACAATATGTATCTTGATAAAGTTGGTATGGGTTCTACACCAGATGGTTTAATGGCAAAACGTTCTCTTTTAGAAGGAATTTTTGGTTCAGAGTTTGGTTTAAGACCAGTTATTAATATGACTATTCCTAAACATATGGATAATTCTAGTTTAGGTTCTATTGATGTTGGACAAACTTTAGCCCCTGCTGCTAGTCAAATTTTTCATACAACACCAGGAATATCAATGCTTCCATTTGATGATATTCTTAAAGAAGTTTATGATTTAAAAGGTGGTATTCGTGCTGGTACTTTAAAATCAATAGCAGCATTTCCAACTTATAACTCTGCTATGCGTGCTATTCAAACTGGTTGGACTGGATTAGTCTTGCTTCCTAAAGTTGGTGTAAAAAATGCTTTTGATAACTTTACTGTTGGAGTTATGGTACTTGCACCAGATGAATTAATTAGTCTTTTTTCTGGTAAAGGTAAAGATTTAAGCAAAACAATGCAAGCATATACTGCTAACAAGCAGACACAAGGAGTTCTTAAGGGTAGATTTCTTAGTTTAATTAAAAAAAATCCAGCAGAATCTATTAGTTCTGCTGAAAGAAAAAGACTTCGTGGATTTCAAGATGTAGAAAAAGTAGTTGAATTACCAAGTGGTACAAAAGTAAAAATTAAAGTAACACTTCCATTAAAAGAAGTATTTGAAGGTCCAGTTGCTAGAAGAATTGCAAATGTAGCCATAGGAAAATATGGTCATTTAGATGCAGAAGATGCAAAACATTTTGCTACTTTTCTTTCTAATAATTCTCATGCTGTAGAAGGTATTACACAGTCCTCAGTTGCTGCAACATTTGCAAATCAAATAGTTGATGGTGGCATGGCTGATGAAGTTTTTGGTAAATCTTCTTGGGCATTAGCCCTTGAAGAGGCTGGTAGAAAACAAACTGGCAAATATACTATAGATTCATATAATGTTATTAGTGATAGTAATAGAGCATTGGCTCATATGGCAACATTTCGCCAACATTTTGCATTTAATAAAAAAGGAAATATAGATTTTGGTGCAGCATTTATTGAAAACAATGCTTTAAAAACTGCAGATGATGTTGAAAATTATGTTACTCAACTTATGGGTAAAGTTGGTTGGGTTAAAAATGCAGCAGGTAAATATGTTGCTAGTGGACAAGGTATTAAAAGAGGTAAAGACGGTAAAATAATTGTTGATGATAAAAAATCTTTAAAAAGAATTAAAGATTTTAATGGTTTATTTCTTAAATCTTCTACTTTAAAACAACAAGGTAAGACAGATGCAGAAATAACCGAAAGTATTATTCGTGGTAGTACTGCTGAATTATATAATGTATTTCATGGTAGTGCTGGTAAATTTAATCAAGATTTATTAGACTTAATAAGAATAAAAATAGAAACTGTTCAAAAAGTTTTAGGTAAAGATGTAAAAGGTGAAAGCGAATTACAAAAAGCATTACGCTTAAGTAACCTTAAAGAACAGTCTACTGTTACTTATCAAGTAGATAATTTAACAGTTGATGAATTTAGACAACTTACTAAAGATTTTCCAATTGAGGGTACTTTAAAAACAGATATTGATTTTCAAGAACTTGGTCTTACTCCAGATTCAATATTTAAAAAGTTTCCAGATTTAAATCCATGGACTATTATGGACCGACAAATGGTTGATTTATATAGTTCTGATATATATGCTATTAAAGTTTTACAAAATCGTAAACTTACCAAAAATTTTGAAGAACAAATGGTTGGCGATATTATTCAAGATACCTTAAAAGCAAATAAAGGTAAAGAAGTTGATTTAGATGCAATTACTTCTCAAGCAGAAATACAGGCTGATTTATATTTTGATAATTTAGCAAAAAATAATGCTCAAAATGAAGTATTAATGTTTATAGATAATCCAGCAATTAAAAATCAACTTGATTTTAATGCAAGAGTAGTTGGTAGATTTATTCGCGCTACTAATGATTATGCTAGACGTATGGTTCGTTATATAAGTCAACACCCAGATAAGGTTGCTTATAGAGGTGGCATGTATGTACATGCATCAAATGGAACTGGTCTGGTTTATGAAGACCAAGATGGTAATCAATATATTCTTGTTCCTAATGATGGAGTTTTTTGGAGAAATGTTGCGCCAGTAATGGCATCTCTTGCTAACCCATTAAAAGCAGCAGGCGGTGTATATAGAGGATTAACAGAAGATGACTGGAGTTTTTTTAAACAACCAGAATGGAATCAATATACTGCTAAGATTTCTTTCTTAAACCCATCTTATGCCGAAGGTGCTGGTGTTTGGTCACTTGTTGGTCCTACTATGGCAATACCAACATTAGCAACAAAGGCTTTATTAACTTCAGCAGGACAATCTTTAGATGTTAAACAAATAGTACAGTTTGCTGAAAATTTAGACAACTGGGTTCTTGGTCCAACTAGTGATAATACAAACTGGGTAAGGGCTTTAGTTCCAGCAAATTTAATGAATGCTTGGGCACAAATGCCAGGTGGGCAAAAAACTGGTCTTGAAGCAAATATACTTATGCAGGCTGCAGCAGCATTGCAAATGAATCCAGCAACTAGAGTTAGTAGTGCAGACTTACAAGACCCAGCCAAAATGGATTTATTTTATAGAAGATTAAGACTTGCTGCACATAATATTGTAGCAATTCGTGCTGGATTTAATACTTTATCTCCAGTACCACTAGGAAATACACAACCAGATATTCCAAGTGAATTAAGAAAACAAGGTATAGTTTCCTTTAATCAATATTGGGGAGAAATTATTCGTGGTGTTACCATTAATAATTCTGAAAATGGATTTTATTTACATGACCCAATAGCCCTTGCTACCGCAATGTATATTGGTGATAACCCAGATAGACTTGTTTATACTGTATCTAAGTCTAGTAGAGCGGCTAAGGTTGCTATTAACTATACTAAAGAAACAAAAAATTGGGCAATGGGTAATAAAAAATTATTAGAAAGATATCCAGAAGTAGGTTGGGTCTTTGCTCCACATGTTGGTGAGTATGACCCAAATGTAATGTACTTTTTAGAGGCTAGTGATTTAATTGGTCCTAAAGAAAATCCTTTTGATTTCCAGGGACAGGGATTAAAAGATTATATTATTAGTGTTACTGCTGCTAAAGATAGATATAACTACTATCAAATAGACAAAGATGTTAATAAGTTATTTACTGACCCAAATAACCCAGATAGAAATAGGGCTACTTATCGTAGAGAAATATTAGCCAATGCAGATGCACAGAAAAAAATACTATTAAGCGGTAACTGGGCATTAAAAGAAGCATTAGTTCAAAAAGCATTTGAACAAAGACAAAGTCAACTTACTAAATTTAGTGCTTTAGAATCAATGGTTAATGATAAAGAGTTTATTGATAAACTTCCTAAAGAACAAGTAAAGACATTACAATTAATGACATCTTTATCAAGAAGATTACTAAATGTTTTTGAAGATACTAATGTAAGAAGTCAATTTAATGGAACAGAAACATTGGATAAGGAAAAAATACAAGGTATGGCTAATTTAGAAAATCTAGCAAAAGGTAATAGAGCCTTAACCGATGCTTACGAAAGTATCATTCGTCCGTTGCTTGATGAAGTTTATACTACTCCTACGAAAGTGATGGAAAAATAATGACTTGGTCGCAAAATTCATCTGGTAAGTGGGTATTTGTTAACGATGGTATTGGCTATGCTAATGACTCAACACATGCTAATGTTCCTAATCCTAATAAATTATCAGACCCTCCTGCAGCCAATGCAACTCCTAGTACTAAATCAGACCCAACAGGTAAAACACCAAACTCAAATCTAGAAACTATACCTACTGGTGTTCAACTTGACTGGAGTAAGTTTCTTGATGGTAGTTTTGTATTAAACTCTGGAGGAACAGAGGGTTCTATTTCTGGGCAACCATATGTTTCTGGAGCACCACTTGGAGTTGGAAAAGCAAATCCTAAGTCAATAGTTATTTTACCTAGCGAAGATGGCAAAGGTTATTTTGCACAAGACTTAGATGCAGCGGTTGAAGAGTATATAAATAGAATACCTAACATTGCAAAAGAAGCATATAAGAAAAAATTAAAAGATTTCTATCCAGATAAAAAATCTTATGCTGTATCTTTACAAGGTGGCCCTGTAGTAGAAAATGATTTAGGTTTTCAGGCTGCTGTTAAGAAAGCACTTCAAGCAACTAGTGTTGATAACTTTAGGTCTGCAGTATCTGTTGCAGAACAAAAGAAAACAAATCCTAATTTTGACCCAACTGGTCAACTATATTCTTTTCAAACCTTTGTTGAGACTAGAAACCCACTAGCAGACCCAACATCAACAAGTTCAAGAACAAGTCAATTAACTACTAAAGAAGATGCTTTAAGAGAATTTTATAGAACTGTTCAAGATTATGTTGGAGACCCTAAACTAGTTAATGAGTTAGATAAACTGGCTAATCAATATTGGATTGAATTACAAGCAGAAGAATTAAAACGAGTTAGTACTGGTTTTAGTACAACTAATGCATTTGGACAAACAGTATCAAGTAGTAGAAGTTATGCGCAGTTAACAGATTTAGATAGACTTGAAATGCGTATTAAACTTATTACTAGGGGTAGTATTAAGGCTAAAAGTACTGGTATTAAAGAAGTAGAACCAACAAAACTTCAAGAGGCTGGCGGAGAGATTGGTAATTACTATACTGAATTACTTGGACATTCATATAAAACTGGTATACGTTTAAGTAATGAAACTTTATTATCAAAGGTTGAAGAAATTAATAGACCAGGTGGTTCTATTGAAGAACAAAAACGTTCTTTAACTCAAGCCTCTAAATTAAAGTATAAAGCCCTTGCTCCATATATAGATGCTGGTATAAATGTTGGAGATTTTATTGCAGATTTTGCAGTTATTAAAGCAAAAGAATTAGATATGAGTGCAAAAGAAATAAATGTTTTTGACCCAGATATTCAAGCAGCAATTAGCGGAGAAAAATTATTGGGTCCAGAAGATTTTACTACTCTAGTTAGAAAAAATCCTAACTGGAGATATAGTTCTACTGCAAATGAAAGTGCTGCACAATTTTTAAATTCACTTCTTAAAACATTCGGTAAGGTAGGCTAATGGCATACGACCCAGTTACTAAAATTTATACTCCAGAATACACGCCAAATCCTGATAAATATATACGGGATATGATAAAAAAAGGTGCAACACCAGCAGGTGCTGCAGCATCTGCTAGATACCAAGCACAGGCTGATGCATATTTTGCTCCAACTGGACCAGGTGCAAATATTGACCCACTTACTGGTGGGCCTAGAACCCCAGTAGTAGCGGGTAAAACTCCAGAACAAATAAAAGCAGAAGAAGACGCCGCTGCTGCAGCAGCAAAAGCAGCAAAAGAAGCAGCAGATAAAAAGGCTCAAGAAGAAAAAGAGTTAGCAGCAAAGCGTGATGCTTTTGCTGTTATTAAGGCTACTTTAAAAACTTATGGATTTACTGATGCAGAAATTGCAGAATTAAATACATTTATTGAGGCTGGTTTAACTAATGCTAAAATGGGACCAGAACAACTTAAGTTAGATATGAGAGAATTACCTACATACAAGGCTAGATTTGCTGGTAATACTGCTAGAATTAGTGCTGGTTTAAATGCATTATCTGAATCACAATATTTACAACAAGAAAATGATTATTCAGAAATATTTAAAATGTATGGGGTTGGAAACTTAGCCTCTCGTGCCCAATTTTCTACTTTAATAGGTAATGCTGTATCAGTAACAGAAGTAACTAGACGTATAGATGCTGCAGTAAAAAGAGTTAAAAATGCAGACCCAGAAATTTTAAAAACTCTTAAAAACCTTTATCCAACTATTACTGATACAGATATTGTTTCTTACTTTTTAAAGCCAGCAGAAACATTGCCAGAATTAGAAAGAAAAACTACAGTAGCAGAAATTGGTGCTACTGCAAAACAATTTGGTATGTTAGAAACTGGTTTAACAAGATTTGAAGATTTACAAACATATGGTGTAAACCTTGCAAAAGCAAGGGAAGGTTATTCAGTTATTGCTGAAGAACTTCCTACCGCTACTAAACTTAGTTCTATATACGATGAAATGAATATTACTTATGGGCAAACACAAGCAGAAGAAGAACAGTTTAAAGGTTCTGCAAGTGCTAAACGAAAGAAAGAACAATTAATAGAACGAGAAAAAACAGCCTTTAAAGGTTCATCTGGAGTATCTCAAGTTTCATTAAGTAAAGGTTCTAAAGGACAAATATAGATTCCCTACACGGATAGACCAGCCCCGTGAGGTGTACAAGTCTGGGAGTAGAAGCCAGCCAGTTTCCCCGAACTGAACTGTGGTCTGCGAACTAATCAACGAATAGAAAGGGTGGTTGCTATGAGCAACAATTACTGGGAAGACGAAGACGAAGACCAAGATAACGATACACCTCTGCAAGGTGATGACTTAGTTAAGAAACTAAGAAAAGCCAAACGTGCAGATGAAAAGCGTATCAAGGAACTCACTGAGCAACTTGAAGGATTATCTAAAGTGCAGCGTGAGCGAACCGTCAAAGAAGTCCTAGAAAAAAAAGGTGTAAACCTTAAAGCAGCAAGACTAGTATTAAAAGACTTAGATGATGTTAATGAGGAGACAGTTTCACACTGGCTCGATGATAACGCAGATTTGTTTGGAATCAATGTTCCTGCTCAGTCTAATGCAGATAACGTATCTCTTGCGGCATTACGCCAACAAGATATTGTTACTCAAGGCGCAGTTACACCAGACCGTGAACAAGATTTTAATTCAAAGATTGACAATGCTCAATCTGCTGATGAATTAATTGCACTTATTCGCTCACAACAATAATACTCATAGTCACTTGGAGGTGACAAATGCCTAATTCATATGTATCAACAGGTTCTTCCTCTTTAGGAGGTACCGCTGGTGCTGCTGGTTTGGTGCAGAAGGCGTATGACCGTCTTCTTGAGTTTGCTCTCCGTTCTGAACCACTAATTCGTTCAGTCGCAGACAAGCGCCCAGCACGCCAAGCAATCCCAGGTTCAACAGTTGTTCTACAACGCTACGTTGACCTAGCCGCTGCAACTACTGCTCTAACAGAAACAACTGACCCAGATGCAGTAGCAATGTCAACACCAACCTCAGTAACCATTACTCTTAATGAGTACGGTAACTCAGTGTTGGTAACTCGTGCATTAGAGTTATTCTCTCTTGCAGATGTTGACCCTGCAATCGCAAACATTATCGCTTACAACCTAGCAGATTCTATTGACTCCGTAGCAATGACAACATTGCGTGGCGGAACCAACGTAATTTACTCAGGTTCAACAGCAACATCAACTGCAACAATTACTGCAGCAGCAACTCTAAGTTCTGCCAACGTTTTAAAAGCAGTTGCAAAACTACGTGCCAATCAGGCAGTACCTCGTAAGGGTTCAAACTTCTGGGCTGGTATTCACCCAGAGGTATCTCACGATTTCCGTCTTGCTACTGACACAGGTAACTGGTTAGTACCAAACCAATATGGTGCTTCACAGGACCGTGTATGGGCTGGAGAAATCGGAGTATACGGTGGAGCATACTTCATTGAGACTCCACGTATGTACAACGCAACTGATGGTGCTTCATCAGCACGTAACTACCGCACAATTATTTGCGGACAGCAAGCACTTGCTGAGGCTGTGGCAGAAGAGCCACACACAGTTATCGGACCAGTAGTTGACAAGTTGATGCGTCATCGCCCAATGGGTTGGTACGGCGTACTTGGCTTTGCTCGCTACCGCGAAGAGGCTCTATACAGAATCGAATCAGGTTCTTCAATCGCTTAGTTGATTGACGCTGTAGTAGGGGTAGCAATATCCCTACTACGGAGTAAGTTCATTAAGGAGAATAATGGCAGATTATGTTTTCAAAACTCCTACGGTCCGTGAAGGACCAGCAGGTGGTGCAAGATTATTTTATTTTTATAAACTAGATAAAGGTATTAGTATTGCTAAATCTGGTGCTACATATTCACAAGTAAGATATCCAGTAGATGAAGATATTGCAGACTATGATGAATTTTATCGTGGTGGCTATAACCATACA
>Ga0214921_10006738_pt1 | contig 15561 bp, 13 predicted proteins | sample LL1505_MetaG_FD_177992 | JGI IMG/M metagenome (GOLD analysis project Ga0214921, IMG submission 177992) | Freshwater microbial communities from Lake Lanier, Atlanta, Georgia, United States - LL-1505 | ecosystem: Environmental > Aquatic > Freshwater > Lake | place: USA: Georgia | collected...
ATGGAGTGACCGGCCGCGCAAAGGTTCCAACTTGGGATGAGATTATGTTTGGAAAAAAGAGCGACGATTAATTTACGTGGCTTAAAAAAGGAATTAAACATTCCTCATCGCTAAGTGCCCCATGATGACCAATCATCGCAGATTCTTGAACAGCGCGCGCTGGCTCAATCAGAGTTACATCTGAATTCGCGATCAAAATTAAATCACCCATCCGATCCAACGATTGGGATGAAGTAGCTGCTCCAAATAGCTTTGTATCGACCGCTTCCTGCTTGCTAATCACTTGAGCTAAATCACCAAGTGCATCTTTCCAACGAGAGTCAGCTTCTTTAATTGCCGCTTCATGTAAATAAATATGTCTAGCGCGAGGCTCTCCCCCAAGCAAAAGGACTTCATCACTTAGGTGATTCAAAATAACTGGCTGTTCACTATTTACCATTCCGTGATCAGCAGTAACCCACAACCTAGTTCCGACTGGAAGGTCTGAGATTAACTGTCCGACAAAGTTATCAATTGCAGATAGCGCGTTTATCCATGAATCAGATCCCACACCCTCTTTATGTCCAGCGACATCGATCTCATTTGAATATAGGTAAACAAAAGCTGGCGCATCTTTTAAGGCATTTTTTAATTCATACCGCATTGAATCAAAATTATTCGCACCTCTAAAAGTGGCACCACGTAAAACTGCTTCTGTGAATCCAGTACCTTCATAACGAGATGCAGAAATATTTGAAACATGTATCCCAGCTTGCATTGCGCGTTCAAAAAGTGTTGGCGTTGGTTGCCAGGTGCGAGCATCAACTCGAGCATCCCATTTAAGGGCGTTTAACAATCGATTGTCACTGTATGGAATCCGCACTGTGTAACCCAGCATTCCGTGCTCCCCCGGTAGTGAACCCATACCAATCGAGGAGATACTTGTTGCTGTTGTTGCTGGAAATGATGTCTGCATTTGAAGAGTTGAATTCATTGCACTCAAGTTGGGGGCAAATTCGCGATATTTATCTAAGGCCAATAAACCCAACCCATCGATTAAGTAAAGAATTTCTCTTGATCCATCAGATTTTGTAAGACCTAAAGAGTTCTCAGTATCAAGACCCAATGTGTTGAATATTGAGGGGGTTATTTGCCACAAAGATTTATTCATTAGATTCACTTTACAACAATCGATAAGAATCCCCTTCTTGCGCGTGGCAAGCGCGTAAAAGCCCGGTATTCAAGAGAGAATTGCCCTCATGCCTCCTGCAAAAACCAAGAGCTCTAAAGCCAGACAGCCAACCCTTCCACCAGGGCCAGGCAAGATCGTAGATATAGATGTCTTTAGTGAGATGTCAGAATCCTTTTTGGAGTACGCCTACTCGGTTATCTATGCACGCGCCCTTCCTGATGCTCGCGATGGCTTAAAGCCGGTACACCGCCGAATTTTGCACCAGATGTCTGAGATGGGACTGCGTCCAGATCGTGGACATGTAAAGAGCGCTCGTGTTGTTGGCGAAGTAATGGGAAAGCTGCACCCCCACGGAGATACCGCAATTTATGACGCACTAGTGCGCATGGCCCAACCATTCTCAATGCGTTTAACGATGATTGATGGACATGGAAACTTTGGATCACTTGATGCCGGTCCTGCTGCGATGCGTTACACCGAAGCCCGACTTGGTGCTGCGGCAATGGCGATGGTTGGCGAAAGCGATGAAGATACTGTTGATTTTTCCGGCAATTATGACGGACAGATTCAAGAGCCACGAGTACTTCCTTCTGCATTGCCAAATTTATTGATCAATGGCGCAACTGGAATTGCCGTCGGTATGGCTACCAATATGGCTCCGCACAATGTCGGTGAAATAGTTGCTGCAACATGTGCTTTGATTGAAAATCCAAATGCCACATTGAAATCTTTGATGAAGTTAGCACCAGGTCCAGATTTTCCAACTGGTGGGCAGATCGTTGACCAAGAAGGAATTTTGGAAGCATATGAAACCGGACGAGGTTCTTTCAAAATTAGAGCTACTGTAAGCATGGAAAAAGTCAGTGCTCGCCGGCAGGGAATAATTGTCACCGAATTGCCTTACAACACTGGGCCAGAAAAAGTAGTTGAAAAGATCGCTGATCTTGTCAAAGCCAAAAAAATTCAGGGAATTTCAGACATTATCGATCTATCTGATGGCCAACACGGAACCCGGATCGTGATTGAAGCAAAGACCGGATACGACACTCAAGATATCTTGAACGATCTCTACCGTTTAACCCCTATGGAAGAGACATTCTCAATTAATGCTGTTGCCTTGGTAAATGGCCAGCCAAAAACCTTGTCCTTGAAAGAATTATTACAGGTTTATATTGATCACCGAATCAGCGTGGTAACCCGTAGATCAAAGCACCGCCGCTTAAAAGCCACTGACAGATTACATATTGTTGAAGGTTTACTACGTGCAATTATTGATATCGACAAGATCATCAAGTTGATTCGCGAAAGTGATGATGCTGATGCTGCTAGAAAGAAACTTATAGCTAATTACAAACTTTCTGAGATCCAAGCCAATTACATTTTGGATATGCCTTTGCGTCGTCTGACTAAATTCTCCCGTATTGAACTTGAAGGAGAAGAAAAAGAGCTCAAAGCGATTATTGCCGGTTTAAACAAGTTGCTTAAAGATCCTGAGGCAGTGCGCACTGCAGTTGCCGATGAATTAAAGGCACAAGCAAAGATATTTGCAACGCCACGCAAAACTAGATTAGGCGTTAAGTAAACGTACCCGCCTGATCGCTTTAAACAGCAAATAAGTAACGGGCAAAGTTACGATCGCACAAAGCCATCCGTAACTTAAAAAAGCAATAATCAAGCCAGCTACCGCACCACCAAGTGCTCCGCCGCCATTCATTAACAGATCCGATAAACCTTGAGAGGCTGCCTTGCCTTCCAACGGAACAGACTCAGCCAACAGAGTTGATCCTGCGATCATGGTCATCGACCAACCTAAACCAAGTAAAAATAAACCAACTCCTAATTGAAAAACCGCATCTGCATACGCCAGGCCAGAAACCAGCGCTGCCAATAGCAAAATTAACGCACCTAAAATTATGGTTTTCTCGCGACCGATCTGGTCAGTCAACTTTCCAATCAATGGCGAAAAGGCATACATGCCAAGTACGTGCACGCTAATCACTAATCCAATTAGCCGAAGTGCCACATCAACATGTCCCATATGAACTGGAGTCATAACCATGATCGTCACCATTGCAATATGACCGATGACCACAGAAGTTAATCCGAGTAATGCTTTGGGTTCCGATCTAACAATTTTAAATGCGGCTCGAGTTTTTACCGCCTTTTGCGTAACATCAATATCGGCTTCAGTGCGAGCTAAAAGATACGGATCAGGTTTCAAAAAAATTAAAATTAATGTCGCTGCTAGAGTTAAAGTAAAGATCGAAACTATGTACGGTCCAACAAGTCTGGGAAATCCAAGTGATTGCGCCAATGCTCCAGCTGGTTCCATCAAATTCGGACCTAGTACCGAGCCAACTGTTGATGCCCAAACTACTAAAGAAAGATCTCTGGCCCGATTTTCATCAGTTGCTAAATCAATTGCTCCAAATCTTGCTTGATAGCCGGCTGCAGATGCGCCACCAATCATGGAAGCACCAATCAAAATCATAAAAAATAAATTATTAATTCCACCGATCAATGCAAAAGTTGCCCCTAAGCCACCAACGAAATATCCAGTACTCAGCGCTCTGCGCCTGCCGCCAAGTGCAGTCCACTTGGCTAGTGGCAACGCCAAAAACGCTGCGCCAACGACTGTAGCTGTTTGCACTAAACCCGCAAGCGCATCTGATCCAGTTATTTGGACAACAAGGAGTGAACCAGCTGCAAAAGTACCGGAGACACCTAACCCAGAAAGAGTTTGCGCTCCAGAGAGAATCCGTAAACTTTTCTTTTGAATTACCGCAATCTCATCTTGCCCTAAGTGATTGCTACTCATCCTTATACGTCGATGCGTTCTAAATCAATCTGGTTGGTTCCGATAAAATCACGACGCGGTGCAACTTCATTGCCCATTAACAATTCAAAAATCTCTTCGGCTTTTGCGGCATCTTTAATGGAGATTCTACGAAGTGTGCGTTTGGTTGGATCCATTGTAGTTTCGCGCAATTGGTCAGCATCCATTTCGCCCAAACCTTTGTAACGTTGAATTGGTTCGCGCCAGCGCTTTCCATCTTTTTCTAAACTCTTTAAATGTTTTCTCATCTCGTCATCTGAGTAGGTGTATTGGAAATCTCCACGTTTTGCACCAACTAATTCAATTCGATGTAATGGTGGAACCGCTGCAAATACTCGACCGTCATCAATTAGTGGGCGCATGTAACGAAATAGCAGAGTCAGTAATAAGCAGCGAATATGTGCACCGTCAACATCAGCATCAGACATCAAGATAACTCGGCCATATCGAGCTTGTTCTAAATCAAAGGATCTTCCTGAGCCGGCTCCGATCACTTGAATGATTGATGCGCATTCAGAGTTATCGAGCATCGCTGAGAGCGAAGCTTTTTGCACATTTAAAATCTTTCCACGAATTGGCAGTAAGGCTTGGAACTCAGAGTTACGTGCTGATTTTGCGGTACCAAGTGCCGAGTCGCCCTCAACAATAAACAGTTCCGTATGTTCAACTTCATCTGAACGACAATCTGAGAGTTTTGCTGGCAACGAAGAAGATTCAAGAGCATTCTTACGACGTTGCACATCTTTATGCGCGCGTACTGAAACTCGGGTTTTAGCAGCACCAGCAACTTTTTCTAAAATCAATCGTGATTGGACTTTGCTGCCTCGGGCCGCGAAGTAACGTGTTAGCTCAGTAGAAATTACCGCAGCGACGATTTTGGTTGCGGCCGCAGTTCCCAGAATCTCTTTGGTCTGACCCTCGAATTGTGGTTCAGACATCCGTACTGTCACAACAGAGGTAAGGCCCTCAAGAACGTCATCCTTAATCACATCTGGATCGCTTGCTTTAGTGATTCGAGAAGATTTTAAAGTTTCGTTAAATACTTTTGTAATTGAACGCTCAAAGCCGGCCATATGAGTGCCACCTTTTGGAGTGGCGATAACATTTACGAAGGAACGGTTTGTGGAGTCGTAACCCTCGCCCCAACGCAATGCAATATCAACTTCCATGTCGCGCTCAACTTCAGTTGGAACCAAATGTCCGGCACCATCTAATACCGGAACAGTTTCAACATAATGTCCCCCGCCTTTGATTCGGATTACATCGTTGATGGCTTTATCAGGCATCAAATAAGTGCAGTACTCAGATATTCCGCCAGTGAAATGAAACTTCTCAGTTGTTTGAACAAGAGTGCGGTGATCGTGAACAGTAATTGTTAATCCAGGAACTAAGAAAGCAGTTTGTCTAGCACGTGCATGAATATCTGTAATGTCGTAATCGGCTTCCTTTAAAAATATTTGTGGATCAGACCAGTACTTGATTCGCGTACCAGTTCCTTTTTTCGGCGCCTTGCCACCTTTTCTTAATCCAGATTTCTTGCTGAACTTTGAATCTGGTTTTGGGCCATCAAAGTTTCCAGGTGCTCCGCGTTGGAATGAAATTAAGTGCAACGATCCCCCGCGCGAAACTTCAACATCCATTCGAATCGCAAGTGCGTTAACTACAGATGCTCCAACTCCATGCAAGCCACCAGATGCTCCGTAAGATCCGCCACCAAATTTTCCACCTGCATGTAAACGGGTCATCACAACCTCAACACCGCTTAATCCGGTCTTCGGTTCGGTATCTACTGGAATGCCGCGACCATCGTCGCGGACCTCAATGGAGCCGTCTGAATCTAAAGTGACCTCAACATTGTGGCAATGACCAGCCAGCGCCTCGTCCACGCAATTGTCGATAATCTCCCATAAGCAGTGCATTAAGCCGCGGGAATCGGTGGAACCAATATACATTCCAGGTCTTTTGCGGACCGCGTCTAGCCCCTCTAGGACGGCTAAGGATTTAGCGTCGTAGACATTCTGATCTGCTGATTTAGCACCCTTTGCCGGGCTTTTAGCTGACTTTTGGGCCGTCTTAGCGCTCTTGCTTGGGGCTTTTACGGCTGGGCTCATGATCAATAAGAGTACTTGGTACCGGTGCAAAATCTTCGCAGGTGAGCCCTTATCTTGGAATGATCTACATCTCTCATAACTTTCCGACACGAAATTCACAACATTTTAACCTGCGGGGAATAAGTTCGGCATGGAATGATGTTCCACTAGTAGTAACCAACAAGGGCAGATTGAAGGGATGGCGATGAATCAGATGAATACTCTTGAACATGCACCGCTAACCGCACAAGATCGTTGCGATCGTTGTGGCGCCCAAGCATATGTTCGCGCAGTACTAGCAAGTGGCGGCGAATTGATTTTCTGTTCGCATCACCACCGTGAATTTTCCGACGGCCTAAAAGCTGCTGCGGTTGCAATTCATGATGAAAGCGATCGAATTAACTCAAGCGCAAACGAGCGCTAATCTTTTTAAAGTTTTTAATTTAGCGGTGGTGCTTCAAAGCCAGCGGCTTTGTGAGCGCCATCGCAAAACGGTTTATTTGCAGAGTGACCACAGCGACAAAGTGAAAATCCATCCTCGCTCTTAATTACATTTCCATCGGCGTCGATAAAATCGACTTCACCGGTAACTCGGATAGAACCATTAGCTTTTACTTGCATTGTTACTTTTGTATTTTCGCTCATTTTAAACTCCTTTAATTTTTAATCTAGGTAATCGCGCAAAACTTGGGACCGTGATGGGTGGCGTAATTTCGACATAGTTTTTGACTCAATTTGGCGAATACGTTCGCGAGTTACTCCATAAACTTTTCCGATTTCATCCAATGTTTTTGGTTGTCCGTCAGTTAAACCAAAACGCATTGCAACTACTCCGGCTTCGCGTTCTGACAATGTATCTAGAACAGAATGAAGTTGCTCTTGCAACAAAGTAAATGAAACTGCATCAGCTGGAACAACTGCTTCAGAATCTTCAATCAAATCACCAAACTCTGAATCTCCTTCTTCACCAAGTGGGGTGTGAAGTGAGATTGGTTCGCGTCCATATTTTTGTACTTCAACAACTTTTTCTGGAGTCATATCTAACTCTTTAGCGAGCTCTTCAGGCGTTGGTTCGCGACCTAAATCTTGCAACATCTGACGTTGCACACGAGCAAGTTTGTTGATGACTTCAACCATGTGCACTGGAATGCGAATTGTGCGAGCCTGGTCAGCCATTGCGCGAGTAATCGCCTGACGGATCCACCAAGTTGCGTAAGTCGAGAATTTGTAACCCTTGGTGTAATCAAATTTTTCTACTGCACGAATCAGTCCTAAATTTCCTTCTTGAATCAGATCAAGGAAGAGCATTCCGCGGCCGGTGTAACGCTTAGCTAGCGAAACTACCAAACGTAAGTTGGCCTCAAGTAGATGGTTCTTGGCCCGGCGACCAATTGCAATAATTTCATCCATCTCGCGCTTTAACTTCTTATCAAATTTGGTCCCAGCGGCGATCATCTCTTCGGCAAATAATCCAGCCTCAACCTTTTTGGCTAATTCAACTTCTTGCTCTGCGTTTAGAAGTGGAACTCGGCCGATCTGCTTGAGGTAGTCCTTAACTGGGTCTGCGGTAGCACCTGCAGTGACAACGGTTTGGGCAGGAAGGTCATCCTCTTCAGAGGCAGTAAGTGAGAAAGCCGCCCGATCATCTTCAACTTCGGCTGGCTTTTCTTTTCTCTCAGCATCAACAATATTTTCTACGCCTTCTAAATTATCTGTTACTAACTCTTTTTCAAGAGCTTCAATATCTTCTAACTCAACCTCTTCTAATTCAACATCTTCACCATCAACAGTTACTTTGATTGGCTTACCTTTTGATGCCGCAGGTGTTGCAGTGCTTTTTGCTGAAGTGGGTGACGAACTTTTTCCAATTGGCTTGTCGCTATTTAATTCTGCTTCTAACGCCGCTTTACGTTCTGCTAACTCTGCTTTAGTTAAAATCTTTGGGCGATCTTTTGGTGCTGCTGATTTCACCGGAGCTTTTTTCGCTGGTGCTTTTGCAGTCGTTTTAGCAGGAGCAACTTTTTTTGCTGGTGCTTTTGCAATACTTTTTACTGCAGCTTTTTTTGCTGGTGCCTTAGCAACTGTCTTTGCCACTGATTTAACAGCCGCTTTTTTTGCTGGTGCGGCTTTTTTGGCAGGCTTAGAAGATGGCACTTAACATCCTTACTGCTATTTTTTAAACCCTCTGATCCAATTGGACCGGGGCTAAAACCTTATGGTGACATTATAATTTCTTTCACCCCGTCGGCGCACATTTTCGCCCCAAAAGCGCACGGATTGAGTTCAAATCCGGCTCAAATCCCAGAGTCTGAGAACTTTTGCTAGCCGCCAGCCCGGGCAAGTGCTCTGCGGATAATCGCACCTACCGACTCAACTTCGACCAAAAATCCATCATGACCAAAAGGGGAAACCAAAATATCTGGCGCCTCGGCAGTGGGAGTTAATTCGAAAATTTCTTGTTGCAATCTTGGTGGGAATAAGCGGTCGGTATCAATCGAAACCACAATTACTGGAATTTTGATCGATCCCAGTGCAGCTTCCACTCCCCCGCGGTCACGACCGACATCATGAGAGTTCATCGCTTCAGTCAAAATTAGATAAGTATTTGCATCAAATCTGCGTGCTAATTTATCGGCTTGATGATCCAAATAAGATTCAACGGCGTAACGTCCGGTTTCATCGCCTTGCATTTCGCGACCAAAGCGCACATCCATTTCTGCTTCAGTTCGATAAGTTAAATGCGCAATTCTGCGCGCAATTCCCATGCCCTCAACTGGGCCGAATTCTTTGTCATAAAAATCTCCACCATAAAAATGTGGATCCTTTTTAATTGCTCTAATTTGAATACTTGCTGCGCCAATTTGATCCCCGGTCGCAACGGCAGATGATCCAATTGTGCAGATTGCACCGACGCGATCTGGGTGAGATATCGCCCATTCAAGAGCGCGCATTCCACCAAGAGAAGGCCCTACGGCAAGTAAGTATTTTGCGATTCCAACTCTTTCAGTAAAGGCATATTCAGCAGCAACCATGTCGCGAATTGTTAGATATGGAAAACGTGAACCATATGGTTTTCCATCTGGTGAAATTGATGCCGGGCCAGTTGAACCTTGGCATCCACCAATCACATTTGGGCAAATTATGAAGTATTTATCAGTGTCAAAAGGTAACCCAGGACCAACTAATGAAGGCCACCAACCAGGGACATCTGACCATCCAGTTAATGCGTGATTAATCAAAATTGCGTTGTCGCGGTTTTTATTCAACTCACCCCAGCTTTGATAAGCGATGGTTATATTTGCTAACACTTCACCAGATTCCAGTTCAAGATCGCCAATGTTTATGAATTGACGCTCGCCTGGTTCGTGAGTTTCACGCCAAGCACCGGATACTGGCAGGGCTTTATCGGGTGCACTCATTTGAGCACACCCGACAAACAACCTGAAGGGGTAATTTGCTTAACCTTTTGCTGCGGCGAAACCTATTTCGAGGTCTGCTTTGATGTCATCAATGTGCTCGATACCAACACTTAGGCGAATTAGCCCTGGTGTTACACCAGCAGTTAACTGCTCTTCTGGTGATAGTTGGGAGTGAGTAGTTGATGCAGGATGAATAACAAGTGAGCGAACATCACCGATGTTAGCAACGTGGCTGTGCAATTTAAGCGCTTCAACAAATTTCTTACCCGCTTCAATTCCACCTTTAATTTCAAAAGAAAGAACTGCACCACTTCCTTTAGGTGCGTACTTCTTGGCAAGTGCATGCCATTTTGATGATGGAAGTGAGGCGTAATTTACTTTCTCAACTTGAGCATGCTTTTCTAGCCAAGTTGCAACAGAAAGCGCATTTGAAATATGACGCTCTAGACGAAGACTTAGGGTTTCAAGTCCGATTGATAACAACCAGGCGTTAAATGGGCTAACTGCAGCACCGGTATCGCGAAGTAGTGTTAATCGGATCTTGAAGATGTAAGAAAGGTTTGCACCAAATGGTGAACCGACTCCCAAGTTAACTGCGTAAACCAAGCCGTGATAACTTGGATCTGGCTCATTAAAGTTCTTGAAACGTTGTGGGTGCTTTGCATAATCGAAGTTGCCTGAGTCAACAATTGCACCAACTACTGAGTTTCCATGTCCTGAAAGAAACTTGGTAGCTGAGTAAACAACAACATCAGCACCGTGCTCGATTGGCTTGATCAAAAATGGGGTTGCAACGGTGTTGTCAACAATTAGTGGAACGCCAACTTCATGTGCAATTTTTGCCACGCCAGCAATATCAAGCACATCATTTTTTGGATTAGCAATTGTCTCACCAAAGAATGCTTTGGTGTTTGGACGTACTGCTTTCTTCCATGATTCAAGATCATCTGGATCTTCAACGAAAGTTACTTCGATGCCGAATTTAGGCAAGGTGTAATGGAACAAGTTATAAGTTCCACCGTAAAGTGAAGGAGAAGAAACAATATGATCACCGGCTTCGGCAACAGCTGCAACTGCGTAAAAAGTTGCGGCAGATCCTGAAGCAAGAAGCAAAGTTGCAACTCCACCATCAAGGGCAGCTAAACGTTGTTCAACTGCATCTTGAGTTGGGTTCATGATGCGGGTGTAGATATTTCCAAGCTCTGCTAGTCCAAAGAGATCCGCAGCATGCTTGGTATCGCGGAATTGGTAAGCAGTTGTTTGATAAATCGGAAGTGCACGAGCACCTGTTGTTGGATCTGGTACTTGACCAGCGTGAATTTGAGCGGTTTCAAATTGTGGTTGTGATGACATAAATAGACCTCCGGTTAGGGGGTATCGCTTTTTATCGCTAGATACCCGCGCTTGCCACTATCACTTCGATAGCGACCTGGTCTTCACCCGGAGCACCCCACCGCGGTGGAGGGTTGCCGTCCAGTAAGCCGGGGCTAAAACCTGGAACTCATGACCTATGGGAAAAGATAGAGAAGTTATCGAAAAAAGTCCACTCCGATCAGTCAATCTTTAAGCTGCTCCCAAAATCTCTTCACTTATCTTTGGATGTAACTCTTCACGCATCTTGCAAAAGGCTTCTGGTGGCCAACCAGCACTAAAAGTGCGACGCAACAAGAGTGCTAATGAGTATTGCGAATCATTTGCAAGTGCTCGATCTAAGGCGCGATGTGCAAGAGCACCATCTCCTCGCTCATAAGACAAAATTGCAAAGATACTCGAAACAGATGGGACGTTTTTCTCTGGAGCCATTCGAAGTAACCATCTCCACATGTTCCAATGCGTAATTAGCAATTGTTTTCCATGTGCACCAATTGCAAAATCTCTAACTTGAATATCAAATAATGCTGCAAAAACTTCAACGACTAAGTGCCGATCTTTTACATAACCTTTTGCAGTGAATTCACTTATCAATTTCAAGAGAGAAACCACTCCAGCTTTTGAACACTCTTTTTGTCCAAGAGTTTGTAGATAATTCCAATGAATATCTATGGCTTCAGCAAAACCTTTATCCCACTCCGAAGGTGCAAATGCAATGGATGCGATTAGCTCCACTTCGCTTTGAAGTGGCATCAGATTTCCAGCGGCTACCTCTTCTGCGGCAAGCAATGATGTAGAGATTTCAGGAAGTGCCCGTCCTTCGATCGGGCAACATTCATCATCAACACAACTTAATGAACGCCATCGCTCTTCTGAGACAACCACAAAATCGCGCACTGGAATTGATTTGTTTAGATCAGAAAAAAGTTGTTTTAAAAAGTGGGAGTTGAAATCTAACTCTGCTGGTAAATAGGCGACCAAAAGAATCTCCTCCGCTTTATGGCTGCCTAATTGGACCAACAACTCATCTGCTACTTCCGAATATTTATCTTGGGGAGGAAAATCAGAGCGCATAGTTAGGTCAACTGTCTGCCCCTTAATGGAAACCACAATCAAAGAGTTGGCCGGAGTAAAACCTAAAAGAAAAGGAATTGCTATGAGTAAATCTGACGGACTGGTAATTAAACGAGGATTTTTCATGGGCTAACTTTGGACGGCTTTGGATTTTTCGCTTTGAAAGTGTTACTTCGGCTGTGGAAAAAATCAGCCAGTGAAAACTGTCCGTGCTTTCATGATTTGAATTTGATTCGATTGATTTGTTGTTATTACCCCAGGTATTTGTAGCCACACTCCCCCGTCTAGGCGGTACCTTCCACTCCAATTAATAATTAATCCGACCTTCTTCACTCCCGAATTCAAATAAGTATGTGTAATTTCAAATGAGGGAAATGGAGCGCCGATAAAATCTGTTTCAAATGTGGCACCATCCCCCCAACTCCATAAGAATTTTGCCCTCAGATCAAGATCGATCTTTACATCCAGCAGGAGCAAACTCTTTTTGAAACTCTGCGGGGAATCTGTCCAAAAAATCACCGGTTCGCGAATCAGAATGCCACTTTGTGGTTGTTGAAAAATGCTTGCTGCAGGTAGTAGTTGTCTAATTTGGTCATTCAAAGATTTGCGAACTACTTTTTTGCGTACCGGTGTAATTCGCGGCTTCGGTTTAAGTCGTTGAATGGGTTTACGGGCAGGGCTTTTGTTTAAGGTCGGCTTCGGTATTGGCATCCGTGTCGGTGAAACAACAGGTTTAGGTATTGGCCGAGGTGTGTACTTAGGTTTTACTGGAGTCCGTTTGCCAGTAATTACAAGTGCACCATTTTCTACTGTTAAATCAATGCAGGTTTTTGTGCAATCAGCAGCAATTGAAAAAGTATTAGGCTCCAAAGTAAATATCAGCGAAGAAGCGACCAGCACTATGAAAAATCTCAAAGAGAGCTCGAAGTGATCTGCCAATTATTTTGAATTTGCTCGATCCCCAATGTTGCGTTGCTTGCGACCCCTGGAATCTTTAACGCAACTCCATTTTTTAGATTTAATTGCAATGCATTAGATCGTTCTAAAAATAGTTGGAGGGTGATCTGATCTTCGCTAATTGATATAGGTTTTAGTTGCGTTATTTCATACCTCCCTCCAACCACAACTGCATCTCGATAAAGTTCCTGAATTCCGATAGCTAGTTTCAAACAAGTGCATGAACTTTTTGCGCTTTTGTTAAACCTATGCAAGTCCCCAGTATCTAAAGCAAAATTGAGCGCATCGACATACTCCACAACAACTGTGATTGCCCCCGCTGGAATCTGTTGCGAAAGTTCAAAGGATGCGTCACTCACATCAAAAGTTTGCGGGCTCTGAATCGGAAATTTGGCGCCTTCGATATTTGAATTTTGAGCGCAACCCGTTAAAGAAAGAACTCCCGAAAGTGCAAGTAAAGCCAATGCCTTCATGCGACCAGAGCGTAAAAGGGTGATGAAATCTTGGCGCTTCGATCCTTTCCTTCGGTGTAAAAACTCTTCTTGTGGTAACAATGCCCTGTGGCTTTTAGAGATGGTGATGGTTGGGTCGAGTGCATCTGTGGCGTTCGCCATTGGGGCAAACACGGCGCTGCCGGAATTCTTTTACTCCGTGATAACAAAGTCTTGATGCAACATCGCGCAGAGTGGGTTCAAAATGGCGGAACGTGGGGAATCCCAGGTGGTGCTTGTGATTCACATGAGAGTTCACTTGAAGGTGCGCTGCGTGAGGCAAATGAAGAGGTTGGAATTTCCGCTGAAGAGATTTCAGTTATTCGAATAGAGCGCGAAGCTCATGGTGATTGGTTTTATGACACTGTAATTGCATACGCGTTAGATAATTGTGAACCTTTTACGGCTAATGATGAATCACAAGAGTTGCGTTGGGTTAAACGTGAAGATGTTGAATCGATGAACTTACATCCATCATTTGCCCGCAACTGGGGAAAGCTGCGGGCAAATCTTCCTTAATTCTTGGTTGATACTTCCTTAATAACTCTTATTGATTTAGCTACAACCTGATGTCGATCCGCAACCTTCACAGACATAACATGCACCAGCAGAGCGCATCTTCACACCACAAGTAAGACACATTGGTGCATCTGCACTTCGTCCGGTCATTGCTTCAAAGAGATCAGTTGAAGAGCCAACCGTAGGAGCAGCTGTTGTTGCGGCTGAAACTGGTGCACTTTCAATCTTTACATCAGCGACCTTTGCTTTAGCTGGAGCTATTTCAACTTCATCCATTGCTGGTTGAGCTGGTTCAGGTGCTTCTGTAGCGTATGTTCCAGAATCAAGTGCACGTGCACGCTCTGCTGCTGAGTAGATACCAAGTGCGGCACGCTCATCAGCTGGCAAGTAATCAAGTGCAAGACGACGGAAGATGTAATCCATCATTGATTGGGCCATACGGATATCAGCATCATCTGTCATACCGGCTGGCTCGAATCGTAAGTTAGTAAATTTCTGAACATAACTCTCGAGTGGAACGCCATATTGCAAACCGATTGATACTGCAATTGAGAAAGCATCCATTACGCCGGCAAGAGTTGAACCTTGCTTGCCGAGTTTCAAGAAAACTTCACCAAGTGCGCCATCTTCATATGCGCCTGCAGTCATGTAACCCTCTGCACCGCCGACACTAAATGAGGTGGTACGTGATGGACGTGATTTTGGAAGACGCTTGCGAACTGCTGGAGCTGGTGCTGCACTCTCAACAACGGCATCAGCTTTCTTTGCTTTGCCATCAGATAGTGGTTGTCCAACTTTGCAATTGTCACGGTAAACGGCGAGCGCTTTGATACCTAACTTCCAGCTCTCGTAGTAGACCTCTTCAACATCTTCGATTGTGGCATCTTCTGGAAGGTTAACTGTTTTTGAGATTGCACCAGAAAGGAATGGTTGTGCTGCGGCCATCATGCGCACATGTCCCATTGGAGCGATCGAACGAGCACCTAATGCGCAATCAAAGACATCGTAATGTTCGGTCTTTAATCCTGGAGCATCAATTACATGTCCATTTGCAGCGATGTATTCAACAATTGCTTCAACTGTCTCTTCTGCATAACCAAGCTTGCGAAGTGCTGCAGGAACTGTTTGGTTAACAATCTGCATAGATCCGCCACCAACAAGTTTCTTGAATTTAACTAGTGAGAAGTCAGGCTCGATACCAGTTGTATCGCAATCCATCATCAAACCAATAGTTCCGGTTGGAGCTAGAACTGAGGCTTGCGCGTTACGCCAACCATTTTTCTCACCTAGTTTTAATCCGGTTTCCCACTCGCCATTAGCAACTGTCCATACATCACGATCAAGTGAAGTAACGCTGCGGGCAGCAACAGATGCAGCTGCATGCTTACGCATTACCCGAGTATGTGCTTGTGCGTTGCGGGCATAACCTTCGTATGGTCCAACAATTCCGGCGATCTCTGCAGAGCGACGGTATGAAGTTCCGGTCATAAGAGAAGTGATTGCACCAGTAAGAGCGCGTCCACCTTCGCTGTCATATGGAAGACCAGATGCCATCAAAAGTGCACCGATGTTTGCGAAACCAATTCCAAGTTGGCGGTAAGAACGAGTTGTTGCTCCGATTGCCTCAGTTGGG
>Ga0214921_10006739_pt1 | contig 15561 bp, 16 predicted proteins | sample LL1505_MetaG_FD_177992 | JGI IMG/M metagenome (GOLD analysis project Ga0214921, IMG submission 177992) | Freshwater microbial communities from Lake Lanier, Atlanta, Georgia, United States - LL-1505 | ecosystem: Environmental > Aquatic > Freshwater > Lake | place: USA: Georgia | collected...
CTTTTTTATGTTGGACAAGTTTGCCGATTTTAGAGCAGAAAGTGCACAGCCGGCTGGCACATTTGCTGCACTTGATGTAGTAGAAGTAGATGATCAATACAAAAAATTAGCACAGTACCTTTTATCTAATGTATACATCGCAGAAAATGAAGCGGCCATTAACAGTAGTAATGGTGCTATCGTACTCGAAAAAACGGGTAAATATGTAAAAGGTAAATACACATTAACTGGCGGTAGTATTGGTTTATTTGAAGGTAAAAAAATTGGGCGTGCTAAAAATCTAGAAAAATTAGCGGAAGATATTACCGATCAAGAGTCTGTTGTTAATTTATTGAAATCAGATATTCAGTTTAAGCACAACGAGGTAATCGCTTTTAATGATCAATTAAAAGAAGGTAATATCAAACAAACGGAGTCTGAAATTAACCAGCTTACCAACGAAGTTTTTGCTGCTAAAAATAGAATTGAAAATCTACAAGCGGCAAGCTTAACTGCTACCGACCGCCTTGCAGATATTGAAGCTCGTTTAGGGGATGAGCATGATGCCATTTCAGAAACCCGTGCTACACTGCATGAGCTCAATGATCGTTTACAAGCTACCGCTGCTCAAGTAAGTTTAGTAGAGCAGGATTATCAATTAGCTGAACAGGCGTATAACGATGCTTCTGCTACTTACAACGAAACAAATATTACGTTTACACGTCAGCAAAGCAAGATCACCACACTCAAGCAAGAATTGTTATTCAAAGAAAATCAATTAAGCGAACTCATTGCGCAAATCGATTCCAATACGTCTCAATTGTCGGAAGCTTCTACCGATATCGCGGAAGGTGCAGCTACACTTGCAGCATCAGAATCGCTTTTACTGGAGCTGATGCAACTAAAAGAAGTGGAAGAGCAAAAATTAAATGAAGCAGATCAGGCTTACTATAACTTAAGAAACGCGCTTCAAGAAAAGGAAAGCGAACTGCGTTTAAAGTCTAAGAGTAAAGAAATGATTGATCATTTGGTTACAGAAATCAAAGACAAATTAAACAACTTAAAACTACAGTTAGCGGGTATGAAAGAGCGCTTGAGTGTAGAATTTAAAGTTGAACTAGATGATATCTTAGATCAGCCGCGTACTTCTGAAACACCGCTCGAAGAATTGCAAAATACATCGGAGCGTATGCGTAAACGCCTCGAAAATATGGGTGAAGTAAATCCTACAGCTATTGAAGCGTACACCGAAATGCGCAAGCGTTACGATTTTATATTAGAGCAAAAAAATGACCTAGTTTCTGCTAAAGAATCTTTACTTCAAACCATTCAGGAAGTAGAAGCAACAGCAAACCAGCAATTTTTAGAAACCTTCAATAAAGTAAGAGAAAACTTCCAAAAAGTATTTAAAGCTTTATTTTCCGAAGAAGATACCGCCGACATGGTGCTAGTAGATCCTACCAACCTAGCAGATACGGGTATTGATATTGTGGCAAAGCCTAAGGGTAAACGTCCATCATCAATTACACAATTAAGTGGAGGAGAAAAAACATTAACGGCTACAGCCTTACTATTTGCTATTTATTTAATTAAGCCAGCACCATTCTGTATTTTGGATGAGGTGGATGCGCCATTAGATGATGCCAACGTAGGTAAGTTTACACAAATGATTAAGAAATTTAGCGACAACTCCCAGTTTATTATTGTAACACACAATAAGCAAACCATGGGTGCGGTAGATGTTATTTATGGTGTAACCATGCAAGAGCCGGGTGTAAGTAAACTCGTGCCCGTAGACTTTAGAAGCCTTAGTAATTAAAGCGGTTGTTAAGGTCGGTTTTCATACTCTACTTAATTTGTTTTGGGTGTTATATTTTATTTACACGCCAGCCAGATTTTTTTGATGGAGAAAAAGCGCCCGCAACCATTCAAAACGTATACGACACGGTGGGCAAGCAAACCATTCCTGCTGCTGTATACCAGGCAAATGGTAACTGGTACCACGCCGATGCACGTTATTTTTTGAGGTCTGTTGTTGTTGGACAAAAAGTAACTGTTATTTATGAAACGGCAACGCCCGAAACAGCTGCTGTGTATACATTTTGGGGTTATTGGATAGGATGGGGTGAACTCTTATTTTCGGTAATAGGTTATGTGCTGCTATTGCAAATTGCTTACTCTGTAACCACTAGTCCCAATGCGCAATCTTTACAGGATCAACTTAGCTACGCGCCAGAAAAAAAACGCAAATACAACGACTAAATTTATTTTATGAACCCGCTCGCTTCTAGCTTTTTACAACTCGTAACCATCATGGATGAATTAAGGGAGCAGTGCCCTTGGGATAAAAAGCAAACCATTGATACGCTTAGGTCCATGACCATCGAGGAAACCTATGAGCTTGCAGACGCTATTACGAGCAAAGATTGGAATGGTATTCGAGAAGAGTTAGGGGATGTGCTCCTGCATATTTTATTTTATGCGCGTATTGGTAAAGAAGAAAATAAATTTCAGTTACAAGAAGTGATTGATGGCATCGCCAAAAAATTAATTGATAGGCATCCACATATTTACGGCGATGTAAAAGTGGAGAATGAAGAAGACGTTAAACGTAACTGGGAAAAATTAAAATTAAAAGAAGGGAAAGCATCGGTACTAAGTGGTGTGCCCGTATCGTTACCTGCACTTGTAAAAGCAACGCGTATGCAAGTAAAAGCAAAGCAGGTAGGATTTGAATGGAAAGAAACTGCTGAGGTTTGGCATAAAGTAGAAGAGGAGATGGGGGAGTTACAAGAAGCTGTTGCTAGTGCTGATGTTTCAAAAATGGAAGATGAGTTTGGAGATGTACTTTTTAGCCTCGTCAACTATGCAAGGTTTATAGGCGTAGACCCAGAATCGGCGCTTGAAAAAACAAACCTAAAATTTAGAACACGCTTTATGTATATGGAGGCGCAGGCCGCAGCCCAAGGTAAAAATTTAGGAGATATGACGCTTTCAGAAATGGATATGCTTTGGAACGAAGCCAAAACTAAATAGCCACAAATTTTTATTTTCTTTTTGCTTGCTGCCTAGCCACCCATTTTTCAAAGGCATCCAGGGTATAGCTGCTCAGGTTGTTTTCTTTGGTTACCCCCGCTTTTTGAGCCACTAAAACGCCATACTTACAATCTTCAAAGCCTTCAACGGCATGCGCATCCGGATTGATGGAAATAAGTACGCCTTTATCAAGTGCTTTTCCAATCATGCGCCAATCAATATCTAATCTGCGTGGGTGGGCATTTAATTCTATCACTACATTGTTTGCGGCACAGGCATCAATAACTTTTTGATGGTCTACGGGGTAGCCTTTACGGCTTAATAATAGTCTACCAGTCATGTGCCCGAGTATATTGGTATACGGGTTTTCAATGGCCGTAATAAGCCTTTGCATGGCTTTTTCTTCCTGCATTTTTAAATTCGAATGCACCGATGCAATAATTAAATCAAAACTTTGAAGAATAGCGGGTGCATAATCGAGGTTTCCATCATTTAAAATATCACTCTCAATACTTTTAAATATTTTAAAAGGAGCTAGCTGCGTATTTATTTGATCTATTTCTTTATGCTGCGCTATAATGCGGTCTTCTTGCAGGCCACTCGCATAAAATGCAGATTTAGAGTGGTCGCTAATTACTAAATATTCGAGGCCTTTTGCTTTAGCGGCCTTTGCCATGTCTAAAAGGGTATTAGAACCATCGCTCCATTTACTATGGCTATGAATAATGCCTTTAATATCTGAAGGTACAATAATGGTAGGAAGGCCCTTGCTAGTGGCTATTTCAATAATACCAGCATCTTCTCTTAGATAAGTTGGTATATATGGTATATTGGCTGCTTCAAATATGGCTTCTTCTGAAATATAGCTTTGCTCAAGCCCTCCAGGCAGTAATGTGCTAATTTTTTCTAAAAAAGAAGGAGCACAGCTTGTTTTAAATAGGGTAGTCACTATATTTTTTGTGTCTACGATATGAAAACCAAGGGTACTATTTTCTGAAGAAGTAACTTCTAAATAATTTGGGGTACTGGACTGAATTTCGAAATTATTTTCTTCAAAAAAACTTTCTAAGGGGTCTAATGCTTGGTCCGTGACCCACTCCAAAATGGTAATCACCTCCTGTTGCTGTCTAAAAGCACCGGTAACAAAAAAGCTAGATGCAGTAAAATGTTCGGTCCATTTTTGTTGCAAGAGTTCTACCACGGGTTCCATTTGTGCGTATAAAAAATTACCCTGTGCATTCAAATAAAATTCGATGGAAGCTTTTATGTTGGCTTGTGTTTTTTCTCCAAAACCTTTGTAAAGCGTTAATCGATTTTCTTCGCAAGCATACAGTAATTCACCCAGTGTTTCAATTTCTAATTCTTTCCAAATGGTTGCAATTTTTTTTGGACCAATTCCTTTGATGCGCAGCATTTCTAAAATACCTGCTGGTGTTTTTTGAATATAGTCGTCTAATATTTCAAGTTGTCCGGTTTCTAATTGCTCAATAATTTTTTTACCAGTTGTAGCGCCAATACCACGTTGAGAGAAAATCGTTTGCGAATCAAGTGTAGATAATTCTTGTTCTAGTTTGTCTATCGTGAAAGCCGCGCTAGCATAGGATTTGGCCTTAAAGGCGTCGTCTCCATGGATGTCCATTAATTTGGAGAGGAGGGAGAAATTATCTGCAATTGCTTCGTTGGTCATGGGTATGAAATTGGGTCTCAATATAGCACAAAAAAAAGTCCCGCATGAATGCGGGACTTCTAAATCTATTTTAGCTAAAGCTAAACTAAGATTACTTCTTTTTAGCAGCAGCCTTCTTAGGAGCAGCTTTCTTAGCAGCCTTCTTAGGAGCAGCTTTTTTAGCAGCCTTCTTAGGAGCAGCTTTCTTAGCAGCTTTCTTAGGAGCAGCTTTTTTAGCAGCTTTCTTAGGAGCAGCCTTCTTAGCAGCTTTCTTAGGAGCAGCTTTCTTAGCAGCTTTTTTAGGAGCAGCAGCCTTCTTAGGGGCAGCTTTCTTAGCAGCTTTTTTTGCAGTTGCCATGTTTTTTTGATTTAATGGTTAGTAAATAATACATTAAAAGTAAAAAATTATTTCAAACTACAAAAAAATATTTTTTTAAGCAGTTGGAGTTGGGGTAGCAACAGAGACAGTTGTTCTGTCATTTCTGCCTTTTTTATACTCTACAACGCCGTCTTTCAACGCGAATAAAGTAAAGTCTAAACCAACACCAACATTTTTACCAGGGTGGTACTGCGTACCTCTCTGGCGAATAATGATATTGCCTGCGATGGCTGGTTGGCCACCATAAATCTTAACGCCCAAACGCTTACTCTGTGAGTCGCGGCCGTTCTTTACACTACCTTCACCTTTTTTGTGTGCCATGGTATAATACTATTTTAAATTAAGCGATGCTTTCTATTTTAATGCGCGTATAATGCGTTCTGTGACCGTGCTTCTTACGGAAGCCCTTTCTTCTTTTCATTTTAAAGGCGATCACTTTTTCACCTTGTACTAGGTCGCTGAGTATTTCTGCTTTAACGACTGCTTTAACGGCACTGCCTAGGGCAATTTTCCCGTCATTATCAACCATTAATACATCAGAGAACTCAACTTTGTCTCCGGTTTTACCTTGCAGGTGAGGTACGTACAAGCTCTGTCCTGCTTGCACTTTAAATTGTTGACCTGCGATTTTTACAACTGCTAACATAGCTATCCAAAATTAGGACGGCAAAGGTAAGGTTTTGGAGTGAAAATCATATAAAATTCTGCTTCTTCTTGCGAAAAAATGCTAAATCATTGATTTTCAATGTATTAATATCTTAACAATTACAAATAAATCTAAAGCCTACAATTCTCTATTTTTGCCAAGTCTAACACCCATCGGTCCTTCAATGAATTTAAAATCATTACTCGCCAAGCCCTTTGCACATTATATAGCCAATAAGGTTAAAAAAGAGGCGCAGCAGGCTGTGCAAGATCAAGCCTCCATTTTTAAGGGGTTATTAAAAGTGGCCAAACACACACAATTTGGTAAAGATCATGGGTTGGATGCTGTTGCAAACTACGAAGGTTTTAAAAAAGCGGTTCCAATTAGAGATTACGAGCAGTTTGTGCCATACATCAATATGGTTAAAGAAGGCAAGCATAATATACTATGGAAAGGTCTTCCTATTTATTTTGCCAAAACAAGCGGAACCACAAGTGGTGCAAAATATATTCCCATCACTAAAGACTCTATTGATAATCATATCAATACCGCCCGTAACGCACTACTTTGTTATATGGCAGAAACAGGCAATACTGGTTTTGCAACTGGTAAGCTTATTTTTTTAAGTGGGTCTCCAGTATTGGAAAGGGTAGGTGGCATTGCAACAGGTCGTTTAAGTGGTATTGTAAACCACCACGTGCCTGCTTATTTACGTTCCAATCAATTACCTAGTTACGAAACCAATTGTATCGAAGATTGGGAGCAAAAATTAGACGCCATTGTTTCAGAAACCGTGCATAAGGATATGACACTTATTAGTGGTATACCACCTTGGATGCAAATGTATTTTGACAGGTTGGAAGCTACCACCGGAAAAAAAATAGGTGAGTTGTTTCCAAATTTTAATGTGATGGTGCAAGGCGGCGTAAATTTTGAACCCTATAAAGCTAAATTATTTGAAAGCATCGGTCGTAAAATTGATACCGTAGAACTTTTTCCTGCAAGCGAAGGATTTTTTGCTTTTCAAAATTCACAACAGGAGCCTGGTCTGTTATTAAATACCAACAGTGGTATCTTTTTTGAATTTATTCCGGCTAATGAAATTTTTGATGAAAACCCTACAAGGCTTTGTTTGGAGGAGGTTGAGCTAGGTAAAAATTATGCGCTCATCATCAATAGCAATTCCGGATTATGGGGATATAACATTGGCGATACCGTAAAATTTGTAAGTATAGATCCCTATAAAATTGTGGTAACAGGTCGAATCAAACATTTTATTTCTGCCTTTGGCGAACATGTAATTGGTGAAGAAGTAGAATCGGCGCTGCTGCAAGTAACGGCTCAAACAAATACAACTGTTACAGAATTTACAGTGGCACCTTTTGTAGCGGGGGTAGATGCAACCGGAAAAAGTTACCACGAATGGTTTATTGCATTTGAAAAAGCGCCAGCTAATTTAGCAGATTTTGCTGCCCAGTTAGATACTGCTATGCGCCAACAAAATGTATATTATGACGACCTCATTAAAGGGGCTATTTTAGAGCCATTAAAAATAAGGCCACTTGTCAATGATGCTTTTGTGCAGTACATGCGTTCCATTGGTAAATTGGGTGGCCAAAATAAAGTGCCAAGGCTTAGTAATGATAGGGTCCTAGCAGATGCGCTTTCAAACTTCCTAGTCCCCGTGTTATAGTTTAATTTTATCTTATCTTGTGGCAGTAATAAAATGAGGGTTGGAAATACCCATATAAAAAATGAGTAGTCAAAAAAGGATCGCCATATATGGCTCTACAGGTTCGATAGGAACGCAGGCACTTGAAGTGATTGCCGCCAATCCAACATTATTTACTGCCGAAGTATTAACGGCTCAAAATAATGATACCCTATTAATTCAACAAGCATTGCAATTCAATCCCAATGTGGTTGTTATTGGCGATGAAAAAAAATACCTGACCGTTAAGGAAGCACTTGCAAAAACAGATATTAAAGTTTTTGCTGGCGAACAGGCACTTGTTGAAGTAGCCGCGCTTGATTGTTACGATATGATGCTTGCTGCCATTGTTGGTTATGCTGGATTAAAACCAACTTTAAAAGCAATTTCATGCGGTAAACCTATTGCACTTGCCAATAAAGAAACCCTAGTGGTTGCAGGTGATATTGTGATGCAAATGGCCATCGAAAAAAGAGTGCCCATTATTCCAGTAGACTCTGAGCACTCTGCTATATTTCAATGTTTAGTAGGAGAAGGCCGTAATAAAATAGAACGCATTATTTTAACGGCTAGTGGTGGACCATTTCTAGGTAAAAAGCCTAATTTTTTAGTGAACGTAAAACGTGATCATGCATTACAACATCCCAATTGGAGCATGGGTGCAAAAATTAGTGTAGACTCGGCAACCCTTATGAATAAAGGGCTTGAAATGATTGAAGCCAAGTGGTTGTTTAATTTACAACCTGAACAAATTGAAGTGGTGATTCATCCGCAAAGTATTATTCATAGCATGGTGCAATTTGATGACGGAAGTATCAAAGCACAAATGGGCCTTCCAGATATGAAGCTTCCTATTCAGTATGCACTTGGTTTTCCGCAGCGCTTAGCCAATAATTTTCCGCGCTACGATTTTAGAAAGCCAAACACGTTAACTTTTGACGAGCCCGATACAAAAACCTTTAGAAATTTAGCACTTGCCATAGATGCTTTATACAAAGGGGGTAACCTGCCTTGTATTTTAAATGCGGCTAATGAAATTGCCGTATATGCATTTTTAAGAAACCGTATTGGATTTTTGGATATGACAGAAGTGGTAGAACAAACCATGCAAAAAATGCCATTCATTCAAAACCCAACCCTCGAAGAATATTTTGAAAGTGACGGTGAAGCAAGAAGTTTTGCTGCGTCACTCATCCATTTATAAAAGCATCTCAATATATATTTATGACATTATTAGCGATCGATTGGTTAAGTGTTGGCGTTAAAGCTGGACAGTTTATTTTGTCTTTTTCCATTTTGGTTACCCTGCACGAGTTGGGGCATTTTATTCCTGCTAAATTATTTAACTGCAGGGTAGATAAATTTTATTTATTCTTTGATCCTTGGTTTAGCATTTGGAAAAAGAAAAAGGGCGAAACCGAATATGGTATTGGATGGGTTCCATTTGGCGGCTATGTAAAAATTGCCGGTATGATTGACGAAAGTATGGATAAAGAGCAACTAAGTAAGCCAGCAGAACCTTATGAGTTTAGATCTAAGCCAGCTTGGCAGCGATTAATTATTATGATTGGTGGTGTGCTCGTAAATGTGATACTGGCCATTGTAATTTTTATTGGCATTACTTGGGTATGGGGTGAAGAATATTTACCTGTTAAAAATATCAAGCAAGGTGTTGTTGCCGATTCGTTGGCAAAAACAATGGGTATACAAGATGGTGATAATGTGGTGGGTATTGATGGTAAGCCCCTCGAAGTTTTTGGTACACTAGAAGCAGAAATGGTTTTAAATGATGCCAAAGTTTTACAAGTTACTAGAAACGATTCGGCATTTGATTTACAAGTACCTGCTGGATTTATTGCAAAGCTTGCTAAAGTGGCCAACGAAACATCGCTTGTAATGCCGCGTTATCCGGCCATTGTAGATTCCGTGTCAAGCACTGCTGTATTTACAAAAGATGCACTCAAAAAAAATGATCAACTCATTGCCATTAACAACAAGCCTTTTTTATTTTATTACGAGTTTGATCAATTAAAAAAAGGTTACGAAGATTCTATTGTGAGTTTAACGGTTTTGCGTGGCGATGACACTGTAGATGTGCGAGTAAAAATTAATGAAAAGGGGAAGCTTGGATTTTTTGGAAGAAGTCCATTAAAAATATTTGGCACCAAAATCCAAACCTATAGTTTTATAGAATCTATTCCGGTAGGTTTTAATAAAACTTGGGCAACATTAGACCGTTATGTTACGGGTATTAAGCAAATTTTTACGGGTAAAGTAGCAGCAAGTGATTCGCTCGGTAGCGTTATTAGTATTGGCAATACTTTTCCAGGTACTTGGGATTGGGAACGTTTTTGGACATTAACGGGCATATTTTCAATTATACTTGCCTTCATGAATATTTTACCCATTCCTGCACTTGATGGCGGACATGCACTGTTTACGTTGTATGAAATGATTACCAAGCGTAAACCTTCCGATAAGTTTATGGAATACGCACAAATGGTGGGTATGGTTATTTTATTGAGCTTAATGGTATACGCTTTAGGTCTCGACTTTTGGAGATTATTTAAATAAGTGTATAAATAGTGCTACCTTTGCAATTGGCTTTTTGCTAACCGCATAGCTATGGGGTCGTACTGGTTTTGACAGCATAGGTTATTGTTGGTGTAAGCATGCAGTGCGTTGTGTAATTAGCACTTCAATCTGAATACTCAAACTTCAAATGGCAATACTCAGTATGCCATGGCTGCTTAATCAGTGATTAAGTAACCATTTGGGCCGCCGCACAGGTTCGCTTATTTCCATGTGCCGCCGCCGACTCAAAACAAAATAAGATGCTGCAATAGAAGGCTGTGACTATTGCTTAAGATAATCCAGCTAAGCGATAGGTTGGTTTGTTCGTTTCCGGCCTTTCGTCTACAATGAATATCGAAATAAGCATGTAGAAAGCTAATGGTTACGATGTTTGGACAGGGGTTCGACTCCCCTCGACTCCACAAAAAAAGCCACCCAATAACGGGTGGCTTTTTTATTAAGTAGCTAGTACTGCAAGGACAGGACTAATCTGTGAATGATGCAATATTTTCAAATATTTAGCTAAGGGTTAAATTGATCATTGGGGTCATCTTTGTATGGAAAGAACAATAAAATACAATAAGATGATATCAAAAATCCCTCACAAAAAATATGTAGGCATTTGGATGGACAATGCGCATGCTCATTTGATTCATATAGATGCTGAAAGTGAAAACCATTCTTTAACTTCTAAATTTACTGCAGATGTAAAAGAAGAAGCGCTGAACAAAAGTGAAAAAGGAATGCACCATAAAGAACAGCAAATGCAAGCGTCCTATTACAAAGAAATAGCTGGAGAAATCCTAAAATATACGAATGTCCTTTTATTTGGACCTACAAATGCGAAGGAGGAGCTTCGTAATTTTTTAAGTAAAGATGTTCAGTTTAAAGACATTAAGATTGACGTGCTAGCAGCAGATAAAATGACAGACAATCAACAAATCGCTTTTGTGAAAAAGCATTACCGCTCAACAACAACCTCGTTGTAAGGCACTCTAAACCTTGGTCCCCAAACGCCTGCTTCGGTTCCTTTACCAACAGCAACAATCATATTAATTTCTGCACCCGCTGGTAATTGTAAAGCTTTTTTTACACGAACCGCATCAAAGCCTTCCATAGGGCAAGATTCAAAACCTTCTGCTGCAATGGATAGCATAAATGTTTGTGCAGCAAGGGCGCAAGATTTATGCACGGTAACGCGCTGATCTGCATCACCACCAAAACGCATAAATGGTTTACGTAAACCCATAAAAAAGCAGAGGAGTCTTCTAATTAAAGTAAAGATTCCAAAAATATCAGAACGGTAGGCAAGTGGCATGAGTTTGCCATAATAATCGAGACCTCTTTTTTGTGCGGTATTGGGTTCACCAGAAATGCCTTCTTTTATTTTATTGTAATTCCAGGCTGCTCTTTGTTTCCACAAATCTTTTCTAGTAACAAAAACCACCAATTGTTTAGCCGTTCTAGCAGCATTTTGATCAAGGCAGAGGGCCGTAAATTTTTCTTTTAAAACAGGGTCTTTGATCCACTGAAATTCCCAAAGTTGCATATTGCTGCTATTTGGCGACAATATGCTGCGTTCTAAACTTCGTTTGATAACATCGTCTGGCACTTCTATATTTTCATCAAATTTTCGGTTAGATCGTCTGCGTTGTATAATTTCTTCAAAACTGCTGCTTAATGACATAGGTTGTTTTACTTTGGTATGAAGTGGTAAATATCGCAACTATTTACCGATTAAAGATATATTTGTAATAGAAATCAATTCAAACGCGCAATGGTTCAACTTCCCCCTCGACAAGCCAATAATTTTGACTTATTGCGTATTTTGTTTGCTTGGTTTGTAATTATTTCGCATTCCTATGTGTTAAACGGACTAGGCGCTACCGATCCACTTTTTGAAGCCACCAACCAAACATTTTTATTTTCTTTTATTGGCGTAAAAGGCTTTTTTATTATTAGCGGCTATTTGATTTTTAAAAGTATGATGGTGAGTAGGTCTATTCCAGAATATTTACTAAAAAGGGTGCTTCGAATATTTCCTGCGCTAGCTGTAGTGTTGGTTGTTACGCTTGTCGCTATTTATTTTATTTACCCAACAGGTATAACGCCATTTTTTGCCAATAAAGAAGTGTTTGCTTATTTTATAGGGAATCTTATTTTATTTAAGCCTCATTTTTTTATTACGGGTATTTTTAATGGTCAATATTCGGCAGCAATCAACGGATCTTTATGGACCATCGAGTATGAGTTTTTCTTTTATGTTTTTATATTACTATTTTTTTATGTGCGCTCTAATAAAAACGTACTTAAAATTTTATTGGGCCTAACAGTGACGGCTTTTTTAATTGTTCGCTTGTTTTTTTACAACTGGACCGTGCAAACACATTTTTTTATTCCTTTAGAATCACTTTTTGATTTAGGTCCATATTTTTTAATGGGATCTTTATTGAGCTTATTTGACCTCGATCAATTACCAGCAAAAAATGGCATTGCTTTATTTTTGTTGAGTGTATTAATTTTGGGAACGTACATGCATGTTGGGCATACGGTGGTTTATTTTACGCTTCCTTTTTTAGTGATTTATTTGGGCAAAAAAACCTCAGGTTTGGCCGCTTGGGTACATCAAAAATTAGGTGATCCGTCTTATGGGATTTACCTGTATGCATTTCCATTGCAGCAGTTTGTGATTTATTTGTACAAGCCTTCCACCATAACACTTTTTATCGTAAGTACCTTAGGCGCATTTGTATTTGGCTATTTTTCTTGGATATTCATTGAAAAAAAGGCATTGGCACTTAAAGCCTTTTTTACCGATCGCAAGCAATCGTTTACATAAGCTTAATAACCAAGTAGCAAACAATACATAAAAGTAATATGATGGCAACTGCCGCAATGGTCCAAGGTTCGGTATCTAGTAATTTGTATTTCTTTTTTTTCTTATTTTTTTGAGCAAGTGCGCGTACTGTTTTTTTAAGCATTTGGTTATAGGCAGCAAGTTGTTCTTTGTTTTTAAAAGCGCTAAGCCCTTCAACAGCAGCTTCAAAATCTGCTGATTGAAGCATCATTTTTTCAATTTCATGTTGCTCCTGATGCGTGGCAGTTCCAGCAATATATTTTTCCAATACCTGCTCATTCACTAATACATCCTGATCTAATATGTCGAGAAGGTCATTCATGGTCTAAATGCTTTTCAATGAGTAATTTCAAATTTCTTTTTCCGTTTTGTATATGGCTTTTTACCTCTAATAGGGAGAGTCCTGTAATAGACGCAACGCTTTGGTAACTATTTTTTTCGAGATAAAATAAAGTAATACATTTTTTTTGTGCGTCATTTAATTGTGGGAGCATCTGCTCTAAAAGTGAAGCCAATTGTTCTTTTTGTAAGGCTTCTGTCTTGTCTGTTTCGGAACTTGCTAATTGTTCTAAGCTACTTGCGTCCACTGTTTTATTTTGTTGTCGTAAAAGCACCAAGCAATGATTTTTACAAATCATATACAGCCAGCTTTTTAAATAAGTGACTTTGTATTTTTCTAATTCTAGAATTGCTTTTAAAAATACTTGTTGTACAGCGTCTTTTGCTGCTTCCTCATCTTTTAAATATTTCATGCAAAGTCCTAGTAATAAATAGGTGTGTCTTTCAAGTGCAAGACCAATCCAATTTGGATCCCTGCTCTCGTAGTAGCGCTCCAGTAGGGCCTCTGTGGTGATATGGCTATATTTGGAAGGTTGCACGTTTTAAAAATACCTCTTTTAAAACAGATTCTACAATCTATAAATTCCATAACTTACTTCAAATTTTAATGTATGGCCGAAGTGATTTGTGTGGTTCCTGTTGCACCCTTAAGAGCTGAAGGGTCTCATAGGGCAGAAATGGTTTCTCAACTATTATTTGCCGAAACAGCGCTGGTATTAAATGAAACCAAAGACTTTTATCATATTCAAATGCACCAAGATGGTTATGAAGGGTGGTGTCAAAAATTACAATTGCAAATCGTAGCAGAAGGAACCACTATTTCAACGAATGGATACACAGCCAATTGGACAAATAGCGCGGTACTCAATGGGCAGCCTATTCAACTTCCACTTGGCACACCCCTTGTTTCGTATAAAAGCTCAGATTTTGAATTTTCTTATACAGGTATAACCTTGAATCCAGCAAATAATTCATTCACTCCAGCGGCACTTGAAACATTGGCAAAACAATTTTTAGGAACGTCCTATTTATGGGGTGGCAGGTCTGTGTTTGGAATTGATTGCAGTGGATTTGTGCAAATGGTTTTTAAATTATTTAATTACAAATTACCACGCGACGCTTATCAGCAAGCCCAAATGGGAGAGGCTATTGGTTTTTTAGCAGAATCCAAGCCTGGAGATCTGGCTTTTTTTGATAATGAGCAAGGTAACATTACCCATGTAGGCATTTTATTAGCGCCAGATTTAATTATTCATGCTTCTGCTATTGTAAGAATTGATCCCATTGATCAAGCAGGCATTGTAAGCAGTAGTTCTGGACTTCGAACGCATCAGCTCCGCACCATCCGACGTAATGCATTATAATTTAAATGGATGGCATAAAAAAAGCAGCACAAGTGCTGCTTTTTAATATAGTAGGGTTGATTTACATTAAATCCATTGCTTTTGCAAAATAGGTAACGGTACCGGGTAACGCTAACCAAAAGAATTCACGGTATACAACGAGTAAAGTAATCATTACAGCTAACCAGAAAAAACAGATAGCCCAATATTTTGCAGTTGATTTATTTGCTTCCATGTAAATAATTTTGGCAAAGATAAGGTCCGTAAATCATTTAGCCAACAAATATCCAATCGCTGTTACAATTATTCCGAGTACTAAAGTACCACCCGTATACACCAAAAAGCTGCCGTAACGATGTTGTTGTAATAGTTCAAGGTTTTCCCAGGCAAACGCAGAAAAAGTAGTAAAACCGCCACAAATACCGGTGGCTAAAAATAGGCGAAGCGAAGGGCTTATTTGGCCTTTTACGGCGAGTCCCATAACAACACCCATCAGTAAAGCGCCCAATATATTTACTACGCCAGTGGCATATGGGAATGTTACAGATTTAATAAACACCCCAAACAAATACCTTGTCACGGCGCCCATCATGCCGCCAATGCCAACCCAAATCAAATTTTTTATTTCCATCCTTTTTGATTTATGGAGTTATAGAAACTACTTGCCAGTTTCCTTTTGTTTTTTCTACAACCATTTGATGTGGCGTTTTGTCAATTGAATTTCTATAATGGATGAGGGTATGCAAGCTATCTTGGTCGGTAATATCTAGAATAATAATAGAGGCTTGTCTAAAGTTGGATCGACCTTCTTTACCTAAGCTTCTGTATGTTTTTTCGGTGGCTGTGGTGTAGGATTGCATAGTACCAGTGCCGGCTGCATTCGCTTTTGCTTTTTCAAAATCGCCTTGTAAACATGCTTCGATGTAATTACGTCCCGCCTCAATTGGAGATGTTGCGGGGAGGAAACTTTTGCTTGTATTGGTGCATCCTATAAGTAGGGCAAACAGCAGTGTGGCTAGGCTTTTCATGCC